>ERZ795061.75-NODE-75-length-92922-cov-8.647076_pt1 | contig 92922 bp, 75 predicted proteins | sample MGYA00375145_ERZ795061 | MGnify/ENA primary metagenome ERZ795061 (study PRJEB30190, sample SAMN05720144) | anaerobic digester metagenome | isolation source: active sludge of municipal wastewater-treating anaerobic digesters | place: USA | collected 2014-12-22 ... | reverse complement strand
CTGCGGCCTGCTCCCGCTTCTCGGCGGTCCCGTCGTCCAGCGAGGAAGCAAGGGAGAAGTAGCGCTCGGCCACCGCGCGGTCGGCGAGCGCGCGGGGCCCGTTGCGGCGCGCCTCCCGTCGGACGAAGCGGCCTTCGGCGCGGGCCTGGGGCTGCGGCTTGAGGGCGATCACGCGGGCGGGCCTGGCGTCGGCGCGGAAGTCGAACGCCAGCTGCCCCGCGCGCGCCGCCAGCGAGGCCCGAAGAACCAGCCTGAAGGCCGCGCCTCTCCGGAGCTCGGCGTGGAAGTGTCGGATGACGGCAACGTCGGCGAACCCGATGAAGCGTTCGCCCGCGCGGTCGTCGGGGGCGCCAATCAGGCCCCAGCGCTGGAGCGTCCGCAGGTGGTCGTCGCGAACGGACGGGTACAGCGCGAGCACGTCAGCCAGCCGGTGGGCCGGCCGCTGGACAGCGCTGGGCTCCGGGGACTCCGGCAGTGCCACGGCGGACCGTTCCTCCGCGCGAACCGCGTCCGGAGGGCCCCGCCGGGTCGGCGCGCCGACGGCCTCCGCACGCAGCTAGCTCACCGGCTTCAGCGGAATGACCGCGGACCGGTAGCTCTGAATCGACACCTGCGCCGCCGTCTGCTCGGCAACCGACGCGAATGCCTTCGCGACCGGCGACGACGGGTCGGCGATCACCAGGGGCGCGCCGGCATCGGCGCCCTCCCGCAGCCGCTCGGAGATCGGGATGCCGCCCAGGAAGGGGATGCCCATCTCCTCGGCGAGGCGCTGGCCGCCGCCGCGGCCGAAGATGTCGCTTTCGTGCCGGCACGAGGGGCAGACGAAGTAGCTCATGTTCTCAACGAGGCCGAGCACGGAGATGCCGAGCTTCTGGTACATGACCACCGCGCGCCTCGTGTCGGCAACCGCGACACGCTGGGGCGACGTCACGGCTATGGCGCCGGCGATGTGCGCCGTCTGGCTGAGGCTGAGGGCCACGTCGCCGGTGCCGGGAGGGAGATCCACCACGAGGTAGTCGAGCTCGCCCCAGTGCACGTCCAGCAGGAACTGCCGGATGACGCTGTGCAGCATCGGCCCGCGCCAGATGAGCGGCGACTCGTCCGACGTCAGGAAGCCAATCGAAACGACCCTCAGGCCGTGCTTCTCCGGGGGCACGATCTTGCCGTCGTCCGAGGCGAGGGGTCCGCTGAGCCCCAGCATGATCGGCACGTTCGGGCCGTAGATGTCGGCGTCCATGAGGCCCACGCGGCTGCCGGCCGCGGCGAGGGCGAGCGCGAGGTTCACGGCGACGGTCGTCTTGCCGACGCCGCCCTTGCCGGCGCCGACCGCGATGACGTTCTTCACGCCCGGCACGTGCGTCCTGTCCGCGTCGGGTGAGGCGGCCGTCCGGACCCGCGCGGTCATCGTGACGTCCACGCTCGACACGCCGGGCAGGGCCATGACGGCCGCGCGCGCCTGCTCCTTCATCTGGTCCTTGACGGGGCAGGCGGGCGTCGTCAGTTCGATGGTGCACGACACGCGGCCGCCGTCAATGGCGACGTCCTTGACGAAGCCCAGAGAGACGATGTCCTTGTGGAGGTCCGGGTCCTTGACCGACGCGAGCGCCCGGAGCACCTGTGCTTGATCGAGAGCCATGTTCGTAGCTTATGTGAAAAGAAGGGCCGCCACAAATGCAGCCCGGGGAGCGCCGCCCGCGCGCGCTGCGCCGCGCCGGCGATCAGGCCGGATGATCGAGGGCAGCCAGCCGGCGCTCGATTTCGTCGAGGGCGAGGCGGAGTTGGCGGCGGCGGGCGTCGTGCGACGCCGACTCCGTCTGGCGGCGGAGATCGGCCCTGGCGAGGCGGAGCGACTCGATGGCCTCGGCCCTGGCGGGATCCAGCCGCCTCGCGCCGCTCCTCGCCTGCCGCCGCTCTTCTTCGCGCTCGTCCATCCGTTCGGCGAGCCGCGTGCTGGCGTCGACGAGGCCTTCACCGCTGTCCGACATGAGTCTTCTGCCGCCCTCCGATTCGTGTGGGGGTGTCCCTCTTCTGATTATATCGGCTCGGCTCCCTGCCGCGACATCCCGCCGGCCGCGGTCCGCTGCGCTATAGTGGCGCGGAGGGCGAGTCCATGCACCCCCGGGAGGCGGCAGGCCGCCTCTCGAGGGGCTCAGGAGGAACGCACCGGATGTCAGACCGACGCCGCACGGCGCTGAACACCGCGATCGCGAGCCTGACGCTGGCGGCGGGCCTCGGGCTGGTTGGCTGGTTCGACTACTCCAGCACGCGGCGCGAAATGCTCACGCTGCTCGTCGATCAGGCCGCTTCGCTCCGCCAGGCGATCGCGGTGGCGGCCAGCGCCGGGGAAGCGGCGAGCGCCCAGGCCCGCACGGCGCTCACGGCCCGCCTGCTCGACAACGCCAGGCTCCTCGACAGGCTCGATCTGCGCGGCGGGCTGAGGCAGTCGGACCTCGACCAGATCTCGGAGAGCAACCGCCTGTTCCGCGTCACGGTGTTTTCCTCCTCAGGGCAGCCTGACCTGACGAGCGGCAGGAGCGGGCCTCCGTTCGGCGCCGGGCGAGGCCTGGGACCGGGGCTTGGACAGGGCGCTCGACAGGGCCTCGGACAAGGCCTCGGCGCCGGCAGGCGCGGGCGCGGCCCCGGGGCCGAGGCCGCCGCTGGCGGCGGGCCGCGGCAAGGGCCCGGTTCAGCCATGGCGGGCCTGGCAGAGCGCCTCCTCCAAGGGGGCGAGGGCGAGGCCGTGAGCGATGTCCATGCGTCGCGCTGGGACCGCGGCTCCCGCCTGGCCGCCGGAGTCCGCCGCACCCGGGGCGGCGCGATCGTGCTCAACGTCGAAGCGGGCGAACTGGCGGCGCTGGCCGATCAGGCCTCCCTCGAGCACGTCCTGGAGGCCATTGCGGCGCGCGCCCCCGACATCGCCTACGTGGCCCTCGAGGACGGACCGGATCGGCTGTCGTTCGGCCCGCTGGCCAGCGCCGCCGGCGCCGTCGACGCATCCGCTCGAGCGCCGTTCACGGCCGTGCCCCTTCCCTCCGCGCTGCAGGGACTGGCGGCGGCCAGGGTGAGCGTCGATGCCGCGCCGGTCCTGGAGTTCTCGGGTCCGGCGGATTCCGCTCGCCCCGACAGCCCCGTCCTGCGACTCGGCCTCTCGCTGGACGGCCTCCGCCGCGCCGAGCGGCGGACGCTCGCCCGCTCGATGCTGTCGCTGGCAGCAGCGCTGACGCTCGGTGTGCTGGCAATCGCCTTCGTCCTGCTGCGGCGGCGCTACGGGGCGCTGAGCGTCAGGCACGCGCGCGCCGAGGAGGCCCTGCGGCGGCGGGACCGCCTGGCGGCCATGGGGGAGCTGGCGTCCACCGTGGCGCACGGGGTCCGCAACCCGCTCAACGCGATTGGCATGACCGCCCAGCGCCTCCGGCACGAATTCACCGGAGGGGGCGGCGCGCCTGCCCAGGATCCGAAGGAGCTGGAGGAACTGCTTGACGTTCTTTCCGGCGAAACGCGGCGCATCGACCGCATCGTCCAGCAGTTCCTCGACTACGCCCGGCCGCCGCGCCTCGCGCCGCGGCGCGCGAGCCTGCGCGACGCGGTGTTGGAGGCCGCCGAGCGCCAGCGCGCCCGCGCCGCCACGCGCGGCGTCACCATCGTCGCCGAGGCCGAGTCGGCGGGCGAGGCGGTGTTCGACGCGGACCAGCTGAAGCAGGCCCTGGACAATCTCGTTCGCAACGCCGTCGACGCCTCGCCCGACGGCGGGCGCGTCGTGCTCGCTGCCCGGCCGCACGCAGGCGGCCACGTCATCGAGGTCACCGACGAGGGGACGGGAATTCCGCCCGACGTCCTTCCCAGGATCTTCGACCTCTACTTCACGACCAAGGCCGACGGCACGGGCGTCGGCTTGGCGGTCACCCATCAGATCGTGGACGCCCACAGGGGGCGCATCGACGTGGAGTCGGCTCCGGGCCGGGGCACGCGGATGAGCGTCCACCTGCCGGCCGACGCGGAGCTGCCGAATGGCTGAACGGGTCGTGCTGGTCGTCGACGACGAAGCCGCGCAGCGGACCGTCCTCGCCGGGTTCCTGCGCAAGCGCGGCTACGAGGTCGTCAGCGCCGCGGGCGTGGACGAGGCCGTGCAGCAGGCCTCGAACCGCACGATCGATCTCGTGCTGACCGACCTGAACATGCCCGGGAAAGACGGCCTGGTCCTCATCGACCGCCTGCGCGCCCTCAACCCCGAACTGCCGGTGATTGTCATGACGGCGTACGGCACCGTAGCGAGCGCCGTGTCCGCGATGAAGCGTGGAGCCGCCGACTACCTCACGAAGCCGATCGACCTCGAGGAGCTCGATGTCCTGGTCGCGCGGACGCTCGAGCGCCGCGCGCTGGTGTCCGAGAACGAGCTGCTCAGAGCGCAGCTGGCGTCGCGCTACCGCCTCGGCGGCCTGGAGACAGCCAACGCGCGGATGTCCGAGGCGATCAACACCGCGGGACGCGCCGCCGCCAGCCGGGCGACCATCCTCATCCGCGGCGAGAGCGGGACCGGCAAGGAGGTGATGGCGCGGGCCATTCACTTCGCCAGTCCTAGGGCTGCGCGGGCGCTCGTCGCGGTGAGCATCGGAGCGCTTCCGGACACGCTCGTCGAAGCGGAGCTGTTCGGCCACGAGCGCGGGGCGTTCACCGGGGCGGACCGCGAGCGCCGCGGCCGCTTTGAGCTGGCAGACGGCGGCACGCTGTTCCTCGACGAGATCGGAGACCTTCCGAAAGCCGCGCAGGTGAGACTGCTGCGCGTCCTGCAGGAGCAGGCCTTCGAGCGCCTGGGAGGCGCGAAGACCATCAGCGTCGACGTGCGGGTCATCGCCGCGACCAACCGGGAGCTGCCGGCGATGGTCCGGACGGGGGAATTCCGAGAGGACCTGTACTACCGGCTCAACGTCGTCTCGATCGACCTTCCGCCCCTGCGGGAACGCCGCGAGGACATCCCGCTGCTCGTCGACGTCTTCCTTCGGCGGTTCGCCGGTGAGGCGCCCGTCCCGATCGATGGCGTGTCGCGCGAGGCGATGGACCTGCTGCTCAAGTACGACTACCCGGGCAACGTGCGGGAACTCGAGAACCTCTTGCACCGCGCGATGGTCCTGGCCCGCGGCCCGCTGCTCTCGACCTCCGACTTCCCCATCCACGTCAGCCAGCTGAGACCCGAGGACCGCGAAGCGCCCTCATCGTTTGTCGAACGAGTCTCGGAATTCGAGCGGGCGCTCATCGTCGAAGCGCTGGAACGGGCCTCCGGCGTCCAGACGCGCGCCGCGGCGCTTCTGGGAATGAGCGAACGGCACCTCCGGTACAAACTCAAGAAGTACCGCATCGAGCATCCGTAGGCGCGTTGGCGCGCGGTACACCGTCGCGCCCGTGAAGCCGGGGGCCGAGTCCCGAGCCCCGAGTCCCGAGCCCCGCTCTTTCGACCATCTGGTCGATCCTTTCGACCGCCGAGTCGAGATCCTCGCAGCGCCAATAGCGCGGCTCGTGCAGTAGAATGACTCCAAAGCGTTGGTCTCTTTGGGCTTGGCGTCCATCGCTCCACACGGATCGAGTTGGCCTCGACCTTGCTCTAGTGTCCGGTGTCCGGCAACCGGAGCTGGACGAGCGGAGACAGGACACAGGATACGGACTCCGGGGAGACGGGCCATGAAGCGCGCATTTGCAGCGGCAATCGGCATTCTCAGCATTTCGGCGGCGGCGGCGGCTGCGCAGACGCCGACGGGCCAGCAGGCGCCGGCTGCGCCCCAGGCCCGAACCGCGGCGTCGGTCGGACCGTTCTTCGTCGACGCCAACGGCGACGGCATCTGCGACAACTACCAGTCCGGGGCGCCGCGACTGGGCCGGGGCCAGGGCCGGGGGAACGCCTGGGGCCGCGGAGGCCGGCGCCTTGGCCCGCAGGACGGAAGCGGCTTCGGCGCCGGCTCTGGCGCGGCGGTCGGCCGGGGCGGCCGCACGGGTGTTTGCGACGGCACCGGGCCCAAAGGGAACGGGCGCGGGCGCGGCTGGAAGTAACGCGAAAACGGGGAGTCGGGCCGGACAGCCACAGGCGCCGACGCGGAGCGCCGGGACGACAGGGGCGGCGTCAGCCTTAGTCGTCGCGGGTCTTCGAGGAGCGAGGCCGCAGCTCGCGCGGCTTCGGCGACACGATCTGAGCCTCCCGGGAAGACCGGTCCTTCCACCTTCACGCCGCCGGCTTCCGACGCTGGTTCGGAGCCGGCGGTCCTGCGATCGGGCGCGTTTGCGGCGCCGCGGCGGGTTCTCCGATGGCCCGTTCGCGCTCGGCAGCTCGGCGCTCCCGAGGTTGTCTCACGCGCGAGCGAGTCGGGAACCGAGCTGGACGGGCTGGACGGCAGGCGTTCGCGGCCGGGCCGCCGCGACGCGGGCACCCGGGCATCGGGTTCGAAGGGGGCCGAGCCGGCAGGGCCCCGCAGCGGCCGGCGCGACACGTCCGGGCTTCTTGGCAGGGCACCATGTCAGACCACGTCAAGTTCAGCTGGAAGGCCTTCATCAGTTTCTACGTCACCTTCTCATTTGTCGTCCTCGCCGTCTCGGGCGTCATCCTGTATGTCGCTCCTCCCGGCAGGCTGGCGAACTGGACGATCTGGCGGTTGTTCCTGCTCCGCAAGGCACAGTGGCAGTCGATCCACACGGTCGTCGCGCTGCTCTTCCTCGTCGCGGTCGGCTTCCACGTCTACTTCAACTGGAAGGTCCTGGTCGCGTACGTCAGGTCGAGGCTGCATGCGGGCATCCGGATGAAGCGGGAGCTGGCAGCGGCATCCATCCTGGGTTCGGTGGTCCTGGCGGCCTCAATCGGGGCGGTGCCTCCTTTCAGCGCCGTCATGAGCTTCGGAGAGGACATCAAGAACTCGTGGTCCAGCGCGGCGACCGAGCCGCCGGTGCCGCACGCCGAGTTGATGACGATTGAATCGCTTGCGGCCACGGTGAAGCTGGCTGCCGAGACGGTCATCGCGAATCTCGAACGAAGCGGGATCCAGGGCGCCGCGGCCTGGAAGACGGTCCAGCAGATTGCCGGCGAGAACGGGCTGACGCCGCAGCAGGTGTACCAGAAGGGGCTTGGCGGCGCGGCTAAGCCGGCGGCTGGCGCGGGGGGAGGCGGCTGGGGCCGCCTGACGGTGCAGGAGGTGTGCGAGCGCTCAGGCGTCCGGTTCGACGACGCCCTGGCGCGACTGCGTGCCGTGGGCCTTGACGCGACGGCGTCCACGCCGGTCCGCGATCTGGCCGCGCGCGCGGGCAGGACGCCGATGGACATCGCGGCGATCATCGCCGGGAACCAGGCGGCCGTTCCCGGGCCCGGCGCGCACCCTCCGGACGGGACGCCACGGTAGCCGGCGAGGCAGGCGGCGAGGGCCGGCCGCGCGGGCAGTCCCGCCGGCCAGCAAGCCTCCGGCGGCGTCAGAGCAGCGCGGGCGCGCCCGTCACGGGATCCGCCGGCACGTCCTTGAAGCGCTCCGCGAAGGCCACCAGCGCGTAGGCGTCGGCGAAGTTCGACGCGAGGCCGAAGGACGCCCGCATCGTGTTCGGCGTCTTCCCGGTCGAGAAGCGGATGGTCTCCGTGCAGTCTTCGAAGGTGACTGCCGGCGCGCTGCCCACGAAGCAGAGCGCCATGTCGTCGCGCGTGATGCCGTGCGCGACCTCGCCGTCGCCCGGGTTGCAGAAGCACCCCGTGCGCAGCGAGATGCCCGACCGGCCTGCCGCCGCCTCGAGCGCGCGGACGTCGTACGGCATGCCATCCGGGGCGAGCAGGTAGAAGGCGATCGTGCCGCCGCGCCGGGCGAGTTCGGTCGGGCCGAAGACGCGCGCGAGCCGCGCGCCGCTGGTATGGGCCAGCGCCGCCAGCCGGTCGACGAGCCAGCCGGTCAGCGCCATGACCCGCTCGTGGATGAGGTCGATGCCGACCGACGCGAGGTGCTCGAGGCCAATCGTCACGGCGGGCAGGCTGAGGTAGTCCACCGTCCCGTCCTCGAAGCCCGAGTGCCCGGGCGCCAGGTGGTGCCACCCGTCGCCCTGCACCGACGCCACCGTGATAGTGCCTCCCGCGAACCACGGGCGGCGCAGCTCGCGCAGCGCCTCGTGGCGGTAGATCAGGGCGCCGATGCCGGTCGGGTAGCCGAACATCTTGTAGAACGACAGCGGCACGAAGTCGGGCTTCACGCCCGCCAGGTCGAGGCGGTTCGTCGGCGCGAACGCGGCGCAGTCCAGCAGCACGCGCCACCCGCGCTCGCGCGCCCATGCCACCCACTCCAGCGGGTGCTGCACGCCGCTGAAGTTCGACTGCGCGGGATACGCGAACAGGCACGGCGTCCCCGCCGGCGCCAGCTCCAGCTCGGCCCGCACCACGTCGGGGTCGCACCGCAGTTCGGGGCTGCAGACGGGCACGTAGGTGACCCGCGCGCCGAGCCGGCGCGCGTACTCCCGGATGCCGTTCACGGAGTTGTGGTTGTCGTAGGTCAGCAGGTAGCGGCCGCCCGGCCCGAACGGGAACGATTCCCCGACCAGCTTCAGGGCGCCGCTGGCGTTGGCCGCGAAGATCACGCCGTACTCGGCGGGGTCCGCGTTGAAGAACCCGAGCACGGCGGCCCGCGCCTCGTCGACGAGCCCGGACGAGGCGCGGGACGTCGGGTTCCCGGAGTGCGGGTTGCCGAGCACGCTGCCGAGGAGGAGATCCTGGTGCCGCCGGATCTGCGATGACGAGAAGAGGCCGCCGCCCGTGTAGTCGAGGTACACGTGCCCGAGCGCGTCCAGGCGCGCGTAGTCGGACGCGCGCAGGGCGTCCAGCGCGGAGGTGGCCGCGTAGCCGGGAAACGTGCTCAGGAACCGCTCGAATGCGTCCGCGTACCTGGTGTCCATGGATGCTGATCGCCGCGGCGCCCGCGTCACCGCGTCAGCGCCACTCCCACTCGATAAAGCCCGGGTTGACGTCCTTCATCGCGTTGACGACGAGCTCCGCCAGCCCGCCGTACATGATGCCATGGCGGCGCCACACATCGTGGAACGCCAGCAGGTCCCGGATCTGGCCCTTGCAGTTGCTGCAGGGCGCGCACACGTACTTCCGGACGGCGGGCTCGAGGCAGTCCGAGAAGGCGTCGAGGACCTGCTGCAGCTTCCTGCGCCCGGCGACCTGCGATCGCCAGTCCTGGAATCCGTTGCCGCCCATGACCGCGAAGCCGCTGCCGCCGCCGCAGCAGTAGTTGTCGACGCCGTGCGGCGTCATCTCGCGGAACCGCGGGCACACGAGCCGCAGCACCTCGCGCTGCGGCTCGACGACGCCCATCAGGCGGACGACGTTGCACGGGTCGTGCAGCGTCACCGGGAAGTCGTTGCGGGACGGGTCGAGGCGCAAGCGGCCGCCGGCCACGATGTCCCGCAGCAGGGTAAGCGCGCTCTCGCGGGGAATGCGGAGATCGCCGTCGAGCAGCCGGTCGGCGACGACGAGCAGGGCCTTGTGGGCGTGGCCGCACTCGCCGACGACGATCTTCTTCACTTTCAGCGCCTTCGCGATCTCCGCGTGCATCCGCGCCACGCGGGCCAGCTGCGCGTCGTCGTACCAGACGCCGTAGTTCACCGAGTCGTACCCCGCGATGTCCGACGACATCGTCCAGGAGATCCCGGCGGCGTTCAGGATCACGGCGAACGCGCCGGGGTTCTCGGGCCAGGAGAGGATCTCGCCCGCGTTGTGGATCAGCAGGACGTCCGCGCCCTCCACGTCCCACGGCGTCTCGACCGCGACGCCGGTCTTCTCCGTCATCTCCTCGTCGATGAACGAGGCGTTGTCCCTGACGGCCGCCGCGTTCATTCCGGTGGACGACCCCACTTTCATCTGGAGCATCGAGCCCGAGGCATGGAGCTCCGTCGGCGCGATGCCCAGCTCCTGGCTGAAGAGCTTGCGGATCTCGTGGGCGATGAGCCCGTTGTCCACGCCGATCGGGCACGCCTGCGCGCACCGGCGGCAGAGGTTGCAGCGGTAGGCCAGCTCGCCGAGGCGCGCCACGAGCGGCCAGGTCACCTCGACGCGCCCGTGCTGCCAGGCCGAGACGAGGCCGCCGCCCTTGACGTGCTCGAAGTACAGCCTGCGGAAGATCTCCGATCGGAACGTCGGCCGGTACAGCTCCTCCCGTCCGGACGACTCGAAGACGTGGCAGGCGTCCGAGCAGGTCTGGCAGCGCGCGCAGTGCTCCATGCTGAGCAGGAGCGGCTGCAGGAACGTCCAGTTGTTCTCGCGCGAGAAGAGCTTCTCCAGCCCCGACAGGAACGCGCCGACAAGGGCGTCCCTTTCGGCCTTCGTCGCGGGATCGGGAAACGCCAGGACGCGCGTCCCGTCGAGCGGATACCCGGCGGCGTCCATCCTGGCGGGCCACGCGGCCGCGAGCTTCGCCGGCGGCGGCCCCGGGCTCGACAGCGGGGGGAGGTCGGCCGGGTCGATCCGTGCGACGGGCTCGCGATCGGCCCGCGCCAGGTCCGAGAACTTCGTGCGCGGCCTCATGGCCCGTCCTCGCGCGAAGGGTTCGTCGCGACCACGTCCGCCCAGGTGCCATCGCCGCGCCCGCGCATGTGGGAGGCGGCCCACGTCGGCCGGTGCGCCAGGCTCGCCGAAAGCGCGGTGCGGAGCCGCCGCGCCTCGCCAAGCGGCGCGTCGTCCCATCGGACGGCGTGATACGTGAAGTACTTCCCGACGAAGTGCGACATGTGCGTCAGAGGGATGTACGCCAGCAGCAGGGCCGACAGGACGATGCCGGCGCCCAGGAGGGCCGGGATGGGAACGGCCAGGTCCCACCGCAGCAGGCCCGCCGCGATCGCGAGCGCCCCGGGCGCTCCGTCCTGGCGCGTCGCCCAGCCAAGGCCCAGGGCCGACAAGGCCACGATGAAGAAGCCCAGGTTGAAGAAGTCACCCGGGCTCGAGTACGCGCGCAGGGCGGGATCCTGGATCCGCCGCAGGAGCAGGGCGCACGCGCCGGCAATCGCCAGGGCGAGGCCTGCGGCGCCGACGGCCGTGACCGCCGTCACGCAGCCGCGGCCGAACGCGCCGCCGGGCCACGCGCCGCCCAAGCCGAGCGTGGCACCCGCCAGGGCGAGCAGGGCGACGGCGGCGGCGGCCAGAAGGTACAGCCCCAGGTGAAACGGGAACGAGCGGTACCACAGCCCCCGGTTGAACTCCCGCAGCGCCTTCAACAGGAGCATCTCCGGCAGCATCGCCGCCAGCTCGCCCCGCAGGTTCCGCTGCCGGGGCTGGCGCCACCACTCGCTCTGCTCGAAATACGAGCCGCCGTGCGCCGCGCGATCGGCGCGCTCGTGGGGCACTGGATACAGCTCCCACCTGAGGTGCATCGGCTGCCGGGCGTACTGCACGGCGCGGGCGGCGGTCCCCACCGCGAACGCCAGCACGCCGAAGACGATCGCCGCGTAGACGAAGACCGTCATGGGTCTCAGGGGCTCCGGGCGGTCAGACGCAGCCCGTCGGCTTGGGCAGGCCCGCCACCTTGCACGCGCCATTGGCCGGGCCGGACGGGAACAGCTCGTAGACGCGGGCGAGCTTGAGCCCGGTTTCCTTGCACAGCTTCCGGACCATCGGGGCGATCCCGAACTGCAGGTAGTACTCGCGCAGGTACCGCACGAGCTTCCAGTGCTCGTCGGTCATCTCCGCGATCCCCTCGGTCGTCGCGAAGTCCCGCGCAACGTCGTCGTTCCAGATCTGCGGGTCCTGGAGGAAGCCGTTGTCATCGACGTGGTAGGGCCTGCCGTTGAGCTCGACGATGGGCATACGCGTGCCGTCCTGACTGGTCCCGGTCAACGGGCTTTCGCCGCGCGCGCGGCGGCAATCTCGCCGACGGCGCCAATGGCCGCCTCGATGTGCGCGTCCGTGTTGAACGGCCCGATCCCGAACCGGACCGCGCCCTTGATCGCGTCGAGGCCCAGCTGCGCGTGAACGAGCGGCGCGCAGTGCAGCCCCGTGCGGCATGCGATGTTGTGATCCACGTCCAAGATGGTTCCGGTGTTCCCCGCCTCGAACCCGTCCACGTTGAACACCATCACGGCAATGTGGTCGGCCAAGTCGTCCTGACAGTACATCGTGACGTTGGGGATGCCCCGGAGCCCCTCCACCAGCCGCCGCAGGAGCCGCATCTCGTGCGCCTCGATGGCGGCCAGGCCCTGCTGCTCGAGCCAGCTGACGCCGGCGTGGAGGCCGGCGATGCCCAGGACGTTGGGCGTGCCGTACTCGAGGCGCCAGGGGTATTCGTCGAGGTGGAAGGGATGCGCCGAGCGTACGCCCGTGCCGCCCGCGCGGGTGTGCCGGATGTCCACGTGGGGCTGGACGTACAGGCCGCCGATGCCCGTCGGCCCCATCAGCGACTTGTGGCCCGTAAACGCCAGCACGTCCACGTGCATGGCCTGCACGTCGATGGGGATCTTGCCCGCCGTCTGCGACGAGTCCACGACGAAGCGGATGCCCCGCTCGCGGCACAGCCTGCCGACCTCGGCGACGGGCTGGACGGTGCCGATGACGTTCGAGCCGTGATTCATCGCGACGACGCGCGTGTTCGGCTTGAAGCGGGCCGCGATGTCGCCCGGATCGACGAAGCCCCGGCCGTCGAACGGCACCCGATCGACCTCGACGCCGTGGTACTGCGAGAGGTGGTGCAGCGGGCGCAGCACCGAGTTGTGCTCCACCGTCGTCGTGATGGCGTGATCGCCCGGGGACAGCATCCCGAACAGGGCCAGGTTCAGGGCGTCGGTGGAGTTGTAGGTGAAGACGAGCCGGTCGGGATCCGTGCCGTTGAAGAAGCGGGTGAGCTGCCTGCGGGTGTCGTCCACCAGCTGCCCCGCCTCCATGCAGAGATCGTAGCCGGACCGCCCCGGGTTCACCCCGTGCGACCGGAAGAACCGGTCCATGAAGACGTACGTGTCCTCGGGCTTCGGATACGACGTCGCAGCGTTGTCGAGGTAAATCATGCTCATGGGAATCCCGCAGGAGAGGGATACGGCGACCGGCGAGCCGGATTATTATACTCTGCCGCGGGCGGGTCAACCGGGCGGCGACGAGGCGGCAGGAAGGGCGCGACCGGCGGCGGATCGGCCGGGCGCGACGCGCCCGGGAGCGGCCGGGCCGCTCCCGGGCCGGACGCCGGAGCGAGTCAGCCGCTCAGGGCCTGGTCGAGGTCCGCGATGAGGTCCTCCACGTCCTCGATGCCGACGGCATAGCGCACGAGGCCGTCGGTGAACCCGGCGGCGTCCCGCGCCTCCTTGGACATCGAGGCGTGGGTCATGGACGCCGGATGCTCGATGAGCGTCTCGACGCCGCCCAGCGACACGGCCAGCGTCGCCAGCCGGACGCGATCCATGAGCCGCCGCCCGGCTTCGAGGCCTCCCTTGAGCTCGAAGCTGATCATCGACCCGAAGCCGCTCATCTGCCGCCGGGCCAGCTCGTGCTGGGGGTGCGAGGGCAGCCCGATGTAGCGGACGCTTGCCACCATCGGATGCGCTTCGAGCCAGCGCGCGATGGCCATCGCGTTGGCCTGCGCGCGCTCCACGCGGAGACCCAGGGTCTTCAGGCCGCGCAGCACCAGGAAGGCCTGGTGCGGATCCATGCTGCAGCCGGTCTGCACCATGACGTCCCGAAGGCGCGCCAGCAGGCCGGCGTCGCCGGCCACGATCACGCCGCCGACGACGTCGGCGTGGCCGTTGATGAACTTCGTGATCGAGTGCAGCACGATGTCGGCGCCGAGATCCAGCGGACGCTGGAGGTAGGGGCTGGCGAACGTGTTGTCCACGGCCAGCAGTGCGCCGTGATCGTGCGCGATGGCCGCCGCCCCGGCGATGTCGGTGACCTGCATGGCCGGGTTCGACGGCGACTCGACGTACACGAGGCGCGTCTCCGGCCGCATCGCCCGCTTCAGGTTGTCGAGGTCGGAGGTGTCCACGAAATCAGCCTCGACCCCGTACCGCCGGTAGTGCTTCTCGACGAGCCCGCGGCTCGGGCCGTACACCGAGGCCGTGCTCACGAGGTGCGCGCCCTGGCCCAGCACCGTCATGTAGACCGTGTTGACCGCCCCGAGGCCCGAACTGGTGGCGACGCCGCCGGCGCCGTTCTCAATCGACGCCACCGCGTCCTCGAAGGCGCCGATCGTGGGGTTCCCGATGCGCGTGTAGATGTAGCCCTTTTCCCGCCCGGCAAACAGCGCCGCGCCGTGCTCGGCATTCCGGAAGGCGAACGTCGAGCTCTGGTAGATGGGGACGTTCACCGCTCCCGTCGCGTCGGGACGGTACGTGCCGTGGACGAGCCTGCTGTTGATGCCCGGCTGCTTGGCCTGCATGGCGGCTCCCGCGTGAGTGGATCGCCCGTCGCGATCAGTCGTAGGCCAGCCTGACCGCCCGGTCCGCGAGGGTCGGCGCGAGGCGCGCCGGCCAGTCCGGCCCGCTCCAGGTCCCGCAGGCCTGGTGCGTCAGGTAGTACTTCTCGGGTATCGGGTGCGTTCCGATGACCACCGGGATTCCGTACTTCTTCGCGATGAACGTCGTGAACGCGTCGATGCGCGGGCACGGGGGATAGCCGACGACGAGGCCGGTCGCCAGGTGGATGACGTCGGCCCCGTTCCTCTTCATCTCGCCGGGCGCGTACTCCACGTTCCCGCCCGGGCATCCGTTGCAGGTCGTGAAGCCGACCAGCTCCACCTCGCGCCCCCGGTACGCGCTGAAGGCCCCCTCGCGGGCCTTGAGGGCGCGCAGGCACTTCCCGCCAGCGCACGTGCGGTAGCGGTCGCAGATGATGATCCCGACGCGGACTGGCTCAGCCATGGTGTCGCCCTCCGTCATCCGAACACGCCGGCCGCCCGGCCGGCCGTCAGTCGGCCTTCGGCGGCGCCGCCGATTCCGGCGCGGTGTTGAAGGACTGCAGGGCCAGGTAGCTCGGCCCGAACCGCTTGATGTTGTCGAGCTGCTTGTCGAACTCGTCGAAGTGCCGCTCTTCGTCGCCGACGAGCGCCTCGAACATCTGCTTCGAGACCGCGTCCGCGTTCTGGCTGCACTGGATCGCGAAGGCGTTGTAGGCGCCGACCGCCGCGTGCTCCATCTCCGCGGCGCGCTTCAGGATGGCGTCCGGCTCGAGCACCCGCTCGACGGGGCCGGCCGGCACCATGTCGACGTCGCCCTTCAGGAAAAGGATGCGCTCAGCGAGCCGCTCCACGTGGCCCATCTCCTCGATGGCGATCCGCTTGAACATGGAGCTCAGCGGCCCAAATCCCTGATCGTCGAGATGGAAGTGCCAGTACATGTACTGATGAACCGCCTGCAGTTCGTCCGCGACGCCTTTGTTCAGGAGATCGATGCTCTTCTGCTTGTCCATGTGCCGTGCTCCTTCGGAGTGACCGCGTGCCACCAGGGCCGCAGGCGCGCGACCCGGCGCGCCGTCCACAGGATACGCTGGCTGGCCCGGCTGATGCACCCCCCAACTCCCGGATCGCCGGGCGGGCCGGCTCCAGGGAAGCCCGCCCGGCCCGGCCGGCGGCCGCGGTGCGCTGGAATCAGGACCGGTGATGGTGGCCGCCCGATCCGTGGCTGTCGTGACCCCCGCAAGCCGAGCCGGGCTCCACGAGGGGCAGCCGTCCGGCCTTGATGGCCTCGACCGCGAGGTCCACCGTCGGGTGCTGCGCCTGATAGACGCAGATCCCGGCCGCCCTGAGCTTGTTCAGGGCCCCCATTCCGATGCCGCCCACCACCATGCCATCGATGGCCTCGCCCTGAATGGCCTGAAGCGGCTGGCACATGCCGTGCGCGTGGTGTTCGTTCCGGTTCGGGATGGCCCGGCAGCTTCCATCGTCGGTGTTCACGATCATGAAGTACGGCGCCGACCCGAAATGCAGGCAGACCGGACTCGCAAGCCCCTGGTCCTCGTCAACGGGAATGCAGATCCTCACGTGGTTTCCTCCTTCGGAGTGCGCGGGTGATGGCCGTCGGCGCCTGCCGGCGTCGGCGGCCGGCTGCGGCCCTCGTGCAGACGGCAGCAGCGGCGTGGGCCCGCCAGGAGCCGCACGGGCCCGCCTTCTATCCTGAGCGCCTTGCCGTGCACGATCGCGTCGGCGATCTTGACGCGGGCCGAATCGACGATCCGCGAGAACGTCGGCCTCGACACGCCCATCTGCTCGGCGGCGCGCTTGTGGTACAGCCTCTCCAGGTCCGCGAGCCGGAGCGCCTCGAACTCGTCGAGCGTCATGACCACGTCCCCGAGCAGCAGTGCCGGCACGCCGGCCGGTTTGAAGACCGGCGCGGCCGGCTGGCCGGCAACGTGACGGTGGCAGAACGGACGCGGCATGTCGGATGGCCTCTGAACGAATTATGAGCATATGTTCATAATTGTCAAGCTGGCCCGTGTTGCTCGCGACCTGCCTGCCGAGCGTGTTCGTAAGCGCATCGAGGATCTTCCTGGCGTCACAACTCCCTCAGGCGGCGCGGCTCGACGAGCGGCGGGCCGGGCCGCATCCGCCGGCCCTCCCTGCCCCGGCCCGGTCACGACGAGGGCGCCTTCCGCCGGCGCGAGCGGCCATCTCGCGCCGGCAACTCGATGCCGAGTTTCCTGATGCGCCGGAAGAGGGTCGTCTTGTGAATGCCCAGTGCCTTCGCCGCCGCGGCGCGGTCGCCGCCGCTCGCGCCGATCGCGGCGCGGATGGCCTGCACATCGAGCTCCTGGTGGGCCGCCCTGATGCCGGGCGGCGCGCCCGGCTCCCGGACGCGCGCCGTCAGCTCCTCGGGAAGGTGCCGCGGCCCGATGAATCCGTCCGTGCAGAGAACGAAGGCCCGCTCGATCGCGTTCTCGAGCTCGCGCACGTTGCCCGGCCAGTCGTGGGCCATCAGCACGGACAGGGCCTCGGCGGACACGCCCCGCACCGCACGCTGCTGGAGGCGGTTGAACCGGGCGACGAACTCGTCGGCCAGCAGGGGGATATCCTCTTTTCGCTGCCGGAGCGGCGGCAGGACGATGCGCAAGACGTTGACCCGGTAGTAGAGGTCCTCCCGGAAGCGGCCGTGCCGCACCTCGTCGTCGAGGTCCCTGTTGGTCGCCACGATGATCCGGGCGTCGGTCTGCTCGGAGCGGGTGGCGCCGAGAGGCTCGAAGGTGCGTTCCTGCAGGACGCGCAGGAGGCGAACCTGGAGCGCCGGGCTCACCTCGCCAATCTCGTCGAGGAAGAGGGTTCCGCCCCTTGCCAGCGCGAAGCGGCCGGGCTTGTCCCTCGCCGCGCCGGTGAAGGCGCCAGCCCGGTACCCGAAGAGCTCCGACTCGAGCAGCGTGTCGGGCAGGGCGCCGCAATTGACGGCCACGAACGGCCCCTTGTTGTGGGCGCTGAAGGCGTGAATCGTCCGCGCAACCAGCTCCTTCCCGGTGCCCGTCTCGCCCAGGATCAGGATCGTGCCGGGGCTGGCGGCCATGGCCGGCAGCGCGTCGAACACCCGCTGCATCAGCGGGCTCCGGCTCGACAGGTCACCGGCCCGATGCTGCCCCTCGAGTTCCAGGCGGAGCGCCTCCAGCTCCGAGAGGTCACGGAACGTCTCGGCGCCGCCAGTCACGCGCCCCCCGGCATCGGTCAGAACCGCCGTGGACACGCTGATCGGGATCCGCGTCCCTTCGGCGTCGATGATGTACGCCGTCCGGCCGATGATGGGCCGGCCGGACTGCAGCGTCCTGGCGAGGGCGCAATCCGGCCCGCACATGCTCGAGCGGAACACGTCCTCGCAGCGCTGGCCGATGGCCTCCCGACGGCTGACGCCCGTGATCTGCTCCGCGGCCCGGTTGAACGACGTAATGCGCCAGTCCCGGTCCACGGTGAAGACACCGTCCGAGATGCTCTCGAGGATGGCCTCGGTCGGGGCGGGCGCGAGCTGCGGCGCGGGCGTGCGCCGCCGCTTCGCCGATAGAGTCCGTCTCACGGCCATGATTGCATCGCGCTCGACAGCGCCTGTCTCCACGGCGCCGCCGGTGTCTCCGGCACGCTCCCGCTTCTTCGGCCGTCAGCACGCGACAGATGCGCCGGGCCTGCCCGGCCGCGCGCCCCGATCAGGAAATCGCGGGATGGCGGCGCAAGTCCGCCCATATGCTGCGGATGTCCTCGCCGCACGCCGCGCCGGTTTCGACCACGGCCTTCGCCTGGATCTGGGCTGCCGTCACTCCCCGATCGTAGCGCACCCGGCCGGTCACACGCGCCCCGGCTGCCCGAGCCCGGCCCTCGATCCTGTCCGTCATCTCCGGGTTGAGATCCCACTTGTTGACGCAGACCGCCGCGGGCACCCCGAAGTGCCGCGCGAGCGACAGCACGCGCTCGAGATCGTGCTCGCCCGACACCGTGGGTTCCGTGACCGCGAGCACCAGCGAGGCACCGGTCACCGAGGCGATGACGGGACACCCGATGCCGGGCGGCCCGTCAACGATGACGAGCCGCCGGCCTTCGTCCTCGGCGATGCGCCGGGCCTCGCGGCGGACCGTCGACACCAGTTTGCCCGAGTTCTCAGACGCGATCCCCAGTCGGGCGTGCACCATCGGGCCGCAGCGCGTGTCGGAGACCATCCACTCGCCGGCGAGCCGCTCGGGGAAGTCGATGGCAATCTCGGGGCAGAAGTGGACGCAGACCCCGCAACCCTCGCAGGCCACCGGGTCCACCGTGTACGTGTCCCTGCCGCCGGGTGGACGATCGACGAGCACGGCATCGAACCGGCAAACCGCCAGGCAGGTTCCGCATCCGTTGCAGTCGTCCTGCCGGATGACGGCTTCGCGTCCTCCGTAGAAGTCGTGCCGGTTCCGTTGACGCGGCTCCAGCACCAGGTGGAGATCCGCCGCGTCCACGTCGCAGTCGGCGAGGACCGGCCGGTCGGCCAGCACCGCGAGCGACGCGGTGAGGCTCGTCTTGCCGGTCCCGCCCTTGCCGCTGATGACGACCAGTTCGCGCAAGGGTCATGCCTCCGTTGATGGAGGCGCCGCAGACTGTCCCCCGACTGCGGCGTAGTAGCAGCGGCCGTCGACGACGCGTGGACCGACGACGCCCTCGGACACCAGGGCGTCGAGGTGTTTGATGGCCTCGTTAGGCGGCACGCCCAGGCCGTTGGCGACGTCGGCAGCCGTGCAGGGCCGCCTGGCGAGCATCGCCATGATGTCGTCTCTGATTGCCGCCGGCGCGGCGCCGGCCGGCGCATGGCCCCAGGGCGCCTCGCAGACGACGTCGACATCTCCCGGAAACAGCGATGCCAGCCCCTCAAGCGCCTTCAGGCCCACGCGGCGGGCCGACGGGTCCGCCGGAGGCCGGGTGACGGTGTTGAGCTGCACGCGTGTCGGCGCGATGCGCCGGACGAGCGCCGCGATCTTCCGCGCTTCGTGCGGCTCGGCGGTCAGGCCCCCGAGCAGGAAGACCTCCAGCCACACGTCCCCGCTGAACTGCCGGGTGAAGGACGCGAGGCCGTCGACCACCTGCGCGAACGACACCCCGCCGTGGGGGCGGTTCACGCGCCGGAACATCGCCTCGTCGCCCGCGTCGAGCGACGGCAGCACGAGATCGGCCTGCAGCAGGTCGCGTTGCACGTCCTCCCGCCAGAGCAGCGAGCCGTTGGTCAGGACGGCGACCGGAACGGCGCTCATGGCCTTGATCCCCCGGATGATCTCGCCGATGCCCGAGTGAAGCGTTGGTTCGCCGGAGCCCGCGAGGCTGATGTAGTCCGGGGCGCTTCCGGACGCCAGCGTCGCGTGCAGGCCCGAGAGGACGTCCCGGACGGGCGCGTACTCCCGCCGCTCCGTCGTCGGGTTCGAGGTCGGCCCGAGCTGACAGTAGACGCAGTCGTAAGAGCACGTCTTGAGCGGCACGAGATCGACGCCGAGCGATCGCCCCAGCCGCCGCGATGGCACGGGGCCGTAGACGTACCGAGCCGGGTTCGCGGTCATAACGGCGCCAGCGCCGGTACCGGCGCCGCCAGCGCGCATGCGCCGGCCCACAGGCGTGCGAACGCGGGGCGGTACTCCGGCAGCTCGTCCACGACCAGGCGCCCGCGGGAGCAGACCTCGGCAATCCTGCGGTCGTCGGGGATGTCGAGGAGGATCGGGATGCCCTCGCGGCGGCAGAACCCGTGCACGCGATCGTCGCCGACGCCCACGCGGTTGACGACCACGCCGAACGGGATGTTGAGTTGGCGGACCATGTCCACGGCCAGCGAGAGGTCGTGCAGGCCGAAGGGGGTGGGCTCGGTGACGAGCGCCAGCGCGTCCAGTCCCCGGATCGTGGCGATCACGGGGCACGACGTGCCCGGGGGCGCATCGACGATGACCGGCATGTCCCGGGGAAGGCTGGCCTTCACGGCCCGCACGAGCGGCGGCACGAGGGCCACGCCGACGTCGAGGCGGCCCTGCACCAGCGTGATGTGGCCGTCGCGCTGCGTTTCCACGACGCCGATGCGCCGGTCCACCTCGGCGATCGCGCCGCGGGGACAGACGCGGACGCACCCTCCGCAGCCGTGGCACAGCTCCGGGAAGAGGAGCGGCGGCGTCCCGAACGACACGATGGCGTGGTACTGGCAGAGACGGGCGCAGGCGCCGCACGCGTCGCACAGGCCCGCCTCCACCTGCGGCACGGGGAGGCTCACCGTGCGCGAGCCGATTGTCGTGCCCCGCAGGAAGAGGTGAGCGTTCGGCTCTTCGACGTCGCAGTCGGCCAGCCAGACACCGGAGCCGAAGGCCCGAGCCAGGTTGACCGCAACGGTCGTCTTGCCGGTGCCGCCCTTGCCCGACGCCACGCCGAGCATCATGTCCAGTGCCCGTCGACGTCCGGCGCGTCGATCCTGGTGAGCGTACCTGCCCGGTAGGCGTCGATGGCCTCCGACACCGTCGCGGCCGTGGTGCTGAACACCGGAATTCCGGCCGCCCGGAGGACGCGGAAGGCATTGGGCCCGCAGTGCCCGGTCACGAGCCCGCCGACGCCCAGCCTGGCGATCGTCTCGGCCGCCTGGATACCGGCGCCCTGAGCCGCCCGCTGGCCCTCGTCGTTGTCAACGGTCCGGACGGTGCCGTCATCGAGGTTGTAGAGCAGAAACCGACGGGCCCGTCCGAAACGGCTGTCCATCCTGGCGTCGAGGCCGTCACCCGATGCGGTCAGCGCGATGATCACGATGCGTGTCCTCCGTCCGCGCGTGGCCTGACGCGGATCCAGCTGGCTGTGCGAGCGCGGCGGCGGGTGTCCTCCGTCCGCGCGTGGCCTGACGGCCCCGCTACGGCTGTTCCTGCCGCCCGGCGCCCTCGAGCTCGCCGAGCCGGGCCTTGATCCGATCGAGTTCCGCCTGAAGCGCCGCGGCCTCCTCCTGCAGCGCCTGTTTCTCGAGCGTCGGACTCTCGGCGATCGGCGGGGGGCCGGCCCATCGGCCGCGGGCCCATCCCGGCAATCCGGTCCTCAGGAACTCAGTGCGCCAGCCGCGCCCGTATCCGCCGCGTCCGCCGCCGCCGCCTCGGCCGAAACCGGCGCCTCGGCCGAAGCCCCGGCCGGGCCCTGCGCCCGCGCGCCCGCCGTACCCTCGATCAGGGTACCCGGCGCACCATCCCCATCCGCCGCCGGTCATTGGCCCGCGTCCGAGCGGTCCCGTTGCGTCTCCACGTGGCATGATCGTGCTCCTTTCCATACAGCCGCGTTCGCGGCTCCCGTCCTGCGCCGGGCCGACGCGCGGCCCAGCCGCTTCCCCTACTCGTCGCCGACGCCACGCGTCATGGCCGTTCCGCACGCGGGGCACTGCGTCTGCACGCACGGCACGCCCCGCTCGTGAGGTTCGCGGTGGCCGCAGGCCGGGCAGACGCAGGTGCCGAATGCCGCGGCCGCAAACGGTCCGCCCAGGCGGCCGAGCCGAGGTCCTCGGCCCTGTCCGGCGCCTTGTCCCCGGCCGCCGCCCCAGCCGGCACCTTCTCCTCCTCGCCCGGCCCCCTCGAATGGCCTGTCGACTCCGCGCAGGCCACGGCCCGGCAGTCCGCCGCGCCGGCGCCGGCCGCGGCACCCCGGCATGGCGAACGCCGGGCGCGTGACGTGTCCGCTGAGCCAGGCCTGCACCACGTCCCGCGTGCGTCCCGTGACGAAGGGCGTCACGCGGATCCCATGAGCCGCAAGCGCCGCATGCATCGGCCGGGAGGCCGCGCCGCAGACGAGCTCCGTCACGCCGAGGGCGACAAGCTGCAGCGCCCGGCGCTCGGGCACATCGTCGGCGAACTCGGCGCCGGACTCGCCGACGACACGCCCGCCCTCCGCGTCGATGATGCGAAGCGGGCGGGCGACGTCGAAGACGGGAGCCATCCGGTCCCCGGCAATCGAGAAGGCAGCTTTCGCCATGAGCGGTCCTCGCGGGGTCAGGCGGCGATGGCGCCGCGCTGACACCCCTACCTGCAATTGCGCCGCCACGTCGTCGCGGGAACCGGCTATTCAGGCTAAGTCGCTGATGCAGCGCGGGAAAGCCCTCGGAGGCGCCCATGCGGCGCAGGAGACTTCAGTAGCTAGACAGCTACTTTATGAGTCTTAATTAGTAGCTGTTACGCTACTCTATCCTGCCTGGCCGCGCCCGCCGGAGTCGGCAGGGACTCGGCATCCGGGCCGCTCGAAGCGGGCGAACACCTCGTAGAGCGCCGGCACGATGAACCGCCTCAGCACCATCGCGAACAGGAAGCCGCCGACGTAGACGATGGCGAGCGGCCGGTGCAGCTCCGACCCGGTGGCCTCGATCAGGGCCAGCGGCAGCACGCCGACAATCATCACGAGGTCGGTCATGAAGATGGCGCGGAACTTCGTCAGCGAGCCTTCGACGACGGCGTCTCGGAGCGCGAGCCCCTGCCGCCTGAGGTCGTTGATCTTCGAGACGAGGATGATGTCGTTCTGGGCGCAGACGCCGAAGAGGCCGATCAGGCCGATGGTGGACGACACGTTGAGGGACTCGCCGGCGAACCACAGCGCGAGGATGCCGCCGGCGAGCGCCGTCGGCACGTTCAGGATGACGAGCAGCGCCTGCCCGACGGAGCCGAAGGCGGCGAACAGCACGACGAAGATGACCAGCAGCGCGAGCGCCATGACGATGGTCAGGTGTCGCATGGCGTGCTGCTGGCTTTCGAACTGGCCGCCGAACGTCACGTAGTAGCCGGGTGGCAGCGGTACTTCGGCGGCGATCCGGCGGCGCGCCTCTTCGACGACGCTGCCCACGTCGCGCCCGACGACGTTGCACATGGCGATCTTGCGGCGCGTCAGGTTCTCGCGGAAGATCGTCTGCGGGCCCTGGCTCCGCGCGATCCTGGCCAGCTCCGACAGCGGCACCCGCTCGCCGCCCGGGGTGTCCACGAGCAGGTTCCGGACCGCGTCTTCGTCGCGCCGGTAGCGCTCGGGCAGGCGCATCAGCACGGAGGTCACGCGGTCGCCCTCGTAGACGTCGGTGACGTCGAGGCCGTTCAGCGCGGTCTCAATCACGTCGGCGACCTGCGACACGGAGACGCCGAACCGGCTCAGCCGCTCACGGTCTGCCTCGACGAGGAGCTGGGGGATGCCCGCCGTCTGCTCCACCTGCAGGTCTTCGATCCCGTCGATGGTCGCCAGCACCTGGCGGATGTCCTCGATGCGCCCGTTGAGGACCTCCAGGTCCGGGCCGAAGAGCTTGACCGACAGCTCCCCCTCGGTGCCCGTGAGCATCTCGGCCAGCTTGTTGGAGATGGGCTGCTCGAACAGGTAGGCCATGCCCGGCAGCTGGTTGAACGGCTCGCGCAGGGCGGCGGTGATCTCCGCGTACCCCCGCGTCCGCTCTCCTCGCGGCTTCAGCTGGATCGCGAAGTGGCTGTGCCCGACGGGATGGAGGTGCTCCGAGGACTCCGCGCTTCCCGTCGTCCGCGTGACCGACGCCACTTCGGGCAGCGCCATGATGATGCGCTCGACGCGCCGGCCCATGGCGACGGACTCCTCGAGCGACGTCTCCGGGAGCATGACCGTCGAGGCCAGGATGGCCCCCTCGTCCAGCGGCGGGACGAATTCGCGGCCAAGGCGCGGCACGGCGACGGCCGCCGCGATCACGCCCGCCGCCAGGGGCAGGAACACGATCCGCTTCCGATCGAGCGCCGCCGCCAGCAGCCGGCCGTACCAGCGCGTGAGGAACGTCGTGACGGGGTTGGGGCGACCGGGTCCGCGATGCGCGCCAAACGGGCACGCGCAGAGCGCGGGCTGGAGCGTCAGGTTCAGGACGAGCGAGCCGAGCAGCGCCGCGGCCACGGCGAACGCCGTCGGGCGGAACATCGCGCCCTCGAGCCCCGACAGCGTCATCATCGGCAGGAACACCAGCACGATCAGGACGTTCGCCGACGCCAGGGCCGGCCCCACCTCGCTCGCGCCGGCGAGCGTCAGGGCGTCAGGCGGGCCCTGGCCCGCGCGCTCGCGCTGCACCCGGTAGATGTTCTCCACCATGATGATCGAGCCGTTGGCGGTCTTCCCGATCCCGATGGCGAGGCCCCCGATCGACATGACGGTGAGGCCGACGCCGCCCAGATGCATCATGACGAGGGCAATCAGCATCGACAGCGGGATCGTCAGCGAGGCGATGAGCGCCCCGCGCAGGTCCCACAGGAAGAACAGCATCACCAGCACGATCAGCCCGGCGCCGATCAGCATGGACAGCTGCACGTGGTCCAGCGAGCTGACGATGAGCCTGGACTGATCGTAGAAGGGCTCGATCGACACCCCCGCAGGCAATTCGCCGGCGATCCGGGCCAGCCGGGCCCGGAGGTTGCCGATCGCCGTGAGCGTGTCCCCGCCGTACTGCTTTTCGACCGTGACGCTGACGGCCTCCTTCCCGTTATGGCTCGCCGCCTCGCGGCTGAACTTCGGCCCCACGCGGACCTCGGCCACGTCCCGCACGCAGATCGGGACGTTGCGGCGCGTGGCGACCACGGTCGCTGCGATGTCGTCGAGCGACGCAATGCGTCCCACGCCCTTGATGAGCGTCTCCTGCGCCCCGTCGGCGAGGATGCCCCCCGAGAAGTTCCGGTTGCCGCGCTCAATGGCGACGCGCACGTCCTCCACCGTCAGCCCGTGGTGCGTCAGCATCTCCGGGTCCAGCAGGACCTGGTACTGCCTGACGAAGCCCCCGAGATTGACGACGAAGGCGACGCCCGGCACGCCTTGCAGCTGGTAGCGGATCGTCCAGTCGGCAATCGACCGAAGCTCCATCGGATCGATCCCGTCGCCCACGACGGCGAACTCGAATACCTCCCCCATGCGGGACGACACTGCGCCGAGGACCGGGGTCGTGGTGTTCTGGGGCAGGCGGCCCGCGATGAGCTCGATCTTGCTCGACACGATCTGGCGCGCGTGGTAGATGTCCGTCCCCCAGTCGAACTCCACCGTCACGACCGAGTCGCCGGTCGTCGATTCAGACCGCACGCGCGTCACCCCCGGGGCGCCCGAGAGCAGGCTCTCGAGCGGCAGCGAGATCAGGCGTTCGACGTCTTCCGACGCCATGCCGGGGTTCTCCGTGATGATCTTCACGAGCGGCGCGTTCAGGTCCGGGTAGATGTCCTTCGGCATCCGCGCGTAGGACAGGGCGCCCCACACGGCGGCCAGGGCCACGAGGAGCACGGTCAGCAGTTTGTGCCGCAGCGCGGAAGCGATCAGTCGGGCGATCATGGCGTGCCTAGTGGGAAGTCCCCTGCCTCAACGCGTCTGCGTGCAGCCTCGACTTGAGCTGGTAGTGCCCGGCGACGACCACCTCGTCTCCCGGAGCGATGCCGCGCACGACCTCCCGGTTCCCGTTGTCCTGGGTGCCGAGGTCCACTAGGCGCGGCTCGTACCCCGCCGGCGTCCGCACGAACACGAGGTGCCCGTCCTCGTCGTCGAGGATGACCTGCGCCGGCAGCGCCACGACGGACGGGCGCTCGCCGGTCCGGAAGACGGCGCTCGCGAACATGCCCGGCTTGAGCCGCTGGCCCGCGTTCGAGACCTCCACCCGCACGCCAATCGTGCGCGTGTCGGGCTTGACGATGTCGCCGACGTGCACCACGGCGCCCTCGAAGACCTCGTCCGGGTACGCCGGGACCTGGACGGTCGCCTGCTGTCCCAGCCTCACCTGGGCGATGTCGCGCTCGTAGATCTCGGCGTCGACCCACAGCACGCGCGTGTCGACCAGGGTCAGGATCTGGTGCGAGGCGTCGACCATCGCCCCGAGCACGGCGGCGCTCTCCACCACCTTGCCCTCGATGGGCGCGGTGAGCGTCAGCTCGGCCGGGCTGCTGCGGTCGTCGGCCAGGCCGCGGATCTCCGCGTCCGACATGCCGAAGACGCGGAGCCTCCGCTCGGCGGCCAGCCGGTTCGCCTCGGCCATCTTGAGCTCGTTCTCCGACGCGAGGAGCGTCTTCTCGGCGCCGACGCCGTTGTCGAACAGCCGCTTCTCGCGCTCGCAGTTCCGCCGCGCGAGATCCAGCAGGGACTGCGCCTTCTGGTACTCCGCCTTCGCGAGCCCCACCTCGTCGCTCTGCAGCGTCAGGACAGCTTGCCCGCGTTTCACCCACGCCCCCACCGAGGCATGCACCCGCGCGATTCGGGCGGGAAACGCGCAGCTCACGATCGCCTTGCGGGGCAGCGGCACCGTCACTTCGCCCATCGCCCGCAGGGTCGTCCGGAACGGACGCGCCGAGACCGCCATGGTTCGCACGCCGAGGGCCTGCTCCTGCTCCGCCGAGAGCCGGATCACGGCCGCGTCCCACCGGCGCCCCCGGCGCCGGAGGCCGCGCTCGGCTTCGCCGGCGCCGGCACCGCCGTGCCCCCTGCCCGGACGCGCGTCCTCGCGAAGAACCTGCTGCCCGGCACGGCCGCCCGGCGGCTCCGCCGGGCGTTCGCCAACCGCCGTGCAGCCCCAGGCCGCGGCCGCCAGGAGCGCCGCCCCGATGACGAGACGTGTCTGTCGCATGGCTCCGTACTCCGCGCGCCGGCCTACCGGCCGGCCGCCATCTCCACGGCAGCCAGGGCCACCGCATGGTTGTAGAGGGCATCGGCGTAGCCCAGCCGCGCCGCGACGAGCGTACGCCGGGACGCGATCAACTCGAAGCCGCCAATCTCGCCCTGCTCAAAGCTGAACAGCAGCATGCCGTGGGCCTCCTCCGCCTCCGCGAGGATCTGCTCCTCGTACAGGCGGATCTGATCGCGGGCGAGCTGCGCCTCGACAAAGGCCGCCTCCACCTCGAGCCCGATGGCATGCCTCTGGTGCTCGAGTTCGCGCCGAATCGCGAGGACGTTGGCCTGCGCCTCCGCCACGGGCCCCTTGGCCGCCTGGCCGTAGAAGAGCGGAACCGGCAGGGCCACCGTCACGTCCCAGGTCCGGCGCGCGCCATCGACGCGATGGCTCGAGACGCCCAGTTCGAATCCGGGCCAGCGGTCCTGCCGCGCCTGCTTCGCGCGCAACAGCTCCGCGTCGAGCGCGTGGCCGAGCCGGCGGATTTCCGGGCGGGTCACGAGGGCCCGCTGCTGCAGGTCCTCGAGGGACTCGGTGAGGGGCGGAACCCGAAGGTCGCCCGTGACGGCGATCGGCTCGCCCTGCGGCCGCCCCATCTCCACGTTCAGCGCTGCCCTGGCGAGCCGGACGGCCGCCGCGGCGCCCTGCACTTCGGTCGCGGCTTGAGCGGCCTCGACGCGCGCTCGAACGACCTCGACCCGGGCCGTGTCACCAGCCGCCAGCCGGGTTTCGGCGGTCTTCAGGAAGCCGGCGACGAGATCCCGGTCCTGCTCGAGGTGCCGGAGCCGCTCCTCGGCGCGCAGCAAGCCGAAGAACGCCCGCCGCACGTTGTACGCGAGCACGATGCGCACGCCGTCGGCATCGGCGGCTGCCGTGTCCTGCTCACGACGGGCGATGTCGGCCCTGGTCTTCCGGTGCCCCGGGAACCCGAGGGACTGGGTGATGCCCAGATACGATTCGCCCGAGTCCACGAAGTGGAAAGGCCGCGGCTGGAGGTCGGAGTCGTAGACGATGGTTGGCTGGGGAAGCGCCTTCGCCTGTTCCACCCGCGCTCGCGCCGCCTCGATCCGATGCCCCGCGGCCTTGAGGAGCGGGTGCTCAGCGGCGGCCAGGCGCAGGCAGTCGTCCAGTGTCAGCGGCGGGGATGCTGACGTCTGCGCCGCAACGGTCGCAGGGGCCACGGGGAGCCCGACGCCGAGCAACGCGACCAGCGCTGAGGTTCTCCAGAACATGCACGTCCCTCGAATCGACCGACGAGCGAGCCGGCTGCACGTCCGGCTGGCCGCGACGCCCGGCCGGGGAAAGGCTGGAGCGGCGCACCTGACGGGGGCGGATGAACGGCGCAGAGCGGCGTTCCGCGCGAGCGGCTTCCTCGCGCCGGCCGGCGGCGGCCCGGGCCGAGGCGCTCCGCGAACGCCGGGTGTTCAGATGAAGGCGATCGGACGGCTAGAGCGGGAGAGGCGGACTCCGCGGCGGAGGCTCGAGGGCAGCCGCGGAGGATACGAACGAGGAACGCGGGCAGACCGGCACGGCCCCGACGGGCCTGAGATCGGGGATGGCGACCATCAGGCCGAGGAGCGGCGTCGCGACGCCCGCGGTGCCGTCGAGGCGGCACGCAGGGCAATCCGGCCGCTCGACGAAGCCGGAGTGGTTGTGCAGCAGGTCCCGCGCCCCCGTGAGCCCGACGACCCAGAGGAACACGACCACCGCCAGCACACGAAACGGCAGCGTGCGCCGCGCCATCCCAACCTTATACGCGGGCGCGGATGGTCCGGTCAAGCCGCGCGCGTCCGCATCAGTGGCTGTGGGCCACCAGCGCGATCACGCCGATGCCGGCGGCGAGCAGGATCATGTCCAGCAGCGCCAGTCGCAGGCTGGTCCGGCCGCGCTGCGAGGGAACAAGGTCGGCCAGGGCCACGTAAAGGAAGCCGGCAGCTGCGAACGCCAGCAGGTACGGTCCCACCGCCCGCATCTCACGCAGGAAGAGGTAGCCGAGGATGGCGCCGACGACCGTGGTCAGGCTGGTGAGACTGTTCAGGACGAGGGCCCGCTTCCGTGAGTAGCCGCTCCGGAGGTAGACCATGAACTCGCCGAGTTCCTGCGGCACCTCGTGGGCCACCGTCGAGACGGCCGCCGCCAGGCCGAGCGTCGTCGAGGCGACGAAGGCGCCGGCGAGGACGATGCCGTCCACGAAGTTGTGGAAGGCGTCGCCAAGCAGCAGGAGGGGGCCCGAGGCGGCGTGGACGTCGCAGTCGTGCTTGTGGCAATGCCTCCACACCAGCAGCTTCTCGAGCACGAAGAACGTGATGAGCCCGGCGAGGACCACCAGGGCCACGGTGGACACGGGCAGCGACCGGGACGCGTGGGGAATCATGCCCAGCATCGCGGCGCCGAGCAGCGCGCCCGTGGAGAAGCTGATGAGGCGCGGAAGCGCGCGGTCCACGAAAGACGTCCGCACCACGAGCACGGTCGCCGCCAGCAGGACCGAGACGACGCCCCCGACGAGCGACGACAACAGGATCAGCAGCAGCGTCATGAGCGCCTCCGCGGTTCTCGGCCGCTGTCGCCGTGGAACCGCCCGTCGGCGCGTTCGCGACTGGCGGCGCCGGCGTCCAGCCAGCCCGCTCTTGACCGCGGGCAGGCGTCGAAGGCGGGGACGTACGGCTTGATGTCGAGCAGCGGCGTGCCGTCCAGCATGTCGACGTCGGTGACGTGCAGGACGGCGCCCTCCCGCCGCACCAGCCTGACGACCGAGAGGCCGATTGGGTTGGGCCGGCTCGGGGCGCGCGTGGCGAAAAGCCCCCGCTCCCGCCAGTCGCGGTACGGCACGACGCGGAGCCGGTACGGAAGGGACCGGTCCATCCAGTAGATCAACCAGATCCGCTCGAAGCCCTCCAGATCGTCCAGCGCGGACCCGAAGGCCTCGTCCAGGACGACCCGGCCCTCGATGCCCTGCGCGTACGCGGGCTGGATGGGCGCGCCTGCCGCTTCGGCAAACGGGGTGCGGATGCGTCCGATCGCCCGGATGGCCATGCGCGGCGCCGAATCCCGACCACGGCGTGCCACGCCTGTATGCTACCGCATGCGCGAGGGCCGCCGGCACGGCCTGGCGGGGCCGCCCGGCGCAGGCCCGAGACGAGCCGCGCGATCTTGACACTGTCGGCGGCCGCGGTATGCTCGTGGAGGAACAGCCCCTCATCGTCAACACGCTCTCTTCACGCAGGAGGTCAGATGGCGGACCCACCCGCCGGATGCGCACGGACAACGGGATCGGTCGTCGGCGCCACGCCGGCGGCCCCATCAGCATCGGAAGCGCCGACACCACAGAAGGAGGCCCCGCGCATGAGTGCCCGCGTCGGACAGAAAGCCCCGGACTTCCAGGCTCCGGCCTACTACAAGGGCGGATTCACGACCGTCAAGCTCTCGGACTACCTCGGCAAATGGGTGCTGCTCTGCTTCTACCCCGGTGACTTCACCTTCGTTTGAGCGACCGAAGTGTCGGCGGTCGCCGACAAGTACGCGACGCTCCAGGAGCTGGGCGCCGAGGTTCTCTCGGTCAGCGTGGACAGCCACTTCGTCCACAAGATGTGGAACGATCACGAGCTGGTGAAGATGGTGGACGGCGGCATTCCCTTCCACATGGTGTCCGATCAGGCCGGCAACGTGGGCCGGGCCTTCGGCGTGTGGGACGAGGCCCAGGGCATCGAGCTCCGCGGGAGGTTCATCATCGATCCCGACGGCGTCATCCAGGCGATGGAAGTGCTGACGCCCCCCGTGGGCCGCAAGTTCGGCGAGACGGTCCGTCAGCTCCAGGCGTTCCAGCACGTGCGCGCCAGCAAGGGCACGGAGGCGACGCCGGCCGGCTGGGAGCCGGGCCAGCCCGCCCTCAAGCCGGGGCCCGACCTCGTCGGCAACGTGTGGAAGGTGTGGCAGCCGAAGATGGAGAGGTGAGAGGCTGCGCGCCACGCGGTACAGGGGACAGGGCCGGCGCGAGCCGGCCCTGTCGTGTGATGGGCGCTCCGGACGCAGACGGGCGCCCCGCACGCCGGGGGCATGCGCCGTGGCCTTGACGCGTGAAGAGCTGACCGCTCGCGCCGCGCACTTCTGGCGCCGCACGGCCCACTACCGCGGCTTCGGCTACGACCGCGTGGCCGCGTCGGAGGCGATCGTGGACGTTGCGGGCCCTCTCGACGCTCCCGTGCTCGACGTCGGCACCGGCATGGGGCTCGCGGCCCGGGCGCTGGCGGCGCGCGGCCTCGAGGTCGTTTCCGTGGACACGAACGCCGAGGATCAGCAGGTGGCGGCGGCCCTGACCGACGATCCGGCCCTGCTCGGGCGCATCCAGTTCACCCTCGCCGACGCGGCCCGCCTGCCGTTCGCCGCTGGGCGCTTCGGTTCTGTGGTGACGGTGGACGTCCTGCATCATCTCGACGACGGCTCCGCCGTGCTCGCCGAGATCGTTCGGATCCTTCGGCCTGGAGGCACGCTCGTCCTGTCGGACTTCTCCCGCGAGGGGTTCGATCTGGTCGCGCGGGTCCATGCCCTGGAAGGGCGCGTCCACCCGGAGGGGCCGGTGACGATGGCGTGGGCCAGGGAGCATGCGCGGGGCCTGGGGCTCATCGAACGCGCAGCCTTCGTCACCTGCCTGCACGATGTGAGCGTCTTCCGGTCGGCGGCCGCGTGACGGGCCAGGGCGCGGCCGCCCAGCGGGCCGCTCCCGCGCCGCGGCGTGCGCGCTCCGAACAGGCGGCTCGTCGGGGACTTCCCGTCAGCGGCGGAAGACGCGCTGCTCGGCTGCCCGTCCTCGACGGATGTCGACGCGTGGTGTAACATGGGCGGAGTCCCCCGCTCTGTGGTCCCCCTTAATATCTCATTGCGTCGAGGAGAGTGGACGCATGGCCCTGAAAGACACCCTGAAGCAGAAGATCGAGGAGTTCCGCCCCCGGACCGCGAAGCTCGTCAAGGAGCATGGCAAGGTCATCATCGACCAGGTGACGATCGATCAGGCCATCGGCGGGGCGCGCGATGTCCGGTGCCTCGTCACCGACATCTCCTACCTTGACCCTCAGGAAGGCATCCGTTTCAGGGGCAAGACCATTCCCGAGACGTTCGAGGCGCTGCCGAAGGCGCCCGGATCCAAGTACCCGACCGTGGAGTCGTTCTGGTACTTCCTGCTCACGGGCGATGTGCCGACCGACGCGCAGGTGAGCGAGGTCGTCGCGGAGTGGAAGACGCGGCAGGTGGTTCCGCAGTACGTGTTCGACGTCCTGCGGGCGCTTCCGCGCGACACGCACCCGATGACCATGCTGTCGATCGGCCTCCTGACGCTGCAGAAGGACTCGAAGTTCCTCGCGTACTACAACTCCGGCCGGTTCCACAAGATGGCTGCCTGGGAGTACGTCTACGAGGACGCCACCGACCTGGTCGCGCGCATCCCGATCGTCGCGGCCTTCATCTATAACCTCAAGTACCGGGGCGACAAGCAGAACGCCATCGATCCGTCGCTGGACATGGGCGCGAACTTCGCCCACATGATCGGCCAGAGCCTGGAGTACCGCGACGTGGCCCGGATGTACTTCATCCTGCATTCGGACCACGAGTCGGGCAACGTCTCGGCCCACACGACGCACCTCGTGCATTCGGCGCTTTCCGATCCGTATTACGCCTACTCGGCCGGCCTGAACGGCCTGGCGGGCCCGCTCCACGGGCTGGCCAACCAGGAAGTGCTGAGTTGGACGATGGAGTTCCAGAAGAAGTACTGCGCGGACCAGGAGCCCACGAAGGAGCTGGTGACGAAGGCCCTCTGGGACACGCTGAACGCCGGCCAGGTCATTCCGGGCTACGGCCACGCGGTCCTGCGCAAGACGGACCCGCGCTACATGTCGCAGCGTGAGTACTGCCTGAACACCCCGGGCCTCCGGGACGACCCGCTGTTCAAGCTCGTGTCGATGATCTTCGAGGTCGCGCCGGGCGTGCTCACCGAGCACGGCAAGACGAAGAACCCCTGGCCGAACGTCGACGCGCAGTCCGGCGTTATCCAGTGGTACTACGGCGTCAAGGAGTGGGACTACTACACGGTGCTCTTCGGCGTCGGCCGGGCGCTCGGCTGCATGGCCAACATCACGTGGGACCGCGGCCTCGGGTACGCCATCGAGCGTCCGAAGTCGGTGACGACGGCGATGCTCGAGAAGTGGGCCGCGGAGGGCGGCCGGAAGCTCGGGTAATTCCGCTACCGGACATCGAGGACGACGGATCCTCTCACATCCTCAGCAAGACGCCAGTACGCGCCGACTCGTTCGGCGCGTACTGGTGTACTGCGGCAGTACACGCCGCGCGATCCGGCCTCCGCGGGCAGGTCTACGCGGGCCGACATGCCCGGCGGCAGGTCGAGCCTCATCCGGAATCCAGTCTCGCGAGACCACTCGATCCGGATCGGCCCCCGCGGCGTGGGAATCGTCCCCGCCGCATGCGAGAGCGAGCCGGCGCGCGGCCGGACCCGGACCCGGAGCCAGCCCGGCGCGAGGGGCTGCGCCCCGAGCACGAAGCGCGGGAGCAGGTTGGCCGGGGCCGCTCCCCACGCGTGGTTCCAGTCCAGGTTGGGCTTGTACTTCTGGTCCCACGCTTCCCAGGTGATGGTGGCGCCGCTGTCGACCATGTGGCGCCAGCTGCGGTCGTGCTGCGCGGTCATCAGCGCCAGCGCCTGCTCGGCGGCATCGTGCTCGAAGAGGCCCTCGAGGAGGTACTGGGCGGCGTACACCGAGCAGGCCATGCCCTTCGCCGACAGGCGGGCGACTACGGGCGGCACGTGTTCGCTCGGCACGAGGCCGAACGCGAGGGGGAACAGGCTGGCGTGCAGCGAGGCGTGGTCCGTGCCTTCGCCGTCGCGGTAGACGAGGCGGGACCGGTCGAAGAGGAGCCGCTGGAACGCCGTCCGCGCCGTCCGGGCGCGTTGGCGGTAGCCCTCGGCCTCGGACGTCCGCCCCACGGCATCCGCCAGCTCGGCCATGAGCGCCAGCGACCGGAGGTGGAACGCGTTGACCACGGTGTTCACCGGGGTGAAGACGAAGCCGTCGCGCTCCCCTGCCGGCCAGTCGACGATGTCCCCGCGCGTGCGCTGCGCCTCGCTGCTGGCAAGGAGGCCGTCGGCCCGCGCGCGGTCGAGGAGCAGCTTCGATTTCAGCGCCTCGTACCGCTCGCGGAGCCACGCGAGGTCGCCGGTGTGCATCCACTCCGCGTGGGCCATGAAGACCATGTGGAACGCCCACTCGGTCGGCCACGTGGGATGCCTCATCAGGCGGTCGAAGGTGTCGCGCGCCATCTGCACGTCGCGATCGGTGGCGTAGTGGCTGATCTGGCTGATGTAGGCGTCCGCTTCGTACGGGATGCGCTCGCGGTCCCCGTCGACGTAGACGCCGGCGAACGTCGTGGCCTTGATGGAGTAGCGGCAGAGTTCCCAGATGCGATCGAGCAGGCCGTCAGATGAGCGGAACGACGCGGCCCCATCGTCCCACGCGGCGGCGAAGGCCGCCCGGCGGACGATGTGCCCGGCGCGGATCTCGCCGGGCCACCCTTCGATCTCGACCCAGCGGAACGGCAGGACGACGCCCCACTCGGGCGGCGTGAGGATGGCGGAGGGCGGCCTGGTGTTGCGGGCGTCGGGCGGAGGGGCGACGATGATGGAGGCGCGGCCGTCGAGCACCGCGCGGACCGGCGCGTACCGCACCGAGCCGGGCGGCTGCCGGTTCACGCGTCCCCCGGCCAGCGCCTCGCCGAAGTGGACGGTGATCTCGCCGCGGGCCCCCGCGGGCGGGACGATGCGCAGGTTGCCGAAGGCCGCGCGGCCGAAGTCGGCCAGGGCCACGCCGGGCGCGACGGCGTCGATTCGGACGGGCGCCTGGTCGACCAGCCGTACGGGGGCCGCGACCGCCGCCGCGGCCGCGGACACGAAGAGGCAGGCGGCCACGAGGGCCGCCTGCCGGATCCGGACGGATCGAGGCATGCGAACGTCCGTCCCTGCGCCGCGCGGCGGCGCCAGGCTACCTCCTGAGCGCCTCCGCCGTCACGGCCGTGATCGCGGCGACGTTCACGATCTCGGCCACGGTCATGCCGTGCTGCAGCACGTTCACCGGCTTCCTCATGCCCATCAGGAGCGGCCCGATCGCGTCGGCGTTGCCCAGGCGCTGGACCAGCTTGTAGCCGATGTTGCCCGAGGTGAGGTCCGGGAAGACGAGCACGTTCGCGTCGCCCTTGATGCGCGAGTGCGGGTAGTTCTTCTCGACGATCTCCTCCACGACGGCCGTGTCCAGGTGCATCTCGCCGTCGACGACGATCGAGGGGGCCTGCTCACGCACGAGATCGACGGCGCGGGCCACGCGCTTCGAGATCGGGTGCGGCACCGACCCGAAGCTCGAGAACGCGAGCAGGGCCACCTTCGGGTCGGTGTCGAAGCTGCGCGCCAGGTCGGCGGCGAGCAAGGCGATCTCGGCCAGCTCCTCGGAGGTGGGCTCGATGTTCACCATCGTGTCGGCGCAGAAGAAGAGCCGGTCCTTCAGCACGAGCACGTGGGCCGCCGAGACGCGCGAGACGCCCGGCTTGAGGCCGACGATCTGGAGCGCCGGGCGGATGGTCTCCGGATAGGCCTTGTACATCCCGCCCACGAAGCCGTCGGCGTCGCCGCGCTGCACCATCATCAGCGCGAAGATCGTCGGGTCCTTCACGAGATCGTGCGCCGCAGGCAGCGTGACTCCCTTGCGCTTCCGCAGATCGTAGAGCGCCTCGGCGTAGACGGGGCCGCGCTCGGCGTTCGGGACGTCGACGATCTCGAACTCCAGCTGGTCGATCCCGAGGCTCGACGCCCTCGCGCGGATGTCCGCCTCCTTTCCCAGCAGGACGGGCATGGCGATCTTCTGGTCGACGATGTCGCGCGCGGCCCGGATGACGGCGTCCTGCTCGCCCTCGGGGAACACGATCCGCCTCGGCGCGTCGTTGCGCGCCTTGCGCACGACGAAGTGCATGACCTTGCGCGACGGGCCCAGCATGCGCTCGAGCTGCTCCCGATAGGCGTCCCAGTCGGAGATGGGCCGCTTCGCCACGCCCGTCTCGCACGCCGCCTTGGCCACCGCCGGCGCCTCCCAGGTCAGCACCCTCGGGTCGAACGGCTTCGGAATCAGGTACTCCCGGCCGAACGCCATGCTGTTGACGCCGTAGGCCTTCAGCACGGTCTCCGGGACGTCCTCCTTCGCCAGGGCCGCCAGCGCATGCGCAGCCGCCACCTTCATCTCATCGTTGATGGCCGTCGCGCGCACGTCCAGCGCCCCGCGGAAGATGAACGGGAACCCGAGGACGTTGTTCACCTGGTTCGAGTAGTCGGACCGGCCCGTCGCCATGACGACGTCCTGGCGCGTCGCCGTGGCCACCGGATACGGGATCTCCGGGTCGGGATTGGCCATCGCGAACACGATCGGGTCCGTCGCCATCGTCTTCAGCATCTCGGGGGTGACGAGGTCCCTGGCCGACACGCCGACGAACACGTCCGCGTCCTTCAGCGCGTCGGCCAGCGTCCGGGCCTTCGTGTCCGCGGCGAACCGCTGCTTGTACGGATTCATCTTCTCGGCGCGCCCGTTCCAGATAACGCCGACCGTGTCCACGAACAGGATGTTCGCTTTCGACACGCCGAGGCGCAGGTACATCTCCGCGCAGGCGATGCCCGCGGCGCCGGCTCCGGCGAAGACGACCTTCACGTCGCCGATCTTCTTGTTGACGAGCTCGAGCGCGTTCACCAGGGCCGCGCCCGAGATGATTGCCGTCCCGTGCTGGTCGTCGTGGAACACCGGGATGTCCATGATCTTCTTCAGGGACTCCTCGATGTAGAAGCACTCGGGCGCCTTGATGTCCTCGAGGTTGATGCCGCCGAAGGTGGGCTCGAGGGCCTTCACGATCCTGATGATCTCGTCCGGGTCGTGCGTGTTCAGCTCGATGTCGAAGACATCCACGCCGGCGAACCGCTTGAACAGTACGCCCTTCCCTTCCATCACGGGCTTGCCGGCGACGGCTCCGATGTCGCCGAGACCGAGCACCGCCGTCCCGTTCGACACGACCGCCACGAGGTTGCCCTTCCCCGTGTAGCGGTACGCCAGCTCCGGATCCTGCTCGATCGCCAAGCACGGCCGGGCGACGCCCGGGGTGTAGGCCATGGAGAGATCGCGCTGGGTCAGGCAGGGTTTCGAGGTGCTGACCTCGAGCTTCCCGGGCCTTGGCTTCTCGTGGTACTGGAAGACGTCTTCGTCGCTGATCTTGATCATGATCCTGGCCTCTCCGGTTGTGGAAGGACGCGGGCGACCAACACGCACCGACGACGGGAACGCGGCCGCCGGGCGGCCGGCACGCCGTATAGCCTACCCGATCTCCCGCCGGCGGAAGCCGCCATTCGACGCGCCCGGCGAACCGACGGAGCCCGGGGCCTGGAGGCCCCGGGCTCCGTCAGCGGGACCGATCCGTGTCCGCCGCAGAGGCCGGGCCGGGACGCCTCGTGCGTTCATCCTGGGGCGCGCGACGCGCGCGCCCCGTTCTTGACACCCCCCGTGCGAGTGGTCAGCATGGGTGGCAACGGAGTGTGCCATGAAGACGTTCTCGATGAAGATCGACCCGTTGACGAACGAGGAGTACTGGGAGGTTTACCTCCGAGGCCAGCAGATTCTCAGCGATCCCCTGCTCAACAAAGCGTCCGCGTTCACCCAGGAGGAACGGCTCTCGCTCGGACTGACCGGGCTCTTGCGGACCGCGGTCTCGACCCTCGACCGCCAGGTGGAGCGGTCCTATGAGAACCTTCAGCGCAAGCCGGACGACCTCGAGCGCTACATCTACCTCCAGGGCCTGCTGGACCGGAACGAGGTGCTCTACTACCGGGTGCTGCAGGAGCACCTGACCGAGCTCGTCCCGATCGTCTACACGCCGACGGTCGGCCAGGCCTGCCTGGAGCTGAGCCATATCACGCGCCGGTACCGCGGCGTGTACCTGTCGCCCGACAACATCGCCGACATCGACCAGATCTTCGGCGAGCTCCCCTCCCCGAGCGTGAACCTCATCGTCGTCACCGACGGCGAGCGGATTCTCGGCCTGGGCGACCTCGGGTCGGACGGCATGGGCATCCCGGTGGGCAAGGTCACGCTCTACGTCGCCGCCGGGGGCCTGCACCCCGCGTGCTGCCTGCCCATGACGCTCGACGTCGGAACGAACAACCAGCGCCTCCTCGACGATCCGCTGTATCTCGGGTGGAAGCATCCGCGGCTGGACGGCCAGCAGTATTGGGACTTCATCGAGCGGTTCGTTCTCGGCGTGAAGCGCAACTTCCCGGAAGCGCTCATTCAGTGGGAGGACTTCGCGAAGCACAAGGCCTTCACCGTGCTCGAGCGGTACCAGGACCGGGTGCTGTCGTTCGACGACGACATCCAGGGCACCGGTGCCGTGGCGGCCGCGGTCGTCATGACGGCGGCCCGCATCAAGCGCCGTCCGGCCTCCGAGGAGCGCTTCCTGATCGCCGGCATGGGCCAGGCCGGCACAGGCATCGCCATGAACATCCAGGCGCTGCTCGAGCGCGAGGGCCTGAGCGAGCGCGAGGCCCGCGCGCGGATCTTTGCCCTGGATCTGCCAGGCCTGCTGTGCGAGGACACGCCCGGGCTGTCGAAGTGGCAGCAGCCCTTTGCGCGGGCGCGCGCCGACGTGGCCGGCTGGGCGCTCGATGCCAGCGATCGCATCGGCCTCCTCGACGTCGTGCGCAACGCGAAGCCCACGGTGCTCGTCGGCGTCACCGCCCAGCCCGGCCTGTTCGGCCAGGACGTGCTGTCCGCCGTCGCGGCGTACGAGCCGCAGCCGGTGGTGATGGCGCTCTCGAATCCGACCAGCAAGAGCGAGTGCCGGCCGGAGGACGTGGCCAGGCTCACGGACGGGCGCGGCCTCATCGCCACCGGCAGCCCCTTCGGCGACGTCGAGTGGCGGGGCCGCACCCTGGCGGTGTCGCAGTGCAACAACCTGTACGTGTTCCCGGGCGTTGGCCTGGGGGCGCTCGTGGCCAAGGCCGCGAAGGTGACGCGCGGCATGTTCATGGCGGCCAGCCAGGCTCTCAGCGACATGGTGACCCCGGAGCAGGCGGCGCGAGGGCAGCTGTTGCCGCCGATCGGGGACATCCGCGCCGTGTCGCGCGCGGTGGCCAAGGCCGTGGCCGTCGAGGCGCGCGACGCGGGGCTCGGCCGCTTGATCGACGACGATCAGTACGAGCGGGCCATCGCCCGGGCCCAGTGGGAACCGGCATACGCGCCGTACCGGCCGGGGAGGGCGAGAGGCTAGGAGAACCGGCGATCGGGACCCCGAGTCGGGCGATCCGGCGGTGGGCGCGCGGCGCGCCGCGCGCCCGCCGCCGACCGTCGCGCGCGGGCGGGCGGTTCGGCCCGGCCGCCCGCCGCGGCACTCCGCCGCTCGGGGCCGGAACTCGAGCGTGTTGCAGCACGTGATGGGGAGAACGTCGATGATGAAGGAATTCAGGGAATTCGTGATGCGCGGGAACGTGATGGACCTGGCCGTCGGGGTCATCATCGGCGCCGCCTTCGGGAAGATCGTCGGCTCGCTCGTGAACGACGTGCTGATGCCCGTCATCGGCCTGCTGCTCGGGCGCGTGGACTTCTCGAGCCTGTTCGTCACCCTGGGTGAGGGCCGGTTCGCCACCCCGGCAGCCGCGAAGGAAGCGGGAGTGGCCACGCTGAACTACGGCGTGTTCATCAACACGATCATCGAGTTCCTGATCGTCGCCTTCGCGATCTTCATGGTGGTCAAGTGGGTCAACGCGCTTCGGCGCCCGGCGCCGGCGCCCGCGCCGACGACGAAGGACTGCCCGCACTGCGCGACGGCCATCCCCGTCGCCGCCAGGAAGTGCCCGAACTGCACATCGCCGTTGTAGGCGGCTGACGGCCGGAGCCCGGGTCGTCGTCGTGGGGTCAGATCCGCATATGTGCGGATCTGACCCCGTTTCCGGCGGTGGAGCCCGGGGTCTTCAGGCCCCCGGTTCCGTCAAGCACGCGACCACCGCGTCCGTGTCGGCAAAGGTGCCGAAGACCGTTCGGGCCCCCGCCTGACGCAGCGTGTCCCTGTCGTAGCCGCCGGTTGCGACCGCGACGCAGCGGACCCCCGCGTCGATCGCGCACGCCACGTCCAGCGGCGTATCGCCGATGATGACGACGTCGGCCGGGGCCACGGCGGGACAGCCAGCCGCGCGCGCCCTGGCCATGGCGACGGGCACGAGCGCGGGCCGGCTCACGCTGTCGTCGCCGAAGGCCCCGCACGCGAAGTAGTGCGAGAGGCCGAAGTGCTCGAGCTTGATGCGCGCCCCCTGCTCGTAGTTCCCCGTCAGGAGCGCGAGGAAGACGTCCTGCCGCCGAGACAGGGCGTCCAGCAGTTCGCGCACGCCCGGGTATACGCCCTTGAACCGGCGCCACGCCGGCGTCGATGGATCCGGCGGCGCCGGGCGGCGGATCTCCTGGGCGAGGATCCGGAAGTACGCGGCCTTGTAGCGCGCCACGCCGTCGCCGGCCCCGGTGGCGTCGGCCGATCCCGCCATCGCGAGCCCGTGAGGGTTCGCGCGCTCCAGTGCGTCCGCCAGAATGGACCCGTCCGTGCGCCCGCCGAGCGGCATCCCGTCGAAGGCGCCGCGGACGCCGAACACCTCGTGGAAGGCCGCGTCCATCGCGCGCACGGCCGCGCCTCCCGAGAGCAGCAGCGTCCCGTCCACGTCGAAGAGCAGGAGCCTCAATCGGTCCTCGCCGTCTTCCGGCCGGGCCGCCAGGGCCAGCCAGCCGTCTCTGCCAGGCGGCCGGTTGCCGCGTCCAGCCGGAGCACCCGGTCTGCCACCGCGCGCGCGAACGCCGCGTCGGCGGTCAGCGCGACGACCGCCATCCCCCGCCTCCGGGCGATCGACGCGATGTCGCCGCCGAAGCGCGCCGCATGCGCCGGAACCAGCGCGTTTGCGTGCTCGAGCACGAGCACGGCCGGATTCGGCGCGAGCGCCCGCGCCAGCCGGCAGCGCGCCTTCGTGAGAGGATCGGCGCCCTCGAGCGGCTGATCCAGCGCCGCTCGCGGGAGCTTCGCTTCGCGGGAGAGGCGCTCGACATCCGTTGAGACGCCGTGCGCGACGGGATCGAGCGACAGCGTGAAGGCCGCTGCGATCGCCTGGCGCGCGGTGAAGCCGCCTGGCAGCACGGCCCTGGGCGACACGAGACCGAAACGGTCCAGGGTCGCCAGCCAGTCATCGGCGTCGGCGATCACCGACGTCGGGCGCCCGAAGACGCGCACCTCGCCCTCGGCGGGCAGGATGGCGCCGATGATCAGGTTGACGAGCACCTCCGCCGCTGCCGCGTCCAGGCCGACGATGGCCACGCGCTCGGCTGGGCCCACCGAGAGCGCAGCGATCCGCAGCGGGCTACGCCCGCCGCAGCTCTTGCTCAGCCCGGCGATCTCGACGAGCGGGTCCACGGACAGATTGTAGCGGGTACGACAGGGACTGAGGGCCGGAGAGCGGGGGCTGGGGGATTCCGGCCCCTGACTTCTGACTTCTGCTGGATCCTAGGCGCTCTTTCTCCCGGCTCCCACCTTCTTCTTTCCCATCCCGATGTACTCGCCGAGCAGCACGTCGAGGCGCCGCCGCGCGCCGTCGGCGAACGCCAGGAACAGCCGCTTGCTGTCCGAGTCGTCGAAGCGGCCGCCGTACCGCTTGAAGAACTGGTGCGAGAGCCGCTCGCAGCGGGTCCCGATCTTGAGCGCCTGGCGGTCGTCGATCCCCTTGGCGACCTCGTCGGCCCCTTCGGCGAACAGCCCGTGGGCGGCTCCCTTGAAAAAGAGAAATGTCGGCCGGGACTCCAGGTCCGGGTCGGACTCGAGCAGGCGCTGGTAGCGGGCCTCGAGGAGTGACAGCTGGTCGCGCGCCTCGTCGGCGAGCTTCTGGAAGACGCGCCGGATCCTAGCTCGTCTGGCGAGCCTGGATGCGCGCGTGTAGAACTCGAGGGCGCTGCGCTGGGTGGCGATCGCGATGCGGAGGGCGTCTCTCGCGAACACGCGCTCCCCGGTTGCGGGCTCGGCCTGCGGCGTCCGCCCCGCCAGGCATGCCTCGCACGTCCCGTAGATCTGAAGCACGCTTTGGCGCGCCGCAAACCCGCGCGCGGAGGCCACCTCGTCGATGACCCCCTCGATCTCGGAGCTGAGGAACTCGAACGAACGGTTGCAGGTCTTGCAGATGAGGTGGAAGTGCCGCGGATGCCGGTACGCATGCTCGAAGCGGGACGGGCCTTCGGGGAAGTCGATTCTCCGGGCGACCCCGGCATCCACCATCCACCGCAGGGTGCGGTACACGGTGGCCCGGCTGACGCCCGGATCCTCGCGCCGGATGAGGCCGACGAGATCGTCCGTGCTCAGGCGCCCCTCGTGCGTCAGGAAGAGCGCGAGGATGCGTTCCCGCTTGCTGGCGCGCCTCCCGCCCTCGGCGTGAGGACGGAAGGCGTCGGCGGCGGCTGGACCCGCGGGCGCGGACATCGGGGTGCGGCCCCCGCGATCACGCGTTGAACGACGAACCGCACCCGCAGGTCGTCCTGACGTTGGGGTTCCTGATCGTGAAGCCCCCGCCGGTGACGCTGTCGATGAAATCGACCTCGGCGCCGTCGAGGTAGCGCGCGCTGATCGGATCGACGAAGAGCCTGATCCCGTTCGCCTCAATCGACTGGTCGCCCGGCGCAGGGGCGTCCTCGATCATCAGGCCGTACTGGAACCCCGAGCAGCCGCCGCCCTGCACGAACACGCGGAGGCCGCTCTCGATCTTCTGCTCTTCGGCGAGCAGTTCCTTGATCTTACCTGCCGCCGAGTCAGACACGTTGACCATTCAATGCTCCTTGGGGAACGGGTCGAAACCCGTCCTCCGATTATAGCGCGCCAGGCGCGAGGCCCGGCACGTCGCGAGGCCTGCCGCCGGGCGGACGCGGCAAGGCCGGGCGGCGCATCGTGTTATCCTACAGCGAGTTTGACGCTCGTCTCCCTTCCTGGGATCCCCGGGGCCGCAGCAAGGAGCGCGACGCATGGACTTCGACGCCCCTTTCTTCCTTGCCGGACGCTGGGAACGCTCTTCACGCGCCCTTGACGTCAGGAACCCGTGGAACGGCGCGCTGGTCGGCCGCACCTGGCTCGCCGACGACACGCAGGTGGAAGCAGCCGTGTCGGCCGCCGCCGCCGCCGCCGACGCCATGCGGGGCCTGCCGCTGCACGAGCGAGCGGCGGTGCTCGCGCGGGCCTCGGCGGCCCTGGCGAGGCGGCGCGAGGAGGTCGGCCGGATCCTGGCGGGCGAAGCCGGCAAGCCGATCCGGGACGCGCTCGCCGAGGTGGATCGCGCGGCGGCGACGCTGCAGGTGTCCGGCGAGGAGGCCCGCCGGCTCGGCGGCGAGGTCATCCCGATGGACCTGGCTCCCCACGGCAAGGGCCGCATCGCCATCCTCAGGCGCTTCCCGCTCGGCCCCGTCGCGGCGATCTCGCCGTTCAACTTCCCCCTGAACCTGTCGGCCCACAAGCTCGGCCCCGCCGTGGCCGCGGGCGACCCGGTCGTCCTCAAGCCCGCGACGAAGACCCCGCTCACCGGGCTGATCCTGGCGAGCGTGTTGGAAGAAGCGGGCCTGCCCGCCGGCGGGTTGAGCGTGCTGCCCATGCCGCGCCAGCTTGGCGATCGGCTGGTGACGGACGAGCGGTTCAAGCTGCTGACCTTCACCGGGTCGTCGGCGGTGGGGTGGGCGATGAAGGCCCGAGCCGGCAAAAAGAAGGTGGTCCTCGAGCTGGGCGGCAACGCCGGCGTGATCATCGACGAGTCGGCCGACGTCCCCTTCGCGGTGAAGCGCGTGGCAGCCGGCGGGTTCGCCTACGCCGGCCAGAGCTGCATCTCGGTCCAGCGCGTGCTCGTGCACGAGGGCGTCTACGCGCGGTTCGCCGGCCAGCTCGTCGAGCGCGTCGGCAGCCTCGTCGTCGGCGACCCGCTCGACCCGGCCACCGATGTCGGGCCGATGATCGACGAGGGCGAGGCGGACCGCATCGACGCCTGGGTCCGAGAAGCCGTCGCCGAGGGCGCCCGGGTGCTCACCGGCGGGCGGCGCCTGGGCCCGTGCGCCTACGCCCCGACAGTGCTCGAAGGCGTGAAGGAGGACGCGAAGGTGTGCGCGCAGGAGGTGTTCGCCCCGCTCGTCGCGCTCTATCCCTTCTCGCGGTTCGACGACGCCCTCGCGTCGGTGAACCGCTCGCGCTACGGGCTCCAAGCGGGCGTCTTCACCGGCAACCTGCAGCACGCCCTGCAGGCGTACGATCGGCTCGAAACCGGGGGCGTCATCATCAACGACGTGCCCACGTACCGCATCGATCACATGCCCTACGGCGGCGTGAAGGACTCGGGCACCGGCCGCGAAGGGCCCCGCTACGCCATCGAGGAGATGACCGAGCCGAAGCTGCTGGTCATCAATACGGAGGTGGGGTAGGGGCTCGGGACTCGGGGCTCGGGGCTCGGGGTTCGGGATTCGGGCAGACAGGAACGAGGGGCGAGGGGCAAAGGACAGGGAATAAGCGGCTAGGCGCTGGGCGGTCAGGGGCAAGGGCTAAGGGGCAAGGGGCAAGGGACAAGGGACAAGGGATAAGCGATCGGGGTTCCGCAACGCGGAACAGGCATGTCCGACAGAACGCCGCAGTCGATCACGGGCCTCTTGAAGCGGGCGTCGGCCGGCAGCCAGGACGCGTTCGACGAGGTGTTCCCGCTCGTCTACGCGGAACTCCGCCGCATCGCGGCGCGCGAGATGCGCCGCGAGCGGCCGGGGCAGACGCTTCAGACCACCGCGCTGGTCCACGAGGCGTACTTGAGGCTGCTGAAGGACGCCTCGCTGTCCTTCGCGAACCGGGCCCACTTCCTGGGCATCGCCGCGCGGGCCATGCGCGAGATCCTGATCGAGCGGGCCCGCGTCCGCGCCGCCCGGAAGCGCGGCGGGCAGGCTCTGCGCGTGACGTTCGACGAGCAGACCCTCCGGACGCCGCCGCCGCCCGTCGACGTCCTCGCCCTGGACGAAGCCCTCCGGCGCCTCGCCCGCCTCGACGAGCGCCACGCTCGCGTCGTCGAGCTGCGGTATTTCGGCGGGCTGTCCGTCGACGAAACGGCCGCCGCCCTGGGTGTGTCGCCCGCAACGGTCAAGCGATCGTGGACCCTTGCGCGGGCCTGGCTGTACAAGGAGCTGACGCCGCACGACGGGCCGCGCCCGGCGTGAGATGATGAGCGAGATGACCGAGGGCCCCGGCCGGTGGTCTCGGGTCGCCCGCCTGTTCGAGGAGGCCAGGCAGCTCCCCCGCGGGGAGGCCGGCGCCTATCTCGAGTCAGCCTGCGCGGGCGACAGCGCGCTCGAGGGGGACGTGCGGGCGCTCCTCGACGCGGACGAGCGCGCGGACGGCTTCCTGGAGGATTCCGGCGCGGACGTCGGCTCGCTGCTGATGAGCGACGCTGCCCCGCCGCTTCCGGCGGGCACGATGATCGGCTGGTACCGCGTCGAGCGAGCGCTGGGCCGCGGCGGGATGGGCCAGGTCTACCTGGCGGAAGACACGCGCCTGGCCCGCCCGGTCGCGCTCAAGCTGCTCCACCCCGGAGACACCGCCGACGAGAAGCGGCGCGAGCGCCTCCGCTTCGAGGCCCGGGCTGCCGCAGCGCTGAGACACCCGAACGTCGCCACCGTGCACGCGCTGGAGGAGTTCCCGGACCAGCCCTGCATCGTGTCCGAGTACGTGCCGGGCCGCACGGCCAGAGAGGTCCTCGATGCGGGCGGGCCGCTTCCCGCGGCGGATGCCATCGACGTGGCGCTGCAGGTGGCCCGCGGCCTGGACGCCGCGCATCACTGCGGCATCATCCATCGCGATCTCAAGCCGGAGAACATCCTGATCGGCGACGACCGGACCGTGAAGATCCTCGACTTCGGCATCGCCCGCGCGATGCAGCTGGACCCCGCGCGCAAGCGCCTCACGGACACGGGCGTCCTCGTCGGGACGCCAGGCTACATGGCTCCTGAGCAGGTCGAGGGGCACGAGGGCGATGCCCGCAGCGATGTCTTCGCGCTCGGCACGGTCGTCTACGAACTGGTGACAGGCGTGCACCCGTTCCAGGGCCGGACGGCGTCGTCTTCGGCAGCCCGCGTCCTGACCGCCGAACCGGACCCGCCCAGCCGCGTGAACCCGAGGGTCCCGCCAAGCCTGGACCACATCGTCGCTCGGTGCCTCGAGAAGGAGCCGGCCGGGCGGTATGCCAGCGCCGCCGACGTGGCGTCCGATCTCGCATCGCTGGCCAGGACGCTCGCGGACGATCCGCGCCTCCTGCGCCCGATGCGGGCGCTCCTGGATGCGACGCCCGGGCCCGGCGTGCCGGCCCGCGGGCTCTGGCGGGCCCACCAGGCCACCATCGTCGCCCTGCTCGCCGGCCTGCTCGTGGGCAGTTGGTGGCTGGCCGGCTGGCTCGGCACGCCGTGGCGCTTCACGTTCTTCGCGGCGGTGCTGGCGCTGACGGTCGCCGACGGCACGATCCGCGTGCACCTGCTGTTCGTCGAACGCCAGGCACCGGCATCGGTCCGGGCGCAACTGGTGCGCACGCGCGTGTGGCGGCGAGCCCTCGATCTGGCGGTGGCCTTCGTCGTCGCGCTGGCAGCCAGCCTGGCACTCCCCGATCACGGACTGGCCGGCATCCTGCTCGTCGGTTTCAGCGCGGGCCTGGCGGCTGCCACATGGTTCATCGAGCCGACCACGACCGAAGCGGCGTTTCCGCGCTGGAGGGAGCACCAGCTTCAGCCCTGAGGCCGCACAATCAGGGGCTAGGGACCAGGCGCTGGGCGCTGGTCAGACAGGAACAAGAGGCAAGGGACAAGCTCGAGGGGCCGGGGTTGCCCGTCACCGGCCGGACAGGCGCAGTTCCTCGGCGAACGCCTCGTACTGGTCCGTGGCCGCAAACTCGACGCCGGTCTCGATCGCGGCGCGCCAGCGGGCCCTGACCGCGTCGAGCGATCCGAAGTTGTACGACCCCGACCATCCCTGCGCCTCGTTTCTGGCGTGCCCGTTGAGGGTGTAGAAGCGGATCCAGAGACCCCGGGCGTGCGCGTGCCCGCCCAGCGCTCGCAGGCGCGCCAGATCGGCGTCAGTCCACGCCCCGGCTTCGTCCGGGCCGCCGGCCTCCACCGCGGCCCAGGAGAGATTCGTCCAGCGCCGGTAGCTCGTGGCGCCGGAGGGGATCAGGGCGCCGGGCCCCAACTCGTGCATGCGCCTCGCCTGCTCGTCCGACATCTGCGGCGGCGGCACCGTGCCGAACAGCCTGAACCTGCCTCCGGCCGGCACGCGGCGGCTGAATGCGTCTTCCTGGCCCGGCCCGCTCTCGGTGAGAACCAGAAGCGGCCCCAGCTCGAGAGGCGCGATTTCGGCGTCCTTCGCCGGCTTCTCCGCCGTCGTCAGGAAGCGTTCGTAGCGCCCGAGCAACTCCCAGACGGACTCGTGATGTTCCGGTTCGTGAGTCTTGAAGTCCAGATGCAGGATGAGGACGGGCCAGCGGGTCCGATCGCCTTCGGCCAGGGCGCGTTCGAGCAAGGGCGTCACCCGGGCGAAGAAGTGCTCCTCGAGAGAGGGCTCGTCTCCGCGCGGCTCGTCATCATGGGACACGACGGAGCGGCCGCGGGCCGGCGTTGACGAATCGCGCACCCACGCGACGTCCTGCTCGATGGCGATCCACGGCGCCCCGGCCCCGAGAGCGCGCTCGATCCGGTTCGTCCACGCCCCGCGATCGGGGTAGCAGTTGTGGGCGTCGAGCCAGACCCTGTCCCCCGGAGCCAGCGCGCGATCCCGCGCGGACGGCGGACCCGGCGCGGCGCCGCCCGCGCTCGCGAGGGCGGCCAGAACGACGGCAGCGGCTGGGCCGGCGCGCCGGACGTGCATGCAGCCTCCGGCGCGTACCTTAGCCGATTCCCTGCCGTCCGCAAACGCCGGCTGGAGCCCGGGCCGGTCCGCCGGTGGCGCGATGCCTCCGTGAGGCGGAGGCGGTCACGCGCCTTATTCGATCCGCGGCACCGCCGGATGCTCGCTGAGGTGCGTGTCCTTGCCAACCGGCGACGCGGCCAGGCGCACCGAGAACCACGCGGCAATCGCCAGGACCAGCCCGGCAATCAGGCCGAACAGGGCGAGCATGCGCCACATCTGGACGCGCGCAGGGGCGAACAGGTCTTCTTCGGCCTGCGTCACCGCCACCATCCAGTCCAGGTGCGGGTAGCTCGCGCCGAGCTGGCTGGGCGCGACGCCTACCAGGTACGACCGCCCGTCCTGGTTCCTCGCGCTGAAGTGCACGCTGGACTGCGGGTCTCCCGACGCGAAGCTCTTCATGCGCTCGCGGAGGAGGTCGGCCGCGAAGAACCTGGTCTTCCCCCCGACGCCCCGCTGGCTGAAGACGACGGACCCGTCCTCCCTGATGATGAACGCCTCTCCGAGCCGGCCCGAGCGCACGCCCGCCGCGACGGCGAGCAGCTCGCGGACGTCGGCGACGACCTTGAGCACGCCCGCAAGCTGTTCCCCCTGCGGATCGCTGACCGGCATGGCAATCTCGATCGCGTGGGACTGCGCGCTCTCGTCGAAGGTGACGTCGCTCACGGACACGCGCCCCTGCACGCCGTCGTGGAAGGCCTCCTTCCACCAGGCCTCGTCGCTCTGGATGTAGTCGCTGCACACCCCGGACGCGGCCACGAGCCGGCCTTCGCGGTCGGTGACGATGATCTCGCGGTAGATCCGGTCGTTGGCGACAACGCCGCTCAGGAAGTGCGAGGCCGGGTTGCCGAGGATGCCGGACGCGGCGGCCGTCGCCACCGGCCGCGCGATCCATGCGGCATCGAGCGCGCGGGCCTTGCCGATGTCGAGCGGGACCTTGTTGCCCGCGGCTGCAGCGGCGCGGACATCGGGCACCTTGGTCAGGATGCTGACGTCGATCACACGCCGGAAGACGTAGGAGTCGATGGTGGCCGCGACCTGCTGGGCGGTTTCGGTCAGCTGCAGCCCGTACGCCTCGCGAAACTGGGCCTGGCCGGTGCCCAGGACCATGATCGCGGCCAGCGCGTACAGAGGCAGGCTGACGATGACGAGGACCGTGAAGACCCGGACGTTGATGTGAGGAAAGCGAGATAACACGGCGTCCTCCCTCCGTAGACCGGTGCCGGAAGACGATTCCGCGGGGCTTGTGTAGCTGTAGTGTCGGCTTCTCTCCTCTCTCTGTCAAGGGGCACCGGGCCGCGCGCCGCGGGCGCCGGGACGACCCCCGCCGGTGGCCGACCTGGCGCGCCGCGACCCGGTCCGCAGTTCGGATAGAATGCCCACGGAAAGGAGCGCGCGCACATGGCATTCACGTATCACGAGCTGAAGGCGAAGAACATCTCCGAGCTGCGCGATATCGCGAAGGGCCTGAAGCACGAGGCGGTGCAGGGCTACACGCAGTTGAACAAGGAGCATCTGCTCGTCGCGCTCTGCCAGGCGCTGAACGTGTCCGTCCACGAGCACCACGAGGCGGTCGGCATCGACAAGGCGATGCTGAAGGCGACGATCCGCGCGCTGAAGCGGGAACGCGACGCCGCCATCGCCGCCGGAGACCATGCGAAGCTGAAGGCGGTGCGGCGCCAGATCCACGGCGTGAACCGCCAGATCAAGAAGCACCTGGTGTAGGCCCGTGATCGTCCCGCTGAGCGACGCGCCGAACCCGGGCGGGCGGCCCTTCGTCACCTACGCGCTCATCGCGGCGAACGTCCTCCTGTACGTGGGGATCTCTCTGCCGCTCAGCGGGCAGCCGGCCGACACGAGCAGCCCGGCGTTCCGCGCGTACGTCGAGGTGGTGCGCGACCAGCTTCCTGCCGGCGTGCCGATCGGGGCCGTCCTGCAGCACGTGTCCGCGTACGACCTCTTCGTGTTCGAGCACGGCTACAAGCCCGCGGCCCCGCAGTTCGCCGACCTGCTGTTCTCGCTCTTCCTCCACGGCGGGTTCCTGCACCTGCTGGGGAACATGCTGTTTCTCTGGATCTACGGCGACAATGTCGAGTACCGGCTTGGGCGGCTCCAGTTCCTGTTCTGGTACATCGTCACCGGCATCGCGGCGACGCTGGCGTTTGCGGCCTTCGCGAGGGGCTCCGGCGTGCCGCTTGTCGGCGCCTCGGGCGCGATCTCCGGGCTGCTGGGGTTCTACTTCCGATGGTTCCCGCGCAACACGGTGCGGCTGTTCGTCTTCCTGCCGCCCTTCATCATGAACGTCGTGGCCGTGCAGGCCCGCACCGTCCTGGGGATCTACCTGGTGGCGGACAACCTGCTGCCGGCGCTGGTCACGGGCGGAGGCGGAGGCGGGGTGGCCCACGGTGCGCACATCGGCGGGTTCGTGGCCGGCCTGATGGCGGCCTGGGCGATTGACCGGTGGGAAGTCCGGCCCGCGACAACGGCGTTCCCCGCCGGCCTGCCGGCGCGAAAGCCGGAGGAGCAGGCGGCGGGCGCCGGTGGGGAAGAGATGGCCAGACTGGCGTCGTCCTACTTCGCGCTTCCGGCGGACCGGACGCGGCGGGCGCTCGAGCCCCGCGCCTCGCTGGCCCTGGCGAACTGGCTGGCGGGCAACGGCCACTCGCACGCGGCGCTTGTCGTGTACCGGCGCCACCTCCGCGACTACCCGGCGGACGCGACAACGGCCGCGGCGCACCTCGGCGCCGGGATGGTGCAGATGGAGCAGATGGGCCAGGTGGCGCCGGCGTACCAGCACTTCCTGGAGGCGCTCGACCTCGACCCCGACGAAGACACGGCGGCGCGCGCCAGACGCGCCCTGGCGCGCATCGCCGCGACGCAGAAGTACAACGTCGGCCGCCCCCGGCCGTTCTGAGGCGCCCTTACTTCTGCTTGAATCCCGCCGGGATCGCCACGTCTTCCGCGGTGACCGCGGTCGAGACGCTGACGAGTTCGCTCGTCGAGGTCAGCAGCGTCGAGTGGTTCTTCGCGCCGGCGGGCGCCGGTGCCTCCGCCGGGGCGTCGTCGTCCTTCTTCTTGCGCCCGAACAGCCCGCCGAGCTTGCCGGCCACTCCGCCGATACTCGGCTTCGGCTGGTCGCCTTGCGACTGCGCCTGTTCCGGCGAGGCCACCGTCTCCACCCGCATCACGGTCCGGATGGGCGTGCCGCTGAGCTTGCCGGACTCCTTCTGCATGCGCTCCATCGCCGGCTTCATCATCGGGTACATCGCCATGGCCTGCGCGAGGTCGCGCGCCATGGTGGCGGCGTCGTTGCCCAGCAGCTTCCTCATGTAGCGGAGCTGGAACGCGGCTTCCTCTTTCAGGGCCGCGATCTCCGGGGCCATCCACAGGTCGTTCGTCATGACCAGCCCGCCGCTCTCCTCGAGCTTCCTGCCCTTCTGGCGCACGGCGATGGTCATCACGGTCTTCTGGCAGTCGTAGCCGTTGATTGTCTCGCGCTCGGCGGTCCTGTTCACGCTGAAATCCACTTCCATCTGCGCTTCGGCGTCGGGCTGCTCCGCCGGTTTCTGCGCGGCCGCCTGCTCCTTCATCTTCGCCTGCGCCTCTTCCCACTCCTTGCGGATTTCGGCAAAGGTCTTGACCTTGTAGCTCCTGTCCTTGAAGTCGATCTGGTAGACCTTCTCCTCGGCGAGGTCGACCAGTTCGCCGGACTGCCCCGTCACCGACATCATGCGGTCGCCCGAGACGGCCGTCGTGCTGACGACGCCTTCCTTGGCCGACTTGCCCGAGAACATGCTGATGGCCCGGCCGAACATCCCCTCGAACTTCACCTGGGTCTTGTGGCTCGACTTGACATCCGCCCCGAGGCCGGCCGTGAGCGCGACGGCGAGGCACAACGTGCCCGCCGCGACAATCGATCTGCGCATGTGAGTCATCCTCCTGTCCAGTCCATGACGCCGCCGTCGGCGCTGCCGCGGCGCGGGAGCGCGGACCGGCCGGTTTTCGGGACGTATCCTGCCATTATACGCCTCCTCCCGCGCCGATGGTCCGGCGCGACCGGGCGCGGCGCCGGCTGCCTCGCCGCTCACCAGCCGATGCCGTAGTCCTCTCCATAGTTGCTCGCCCCGCCCCACATCGTGCCGTGCTTGCGGTCGAACATGATGGCCGTGATCGGGCCGGAAGTGAGGCGCGAGAACGTCAGCGTGTACCCCATGGCCTCGAGCTGCCTCCGCGCCTCCGGCGGCGTGGACTCCGCCACGAGCATCCGCCCGGGCTCGGAGAGGTGCTCGTCGAAGCTGCTCCGCATCTGGAAGCTGTTGATGTTGGGCGCCTCGCAGGCCTGCTGCACGTTCATGCCGAACTCGACCATGTTCAGGAAGAACTGCAGCAGGTTCTGGTCCTGGCTGTCGCCGCCTTGCACCGAAAACGCCAGGTACGGCTGGCCGTCCTTGAGCGCGAGGCTCGGCGTCAGGGTGGATCGCGGCCGCTGGCCCGGCCGCACCACGTTGAACGGACAGTCGGCCTCGTCGAGGACGAACGCCTGCATGCGCTGGCTCAGGCCGACCCCGGTCCTGCCGGCAACGACGGCCGGCACCCAGCCGCCGCTCGGCGTCACCGACACCACCCAGCCCTCTTCGTCGGCGGCCTGCACCGAGGTCGTGCCGGCGTAGAAGCCCTCGTCGTGGCTCCGCAGGCCCGGCTGCTGGATGTCGTGCGCCGGCGCCACCGACCTCAGGCCCTTCTTCGTCGTCCACTTCGCGAGGAGCGCCGCGAAGGGGTTCGTCTCCCCCTGGTAGGGATACGGGTCGCCGGGCTTGACGTCGGGGTCGTTCTTCGCCCAGTCGATGCCGGCGAACCTCGCCTTTGCGTACTCCTTCGACAGCAGGCCCCTGATCGGCTCGACGGGCGGGACGTACGGGTCCCCGTAGTAGAAGTCGCGATCGGCGAACGCCATGTTCATCGCCTGGTAGAGCGCGTGCATGTAGCGCGGGCTGTTGTAGCCCATCGCCTTCAGGTCGGCGTGCTCGAGGATGTTGAGCGCCTGCAGCATGGCGGGCCCCTGGACCCACGTCGTCAGCTTGTAGACCTCGATGCCCTTGTAGGTCGTCATCACGGGCTCTTCGAGATGCACTTTCCAGTTCGCCAGGTCCTCCATCGTGATGAGGCCGCCCTGCTCCTGCGTGCTGCGCACGAGCTCCTCGGCGATGTCGCCGGTGTAGAAGCGCGCGTAGGCCGCCATGATGGCGTCCTTGCGCGGCCTGCCAGCCGCGAGCGCCGCCTGCTCGGCCTCGACGAGCTTGCGCAGCGTCGCCGCCAGGTCGGGCTGCCTGAACACCTCGCCGGCCTCCGGCGCCTCGCGCCGCTCGCCGGCGTGCGGGAGGAACACCGCCTTCGAATAGGGCCATTGCGCGATCTGCTCCTTCTGGCGCTCGATCTGGGCCGCAAGGGACGCCTCCATCGGATAGCCGTCTGCCATCTGAATGGCGGGCTCCAGAACGTCCTTCAGGCTCATCGTGCCGAACTCAGCGAGCATGACCATGATGCCGCCCGGCGTGCCGGGCGTGACGGCGGCGAGCGGCCCGTACGCCGGCGGGTACGCCATGCCCTTGGCCTTGAAGAAGCCCGGCGACGCGCCGGTCGGCGCCACGCCGAGGGCGTTGACGCCGATGACCTTCTTCGTCTTCGGGTTGTAGATCAGGGCCTGGGTCTCGCCGCCCCAGCCGAGCGTGTCCCACATCGTGGACGCGGCGGCGATCATCGCGCACGCGGCGTCCACGGCGTTGCCCTTTTTCTGGAAGATCGCCGCCCCCGCGGTGGCCGCGAGCGGCTTGCCCGTGATGGCCATCCAGTGGCGTCCGTGCAGCGCCGGCTTCGCCGTCCGCTGTGCGAAGACGGCCGCGGCAAGCCCGGAAAGCACGAGCGCAGCTGCGGCGCAGGCCGCCACGCCGGCTCGTCCTGTCGCGAACAACATGGGTGCCTCCTGCGGGGGCCGGGACACCCCGGGGGCGGCCCGGCTGAACCGGGAGATCATACGCCAGGCCGGTGCCGGGCTATGATGGGAGGGTTCCCGCACAATCCGGCGCGGCTCCCGACGGGCCGCGCCCTCATGACGAAGGGGAAAGAACCCGATGAGAGCACCCGTACTTGCGACCATCCTGGCCCTGGCGTGTGCCGGGTCCCTCGCTCTCGCCCAGCAGCCCGCCCCGCCGGCTCCGTCGGCCGCGCCGGCGCAGCAGGCCGTCGCCCAGACGCCGGCGCCGCCGCCGATGCCCGCCAGCCCGCGAGGATCGGCCGCCGCCCAAGTTGGCGGCAGGTGGGTGGAGGAAAAGCCGGGCGCCGCGCCGCGCTACCGCGAAGGCAAGTGGATCACCGTCGACTACGGCAGGCCCATCCTCCGCGGGCGCACGAACATCTTCGGCGCGGGCGCGGACTACGGAAAGGCCGTGAACGGAGGCGCGCCCGTCTGGCGGGCCGGCGCCAACCAGACCACGCGCCTCAAGACCGAGGTGCCCCTCGTGTTCGGCACGACCACCGTGCCCGCCGGCGAGTACAACGTGCTCGTCGACCTCAAGCCCGGGGCCTGGACGCTCATCCTCTCGACGCAGCCGTACCAGCAGAAATACGCGCCGGCGAACAAGACCGACCTGTGGGGATCGTACAACTACGATCCGAAGTTCGACCTCGTTCGCGTGCCCATGCAGACCGTTGACATGAACCTGTCAGCCGAGCAGTTCGACATCGGCTTCCTCGACATGACGCAGGAAGGCGGCTGGCTGGGCATGTGGTGGGAGAAGACGGGCGCGAAGGTCGCGTTCGCCGTCGCCAAGTAGCGACCGGAGCGCGGGGAGCGCGGGGTCAGATCTCGATTTCTGCATCTGGGACAAGTCTGGTGCCAGGTGCAGAAATCGAGATCTGACCCCCCTCGGTCCGGGTCTTCACCGCGGCACGGGGCCTACAATCGCCTGGTAGACCAGGTCGCGCCAGCGCTCCTGCAGGTCGAGGCCGCCGGCTGGAATGAGCTGCGCGTAGAACACGGCGACCATCTGCTCCTTCGGGTCCACAATGAACCGCTGGAAGTACGCGCTGCCCCACCCGTAGGCGCCGGGGCTGCCGTAGCGCCCCGCCGTGCCGACGTCCTCGACGATTTCGAACCCGAAGCCGAACCCCATCGAGCCGTTTGCATAGAGCGAGCCGACGTGATTCGAGGTCATCAGCTCGATCGTCTTCGGGCCGAGAACCCGCACGCCGTCGAGCTCGCCGCCGTTCAGCAGCATCTGCAGGAAGCGGGCGTAGTCCATCGGCGTCGAAAGCAGGCCCGCCCCGCCGCTGAAGCACGTCCGCGGCCCCTCCACGAAGTCGCCCTGGCCGACGCCGCCCTCGGGCGCGCGCTCGAGCGTGCCCGCCGGCGTCACCGAGTACACCGTGGCCAGCCGTCCGCGCTTCTCGGGCGGGAGATAGAAGCCCGAGTCCGCCATCTTCAGCGGCGCGAAGATCCGCGCCTCGAAGAACCGATCGAGCGGCATGCCCGACGCCTTCTCGACGACGGCGCCGAGAATGTCGGTGCTGTAGCCGTAGACGTACTTCTCGCCCGGCTGGGCGTCGAAGGGCAGCGATGCGAGCCGCTCCATGAGGGGAACGATCGGCTCCTTCTTGTCCGAGAGATACCAGCCGATGATGCCCGCATCCCGATACTGCGCCTCGGCGAGGCTCCCCTGACCGTACGAGACGCCGGCCGTGTGCGTGAGCAGATCGCGGATCGTGATCTGGCGCCTGGCCTTCACGACGCCGTAGCGGTCGGCGCCGGACGCCCCGGGCGCAGGGGTGGCCGCGACCGTAGTCTCGGCATACGCCGGCAGGAACTTCGACACCGGGTCGGTCAGCAGCAGCTTGCCCTCTTCGAGCAGGATGGCGGCGGCCACGGTGGTGACGGCCTTGGACATGGAGGCCATCCGGAGGATGACGTCCTTCCGCATCGGCCGGTTCTGTTCGGCGTCCATCTTGCCGTAGGTCTCGAAGTGCGCCAGCCTGCCGCCTCGGGCGATGAGCGTCACGACGCCGGCAATGCGGCCCTGGTCCACGTGCTGCTGCATCACGGCCTTCAGGCGCTCGAGGCGCTCGCTCGACAGCCCGACGGCCTCGGGCGGGACCGCCGCCAGGGCGGCCTGCGGCGGCGGCGCGGGGCGAAGGCCAGGCGGCAGCCCTTGGCGCGCCGGAAGCGCCTGGGCGAACGCCTGCGGAACCAGCAGGAGCACGAACACCATCGAGAGCACGAGTCGTCTGCAGATCATCGGGATGCCCCTCCCTCTCGCCAGGCGATGCTTTGCGGATTATACGCGGGCCGCGCCTTGACGGTCGGCTCCGGCGGCGCCTGGTGGCGCGGAGCTTGCACGATCGTGGGGCCGGCGCCCGCGGCTCCACCGGAACGGGCGCAGCTGGTTCCTCGAACTAGAATGGGCCCCACCATGAATCGGAGTCTCACGCGCACGTGGCTGGCGATCGCCACGCTGGCAGGGCTGGCCGCTGCCGCCGCATGCGGCCGCACGGATGAGTCGACTCCAGCCGGACCCACGGCAACCGGTCCGGCGGCACCGACGCCCCCGCCGATGACGTCCGGAACCCGCGCGATTCTCGTCGATCACACGACAACCGCGTTAGCGCAGATCCCTGCCCAGTGGGTGGAGCGAGCCAGGGCGACGCTGCATATCGCCTACGGCCACACCTCGCACGGCAGCCAGTTGACCACCGGCATGACCGGCCTGGCGGCCTTCAAGGGCCCGGCCTACGCCTGGCGCGCCGGCGGCGCTGGCGGCGCGCTCGACCTGCGCGACACGCCGTTCTCGGGCGCGTCCGATCTCGGCAACCCCGACCGCGCGGCCTGGGCGGCCGCGACGAGGACCTACCTAGCCGCGCAGCCCGCAGTCAACGTGGTGATCTGGTCGTGGTGCGGCCAGGTAAGCAGCGCGACCCCCGCCGACATCGACGCCTATCTCTCGGCCATGAGCGCGCTGGAGCAGGAGTTCCCGAACGTGCGGTTCGTGTACATGACCGGCCATCTCGACGGCACCGGCCTCGCAGGCAACCTGCACTTGCGCAACGAGCAGATCCGGCAGCACTGCCAGTCTCGGGGGAAGGTGCTGTACGATTTCGCCGACATCGAAACGTACGATCCGGACGGCGTCTACTACGGCGACCGGATTCCCAACGACGCCTGCGACTACGACTCGAACGGGGACGGCAGGCGCGACCGCAACTGGGCCGTCGATTGGCAGGGCCGCCACACCGTGGGCGTGGACTGGTTCCAGTGCCCCGCCGCCCACTCGCAGCCGGTCAACGCGAACATGAAGGCCTACGCCGCCTGGTGGCTGTTCGCACGGCTCGCCGGATGGGAAGGATGAGGCGTCACCGCCTGACGACAGCCCGCGCGGCGGGATCCGGCTCGGCGGCGCGCGGCACGCGACGACGTCCGGCTTGACAGAACGGCTCTCGGCTCCGCATAGTGGAAATCGTGGGCCGCCTCCTCAGGATTCTCGGAGTTGTAACGCTGGGCGCAGCGTCGGTGAATGCGACGGCGGGCCTGTGTTTCTGCCCTCACGGCCCGGACGCGCCCGTCTCGCGGCCCGGTCACAGCTGCTGCCTCCCCTCGCCCGGCGATGACGCCTCGGGCGCGATTGGAGCGGACGAGTCCTGCTGCCACATCGAGGCCGCGCAGTGGGACTTGGCGCCCGTCGACGCCATCCAGATCCAGGCGTCACCGGCAACAGAAGCCGAATGGGCCGCCGACGCCGGAGGTGTCCGCCTGCATCTCCTGGACGAGCCGCCCGCCGCTCCCTCTCCTCCCACTCGCATCCTCAGGCTCTAATCCAGCGTCGATGCCGGAGGTCCGTTCGGATCTCCGGAGGCGTGTTCCCGCACATCGCTGAACCGGGCGGTCCGGCGACCTGTCCCCTCGCCAGCCCGCCGTTGGAGGCGGACATGTTGACGTTCTCACGTAGGCGTGACGTCGCGGCGTGGAGCCTTGTCGCCGCACTCGTGGCCGGCGCGTCCGGACAGGTGCGGGCGCAGGGTCCGGCGCCGCCAGCCCAGCCCGACCCCGTCCTCGAGGCGCTTGTCGCCGAAGCCCTGGCGAACAATCCGGACGTGCGGACGACCGAGTCCGCCGTCGCCGCCGCGCAGGCTGCAATTCCGGGCGCGCGCGCGCTCCCCAACCCGATGCTGTCGATGACGTTCACCAACGACGGCTGGGCGCCAAGCCTCGGCACGATGCCGATGACGACGATGGGGATCATGGTGAGCCAGGAACTGCCGTGGCCGGGCAAGCGCGGGCTCAGAGCCGACCTGGCGACGGTTCAGGTCCGGATGCTCGAACCCGCAGTTGAGCGCGCGCGTCTGGGCATCGAGGCGGGGGTGAAACGGGCGTACTACGGTCTGCTCCTGGCGCGCGAGCTCGAGGCCATCGTCACGGAGCAGCGGCGGCTATGGCAGCAGATCGAGATCGCGACCAGGGCGCGGTACGCCGCCGGGCAGGGAGCCCAGCCGGATGTGCTCCGGATCCAGGCGGAGGTGACGCGCATCGATCAGCAGGCCATCGAACAGGCCGCCGAGGCCGACGTGCGCCTCGCCGAGATCAATCGCCTTCTCGCTCGTCCTCTCGACACGCCAGTCGAGACGCCGGCGAAGCTCCGGCTCGCGCCCATCACCGAGTCGTTCGAAGAGGTCGCCGACGCCGCGCGCGGCCGGAGTCCTGAACTGCAGGCAGCGCGGCTGGCCATCGAAGCGAGCGAGGCCGCCGCGGCCCTTGCCCGACGCGAACTGAGGCCGGACCTCACCGTCCAGGGCGGGTACATGAACCGCGGAGGGCTCGACCCGATGTGGCAGGCCGGCATCGGCGTGTCGTGGCCCATCGATACGCGCCGGCGCCGGAGCGAGATCGCGGAGGCCGAGATCGCCGCCAAGGGCGGCCGCCATCGCTCGGGATCGCTCGAGCTGCAGCTGGCCTACAGGACGCGCGAGCGCTACACCCGCGCGAAGGCCGCCGAGAGGCTCGTCGCGCTGTACGACGGCGGGATCGTCCCGCAGGACCAGATGACGGTCGAGTCCGCCCTCGCGAACTACCAGACCGGCAACGTGCCGTTCGCGTCGGTGCTCGAGGCGATCACGGCGCTCTACGCCGACCGGTGGGCGCGTGCCGGGCTGGTCGCCGAGCACGCGCGCCTCGTGGCGAGCCTCTATGAGGCCAGCGTCGATGACGCCTCGGCGATGGGGCCATCGGGTGCGCCGGCGGCGGCGCGCATACGAACGGCCGCGTCCGGCAGCGTGGCCGGCGGCATGAGCGGCGGCATGAGCGGCAGGTAGGGCGCAGAACATGACACGCACGACCCGGATCAGCCTTGCAGTAGCGGCCGTCCTGACTCTGGCTGCGGTCTCGACCTGGCGGGTCGCGGTCCGCTCACCCGAGCGGCACGGCCCGTCCGCCGGAGCTCCAGCGGCCAAGTACCACTGCCCTATGCACCCGACGGTCATCTCCGACCGGCCTGGCGACTGCCCGATCTGCGGCATGAAGCTGGTGCCGATCAAGACCGCTGAACAGCCGCCGACCGGAGCGGCAGGATCGGCGCACGCCGCGTCGGAGAGGTACATGTGCCCGATGCACCCGACGGTCATCTCCGACCGGCCGGGCGACTGCCCGATCTGCGGCATGAAGCTCGGGCTCGTGCCCGCGGCGCTGCTGAAGGGCGAGCTCAAGGCGCCGGGCGGGGCCGTCCCCACGTACTTCTGCCCCATGCACCCGACGGTGGTCTCCGACAAGCCGGGCGAGTGCCCGCTGTGCCAGATGGATCTCGAGCCGATCCCGCAGTCGCTGAAGACGGGATGGCCGGAGGCCGGCGGCGGGCGGCGCATCCTCTACTACCGTTCGCCGATGGATCCGGCAGTGCGCTCGGACAAGCCTGCCAAGGACAGCATGGGCATGGACTTCGTGCCCGTGTACGAAGACCAGGCCGACCCGGGCGCAGGCACCGTGCCCGGCCGCTCAGCCGTCGCGCTCTCGCCGGAGCGGCGCAGCCTCCTCGATGTTCGGAGCGACGAGGTTCGGGAGATTCGCATCGAACGGGCGATTCGGACGGTCGGCCGGGTGGGGGTCGACGAGCGCCGCCTGGCGCACGTGCACGCCAAGTTCGAGGGCTATGTCGAACGCCTCTACGCGGACTTCACCGGCAAGTACGTCCGGAAGGGCGAGCCGCTTCTTTCGATCTACAGCCCCGAACTCATCGCCACGCAGCAGGAGTACCTCCTGGCCCTGCGCGCCGAGAAGGAGCTCGGAGCCAGCGGGATTCCGTCGGTCGCCACAGGCGGCGCGAACCTGGCAGAGGCCGCCAGGGAACGGCTCCGGCTGTGGGACATCAGCCCGGCCGACATCGCCGAGATCGAACGCACCGGAACGGTCCGGCGGGCATTCGACCTTCGTGCGGATGCCGGCGGCTTCGTGATGGCGAAGAACGTCGTGCAGGGCATGCGGGTCATGCCGGCAGACACGCTCTTCGAGATCGCGGACCTGTCGTCCGTGTGGGTGCTCGCCGATGTGTACGAGTCCGATCTCTCCGCCATCCGGCTGGAGATGCCGGCCACAATCACTTTCGCCTACGAGCCCGGCCGCGCATGGCGCGGTCGCGTATCCAACATCGCGCCGGCCGTGGACGGGGCCACGCGGACGGTCAAAGTGCGCATCGACGTTCCCAACCGGAGCGGGATCCTCAAGCCGGACATGTTCGGCGACGTGCAGCTGCTGGCGGCGGAGGGACGCGGCCTCGTCGTGGCCGACAGCGCCGTCATCGATGCCGGCGACCGGAAGCTCGTCTTCCTCGATCGTCCGGACGGCACCATCGAGCCCCGCGCGGTCGAGGTGGGCGCGAAGCTGGCGGACGGCTACCAGGTCCTGCGCGGCCTGGCGAGGGGCGACCGCGTGGTGACGTCGGCGAACTTCCTGCTCGACTCCGAGTCGAGCCTCAAGGCGGCCCTCGCGGCGATGGCCGCCCGGACTCAGCCGTCAGCCGACGGAACGCGCTGAGGACCGGCCATGATCAGAGCCATCATCCGTTTCAGCGCCCACAACCGCCTGCTGGTGCTGATGGCTGCGTCTGTCGCGGTGGCCTACGGCATCTACACCCTCCGTCACATCCCGGTCGACGCGATTCCGGACCTGTCCGACACGCAGGTCATCGTCTATTCGCGCTGGGACCGGAGCCCGGACATCATCGAGGACCAGGTCACCTATCCGATCGTGTCGGCGCTGCTCGGCACGCCGAAGGTGAAGAGCATTCGAGGCTTCTCGGACTTCGGGTTCAGCTACGCCTACGTGATCTTCGAGGACGGCACCGACATCTACTGGGCGCGCAGCCGCGTGCTCGAGTATCTGTCGAAGATCCAGCCCGTGCTGCCGGAGGGCGTGAAGACCGAGCTCGGGCCCGACGCGACGGGCGTGGGATGGGTCTTCCAGTACGCGCTCGTGGACGATTCGGGGACGCAGTCGCTGGCGGACCTCCGGGCGCTCCAGGACTGGAACCTGCGCTACCGGCTGCAGTCCGTGCCGGGCGTGGCCGAGGTCGCCTCGATCGGCGGCTTCGTGCAGCAGTACCAGGTCACCGTGGATCCTGCCCGGCTCAAGGCCTACGACCTCGGCATCATGGAGGTGGCCGAGGCCGTGCGCCGGAGCAACAGCGAGGTCGGGGGACGCCTCCTCGAGTTCGCGGGCCGGGAGTTCATGGTGCGGGGCCGGGGCTACGTGAAGGCGGCGGCGGACATCGAGAAGGTCGTGCTGAAGACCGACGCCCGCGGCACGCCGGTGCTCCTGCGCGACGTCGCGTCGGTGGCGGTCGGGCCCGAGATCCGCCGCGGGGTGGCCGATCTCGACGGCCAGGGCGACGCAGTGGGCGGCATCGTCGTCATGCGCCACGGCGAGAACGCCCGCGACGTCATCGATCGGGTCAAGGCCCGGCTGGGGGAGCTCGAGCCCTCGCTGCCGAAGGGCGTGCGCTTCGTCACCACGTACGACCGATCGGATCTCATCACGCGGGCCATCGACGTGCTCCGCCACGAGCTCCTGGTCGAGATCGCCATCGTCTGCCTCGTGATCCTGGTCTTCCTGTGGCACATCCCGTCGGCGATCGTGCCGATCATCACGATTCCGGTGTCCGTCCTGCTCGCGTTCATCCCGATGCGGCTGATGGGGATTTCCTCCAACATCATGTCGCTCGCGGGCATCGCGATCTCGATCGGCGTGCTCGTCGACGGCGCCATCGTCGAGGTCGAGAACGCCTACAAGCGGCTCGAGCAGTGGGAGCACGGCGGGCGCCGGGGGGACTATCACGCCGTCAGGCTGGAGGCGCTGCTGGAAGTCGGCCCGTCGGTGTTCTTCTCGCTGCTCGTCATCGCGGTCGCGTTCCTGCCGATCTTCACGCTGGTCGACCAGGAGGGGCGGCTGTTCACGCCGTTGGCGTGGACGAAGAACCTCGCGATGTTCATCGCGGCGATGCTCGCCCTCACGCTCGACCCGGCGCTTCGCATGCTCTTCACGCGCATGGACTTTCCGACATGGCGTCCCCGCGCGCTGTCCTGGCTCGTCGGGCAGGTGACGGTCGGGCGGTACTACCGCGAGGAGCGGCACCCGGTCAGCCGCGTGCTCTTCGCGGCCTATGAGCCCGCCGCCCGGGCGGTGCTCCGGTTCCCGAAGCTGACCATCGCCGCCGCGGCGCTCATCGTCGCCTCGACGGTGCCGGTGTACCAGAGACTCGGCCACGAGTTCATGCCTCCGCTCAACGAGGGCACGATCCTGTACATGCCGACGACGCTGCCGGGCATCTCGGTGGCCGAGGCGACGCGGCTGCTCCGGACGCAGGACCGCATCCTCAGGTCGTTTCCGGAGGTCGTCACCGTGTTCGGCAAGGCCGGACGCGCTGAGTCGTCGACCGATCCGGCGCCGTTCTCGATGATGGAAACGACCGTCATCCTCAGGCCTCCGTCCGAGTGGAGGCGAAAGGCGCGGTGGTACTCCTCGTACGCCCCGGAGTGGCTGCAGGCGTCGGTGCTGCGCCGCATCTGGTCCGATCGGCTGTCCTGGGACGAGCTGACGGCGGAGATGGACGCCGCGCTCCAGATCCCCGGCGTCACCAATGCCTGGACCATGCCCATCAAGGCGCGCATCGACATGCTGACGACGGGCGTCCGGACGCCAGTGGGGATCAAGATCTTCGGCCCCGATCTCCGGCAGATCGAGTCCATCGGCACCCGCCTCGAGGAGATCGTGCGCGGCGTCCCCGGCACGCGAAGCGTCTTCGCCGAGCGCGCCGCCGGCGGGTACTTCGCCGACATCGACGTGGATCGCGAGGCGCTCGCCCGCGTCGGCCTGTCCGTCGGCGACGTGCAGGACGTCATCGTGTCCGCCATCGGCGGCGAGAACGTGACGACGACCGTCGAGGGGCGTGCGCGCTTTCCCGTCAACGTCAGGTACCCGCGCGGGCTCCGGGAGGATCTGGACGGGCTCGGCCGCGTGCTCGTCATGACGCCGTCGGGCGCGCAGGTCCCGCTCCGGCAGCTCGCGACGATTCGCACCTCCGCCGGGCCCTCGATGATCCGGAACGAGAACGGCCTGGTGGCCGGCTACGTGTACGTGGACATCTCGACGAGTGACGTCGGCGGGTACGTCGAGCACGCGCGCGCCGCGGTCGAGGCGCAGATGCCGACCCTGCCTGGCGGGTACTCCCTCGAGTGGAGCGGCCAGTACGAGAACATGCTGCGCGTGCGGGAGCGGCTGAAGGCCGTGGTGCCCATCACGATCTTCCTGATCTTCTTCCTGCTCTACCTGAACACGAAGTCCGCCTTCAAGGCGGCCGTCGTCATGCTGGCCGTGCCGTTCTCGGTCGTGGGCGCGGTGTGGCTGATGTACGCCCTCGGCTACAACGTGTCGATCGCGGCCTGGGTCGGCATGATCGCCCTGATGGGCCTCGATGCCGAAACAGGCGTGTTCATGCTGCTCTTCCTCGACCTCTCCTACGACGAGGCGCGCCGCGAGGGGCGGCTGCGCACGCTCGCCGAGCTGAAGGAGGCGATCATCCACGGCGCCGTGAAGCGCGTCCGGCCGAAGATGATGACCGTCACGGCCGCCATGACGGGCCTCATGCCCATCATGTGGTCGACGGGCGCCGGCGCGGACGTCATGAAGCGCGTCGCCGCGCCCATGGTGGGCGGCCTGGCGACGTCGTTCCTGATGGAGCTGCTCGTCTACCCGACGATCTACCTGCTCTGGAAGCGGCGAGAGCTCCGCCGCGAGGGAGGACCGATCTGACGGTGACGGCGCCCGGGTCCGTCCTACTTGGAGGCGGGGTCCGCGACGGTGAACTGGCCCTTGCCCATGTTCATGCCGCACACGATCTGGATCGGCCCCGACTTGGTCGGCGTGAACGCGATGGTCGTCGCCCCGGCCTTCACCGTCTGCTTCACGCCGAAGGCGTCGATGACGATGGTGCGCATGCAGCCCTTCACCGTGTCGAGGTCCACCTCCATCTTCACCGGCACGCCTTTCGTGACGGTGGACGGCGTCACGACGTAGCCCTTGTCGTCGAACGAGAGCCTGACCACCTGCACGCTCTTCCCCTGGTCCCTGCCCGCCTGCGCCAAGACCGCGCCAGGCTCCGCCAGCAGCACGGCCGCCATCAGTGCCGCAGCAGCCGCGATTGCGCTCCTCACCATGCATTGCCTCCCGGGTCAGCGGACCGCTCCGCACGCCGACGACGCCGTCGGCCGCGCACGCCTGTCGCGCAAAGTGGCCCCTCCAACGGATTGTAGCCGACATGAAGGCCTGCGCCGCCTGGCGGCTGTTCGCGCGCCTGGCGGAATGGGACGGGTGAGGAATCAGCGCCCGAACCAGTAACTCATCTTCACCATGAACACGTTGTCAGGCGGCGCCTCCATCAGGCGCGACAAGCTGCGGCCGAACCGGAACGGACCGTCGGTCTCCTGGTTCTCGCGCTGCTGGGTCCAGACGGCGTAGAGGGTGGATCCGGGCTTGAACTCCCAGCGGAACACGGCATTGACGCGCAGCGACTTGTAGTTGAAGTCCGGATCGGGAAACGAAAACGGGGCGCCGCAGCCGCCGGGGGCGACGCTGTACCGGCGGCTGGCGGCGTCGTAGGAGATCGCGCCCGCGTCCGCGCCGTACTCCAGGAACTCGCGGGTGCGGGGCCGAATCGCCTCCTTGAACCCGGTGTAGCGCCCGACCGACAGGAGCGGCTGCAGGTACACCTGGAGCGACATCCGGGGGTTCATGATGTAGTTGATCCGCGTCTCCATACCCAGCTCGGTCTGGTCGAGGGCCCCGAAGACGTAGCGCGTGCCGAACATGGCGGCAGCCGCCGGGTCGGCCACGGCCCGCACGTACTGAACGGCGTTCAACTGGCGCGCGAGCGTCGGGCCGGCTTCGAGGCTGAGCGTGGGCAGCGGCTTCACCTTCAGCGACGCGCCGCCTTCGCCCGACCAGCTCCCGTCACGGGCGGACTCGTAGGATCCTTCCACCCCCCAGACCACCGGCTTGCGTTCGTCGCCCTCGATTTCGCCGCTCAACCGCACGAAGGCGGTCGATCTCATCATCGGTCCGCCACGCGTCATCCGGTCCGTGTAGGCTGGCGGACCGCCGATGGCCGTCAGGTGGCACGACCAGTAGTTCCGGAGCGTCCCGAAGAGCGACGCGTAGTATCCGCCGCTCATCGGCACCCGATCGAAGTTCCACGTCTTCCATGTCGCCACGGCGAGCCTGCGGAACCGGCTGTACCGATCCGGCGTCGGCTTCTGCCAGGCCAGGGCCGCGTGCATGCCCACGCGATCAACGGTCGTCGAGTAGCCCGCGTCGTTGGCTTCGAACCCCGGACTGACGGCCCAGAACGAGGCGTTCGGCCTGAGGTTGCCGCTGTTCCTGTTGAAGTCCGACTGCAGGCTCCAGCCGGACAGCGACGTCGCCGCTGGATCCAGCGCGACGTGGGTCGCGTCGGGGCGCTGGTAGTAGCGCGACGAGGACCGCTGCAGCCGGGAGATCGCCGGGGTCGAGCCGGCGACGCGGCTCCCGGAGAAGCTGCCCGCCACCACGTAGTCCCGCTTGTCCGAGAAGAACCAGTGGCCGTCCGCCCCGATCACGTAGGCGCTGTCCACGAGCCGGGCCGAGAGCGAATCGGTCCTCAGGCTCCGGTTGACGGCGGTGCCGAGGAACCCGAACCCTGCCCGCTGGCCGACGTTCCGATACGCGCGCGCGGCAAAGTAGTTGGTCAGGGGCTCGACGTCCACCCGGTCGCGGACGCTCCCGGTCGCTGTCCGGGCGGATTCCCGCGCCGTCACCGCGTCGATGACGTTCACGGTCCACCCGCGGCTCGTCTTGCCGGTGAGCTTCGCCGCGCCCAGAATCGTCGTCGCCGACGGCGAGTCCGTGAAGTCGGCGCCCGCGGAGCCTTGCGGCGACCGGCCCACCCGGCGCGAGTAGAACAGCGTGGGGTTCGATCGATTGAAGCCCATGAGGCTGCTCGCGCCGTTGCGGCCGAAGCGGCTGAAAGCCTGGGACCCCTCGATGAAGAACGGGCGCTTCTCCTGGAAGTACGTCTCGAACACGGACAAATTGACGACCGCAGGATCCACCTCGACCTGGCCGAAATCCGGGTTGACCGTGGCGTCGACGGTCATGTTGCTCGCGATGCCCCACTTGAGGTCGAGGCCAGCCGCCGCCGACCGGTTCTTCCCGTGGTTGAGCGAATTGCCGGGCTCGGCGGCGCCGCTGAACGCCGCGCGTGCGGTGGTGTAGGGGAGCAGCTCGACGTGCCGCCTCGGCTGAATGCCGTCGAGGCCGTCGAGATCGCCGGCCCGCGACACGAGGCCGCTCTCCGTCTTCGGGATTGGCGCCCACCAGGACTCTTCGTTCCTGCGCTGCAGGACCCGGACGAGGTGCAAACCCCAGACCTGTCGCTCCGCCGCCGAGAAACGCAGCTGGGAGAACGGAATGCGCATCTCCACCATCCAGCCCTTGTCGTCGATCGACACGGCGGCGTCCCAGACGCCATCCCACGTCTCGTCGAAGCTCGAGTCGTTGTCGAGGACGCCGTCGCCGATCGAGCCCGCAGCCGTCACCCAGAAGAGGGAGCCCGTCAGGCGGTCGTGCATGCCGTCGAAGGCCACGAGGAACCGATCGGCGATGCCGTCGGTATCGCCGTCCCGGCGCGTCAGGCGCCTGGCGATCTTCGACGGCTCAGAGTCGAACAGCCGGGCGCCAACGTAGAGGGCCTTGTCGTCGTAGACGAAGCGAACATCGGTGGACTCGGTCGCCGGCTTCCCCTCATCCGGGTTCCGCTGCACGAAGTCCCTGGCGGCCGGCGCCCGTTGCCAGTCCGCCTCGTCGAGGCGCCCGTCGACGGCGATCGGACCGGTCGCACGGAGGGCGGAGACGCGGGGCGCGTGCGGGCCGCCTGCCACCCGCGCCACTTCCGCCGCGGCGGGCGTCCGGGCCGGCCCGTCGGCCGCGCAGAAGAGCAGGGCCATGGCCGCGAGTGGCGGGACGGCCGGCAGTCGCTGGCCCATGCGTCTCCTCTCGATGGCGCCGCGCGGCGCTCTGATACACTGAGACGGCGCGGCCGCCCTTCCGGTTCGGCCGGCCTGAGCTCGCCGGTGAGAAGATCCGGACGGTGCCGGTTCCCGACGTGCGGGCGCGGGGCGCGGAAGCGCGCCGGCCGGACGGCGATGCCGGCGCCCGCGAGCCGGCGCGGCGCTTGCCGCCGGGGAACGGGGATCCCGGGCCCGAACCCGGGTGGCGCGTGGTAGACTGCCTTTCGGCAGAGGGGCTCTCGGCCGTTCCTCGTCCCGGCGGCCCGGGACCCGGCCCCGTTTCCCGCCCCCGTCAGTCCCGCGTATCGATGTCATTTGGAGGGTTCAGCATGAGTCGGAGCCATCAGCCCACCCGCCGCCGTTTCATCGGCACCCTCGCGGGCAGCGCCGCCGCGGCGGCCGCCGTCACGATGTCTGCCGCTTCCCGAGAACGCGAGGAGGTCATCCCCGATCGCGAGAAGGGATATGCCGCCAACGACCAGATCCAGTTCGCACTCATCGGAGCCGGCATCCAGGGCACGGCCGACACGACGAGCGCCCTCCAGGTGCCGGGTGTCAAGCTCGTGGCCGTGTGCGACCTCTACGACGGACGGCTGACCTCCGCCAAGGCCAGGTGGGGGCAGGATCTGTTCACGACGCGGGACTACCGCGAGATCATCAGCCGGCCGGACATCGACGCTGTCATTGCCGCGGTCCCCGATCACTGGCACAAGCAGATCGCCATCGACACCCTCGGGCAGAACAAGTCGATCTACCTCGAGAAGCCGATGGTCCAGAGCCTGGGCGAGGGCGAGGCGGTCATCGCCGCGCAGAAGACCTCGAAGGGCATCCTCCAGGTCGGCAGCCAGGGGATGTCGTCGCTCAGCAACGAGAAGGCGCGGGAGCTGCTGGCGGCCGGCGCCATCGGCAAGCTGACCTACGCCGAGGGCTTCTGGGCGCGCAACAGCCCTTCAGGCGCGTGGCAGTACCCGATTCCCGCCGACGCCTCCGAGCAGACGCTCGACTGGGACAAGTTCCTCGGCGCAACGGCCAAGCGCCCGTACGACCCGCTCCGCTTCTTCCGGTGGCGCAACTACCGGGACTACGGCACCGGCGTCTGCGGGGATCTGTTCGTGCACCTGTTCTCGACGCTGCACTTCATCACGGGCTCGCTGGGCCCGACGCAGATCATGGCCCAGGGCGGACTCCGGTTCTGGAAGGACGGCCGCGACGTGCCCGACGTCATGCTCGGCATGTTCGACTATCCGGAGACGAAGGAGCACGCGCCCTTCAGCCTGTCGCTGCGCGTCCACTTCGTGGACGGCACGTCTGGCAGCACGTTCCTCCGCCTGGTCGGCACGGGCGGCGCGATGGACGTGGGGTTCGAGAACGAAGTGACGGTGAAGTACCAGAAGACCTGGGATCCGCTCAAGGCGACGCAGGGCAGCTTCCGCGCGAACCCGGAGCCGGCCGACCGCAAGGATATGGTGCCGGCGGCCAACATCGTGTACCGCGCCGAGCAGGGCTACAAGGGCGCGCACTACGATCACTTCAACAACTGGTTCACGGCCATCAGGACCGGCGGCAAGGTCGTCGAAGACGCGGTGTTCGGCTACCGGGCGGCGGCCCCGGCCCTCGCGTGCAACCTCAGCTACTTCGAGAAGCGCGCGATCCAGTGGGATCCGGTTGCGATGAAGCTGGTGCCCGGCAAGTAGGCGTGCGCGCATCGACGGCCGACGCTCTCTGCTGATGCGCCCCACCATGGCCAGCTCGCCTCCCGGCGAGCTGGCCCTTTCTTCGTTGCTCTGGTTCTGGCTGCCCCTGGCGGCCACGTGGCTGATGATGTCGGCCGAGGGGCCCTACGTCGCCGCCATCATCGCCCGCATGCCCGACGCCGCGTTCAACCTCGCGGCCTACGGCGTGGCGTTCTCCCTCGCCTGGCTGGTCGAATCCCCCATCATGATGCTGCTGACGGCGTCGAATTCGCTGGTGCGCGACCGGCAGTCGTTCCTGGCGCTCGAGCGGTTCATGATTCGCATGAACGTGGCGGTCACGGCATGCATGCTCATCGGCGTGGCGCCGCCGGTCTTCCGCTTCGTGACCGGCACGATCATGGGCCTGCCGCCGAACGTCGCGGGACTGGTCCACCTGGCGACGGCCGTCCTCGTTCCCTGGCCCGCGGCCATCGGGTACCGCCGCTTCTACCAGGGCCTGCTCGTCCGCCGGGGCCTGACGCGGCGGGTGGCCTACGGCACCGTCGTCCGCCTCGGGACGATGTCGGTGACGGCGGCCGTCCTGGCCCTGACGTCCGCGCTCCACGGCGCCGCCATCGGCGCCGCCGCTCTGGCCTGCGGCGTGCTGGCGGAAGCGGCCGCCAGCCGTCTGATGGCCCGCCGCGTTGTGGCGTCGCTCCTCGCCGAGCCGGCCGGCCCGGCTTCGGCCCCGCTCACGCAGCGCGCCATCGTTCGCTTCTACTACCCGCTCGCCTTGACGTCGATCATCTCGCTCGTCACCGGCCCGATGCTGACGTTCTTCCTGGGCCGGGGCCGGGCGCCGATCGAGTCGCTCGCCGTCATGCCGGTGGTGCAGTCGCTCGTGTTCCTGTTCCGGAGCGGCGGCGTCGCCTACCAGGAAGTGGGCGTGGCGCTGCTGGGCGCGCGAGGCGAACACGAGGCCGCGATCGCACGCGGCGCCAGGGCCCTGGCCGCCGGCGCGACGGCCGTTCTTGCGGGGATCCTGTTCACGCCCCTCGCCGACGCCTGGTTCGCCGGCCTGTCGGGCCTGGCGCCGGATCTGTCGCGGTTCGCGCTCACGCCCGCGCGCCTGCTCCTGCTGCTTCCGGCGATGGAGTACTGGCTGTCGTTCCAGCGGTCCCGCTTCATCCTGAACGGAAAGACGCGCGTGATCACCGTGGCAACCGCGGTCGAGGTCGGCGCGATCGCGCTGCTCATGACGGCAGGGATCGGGCTCCTCGGACTCGTCGGCGTGGTGGCGGCGGCGACGGCGCAGGTCCTCGGCCGGCTGGGCTCGAACCTGTTTCTCCGGGCCGCCTCGAAGCCGCCCCCCGGCGCCGAGCGCGCCTCGTAGCTCCGGGCTCCTCCGGCCAGGCCAGCCGCGCGGCTCGCTCCGCCTCGCCCTTACTGGTTCTTCACGGCTTCGGCGGGCGCCGGCCCGGACCCGAGAAGCAGCCGGAGCGCTCCGTCTCGCATGACGAAGCGGAGACTCCGCACGGTCCCGCCGCCGTCGAAACTGAAGGACGCGAAGCTCCCGCCGCCGATCGGCAGGTAGCGGAACGCCGGCGGCTCGGGCGACCCGCGCAATCCGATGATGCGTGCCGGCCCCCAGACGTACACGTTGTAGACGCTTGCCGTCTCGAAGTCGAGGCGGACGAACACGCGTGCGCTGTTGGGACCGCGCGGCAGCGCCCCGACGACCGCTGATCCCCTGAACGGGCCGAGGCGGCGTTCGCGATCGCGCATCATCTCGAACTCGCGCGTCCGCAGCGCTTCCAGGGGCATGCTCCGCCCCATCGCCGCGTGCAGCAGCACGACGTCGCCGGCGAAGGCCTTCTCCGTGATGGCGGCGGTGCGCCGCGAGACATCCGCCAGACGCTCGGCAAGCGCCGGGTCCGGCGCCGAGAGGGCGGCGAACGCCTCCGGGGCCGACGGCCGCGCCAGCAGCGACGCGCCGTCCAGGGCCAGTGTCAGCGTGCTCCCCCTCGGCAGGCGCCAGTCGCCGGCGTACTCCGCAAGGCGTTCGGGCGGCTCGGAAACGGCGCGTGGCGGCATCGCGGCCGTCCCGCCGAACAGGATCCGTTCGAGGGCCTCGGCAGCGGGCGTCGCCGGCCAGCCCGCGTCGGTCGAGGCCAGGAAGAGCATGGCGTCCTCGTCGGGAAACCGCACGAACTCCGCCACGTAGACGCCGTTCCCGCCGTTGTGCCGGACGACGGTGGTGCCGCGGGCGCTCTTGCTGACGACCCAGCCGTACGCATAGTGCGACAGTCCGCGGGGCCCCTCGGCGACGTAGGGCGCGAAGTACTTCGCGCGGGCCGCCTTCGACAGCACGGCGTCCGTGCCGAGGGCGCGGTGCCAGGCGACCATGTCGGGCAGGGTCGTCTGCAGCCCCCCATTCCCCCGCAGCGTCCAGTATGGCGCGCCGGCGGGCTCAAGGCGCTCGGCGAGCGTCCCCCAGTCTTCTCCGGTGTCGAGATAGCCATGGGCGATCCGCGCCGGGGGCCAGGCCGGGATCTTGTAGCCGGTCTCGCGCATGCCTGCTGGAAGGAGTACGTGCTCCCGGAGATAGGCCTCGTACGGCTCCCCCGACACCCGCTCGATGATGGCAGCCAGCAGGCTGTACCCGGCGTTCGCGTACTGATAGCCTCTGCCGGGCGCGAACAGCAGCGTGGACGCCAGCGCGCGGCCGACGTACTCCTCGCGGCCGACTGGATCGTAGTCGCTCGAACTGAAATCCGACTCGAGCCCGGACGAGTGGGTCAGCAGGTGGTGCAGCGTCATGCCGGTTTTGTCCGGCGGGACCCCGTCGAGGTACTTCCCGATGGCGTCGCCGACGGCCAGTCTGCCCTGCATCTCGAGCGTCAGGACGGCCGCGGCGGTGAACTGCTTGGTGATCGATCCGATGCTGAAGACGCTGTCGGTGCCGAGCGGGACCCGGCGCGCTCGATCCGCCAGGCCGTAGGACTTGAGCAGCACGACCTGATTGCCCCGGACGGCCGCGGCGCCGCCGGCGAAGCCGAACCGCTCCAGGCGGGAGAGATACTCATCGAGGGCGCGGCCGATCTCGCCTACTGCGCGCGGCTCGTCCTGGGCGGCCGCCGGGGCGCGCGCCTCAGGCGGCAGGGACACGGCCAGGACGACGGCGCCGCACAAGAGGGCGGCACGCAGCAGCATCGGGGGATTCTACCGCTCCCGGCGCTTGTAGCTGATGGCCACGCCGCCCGGCGTCACCGTCGTCTCCAGGAACGGCAGGCCGGACATGTATTCGTAGTAGTCGCCCGTCATGCCGCTGCCGCGCCAGCGGCGTGCGGGGTACACGTTGTGGGCGGCGATGCACCCCCCGACCGTCAGCTTCGGGATCACGGCTTTCGCGTAGTTCGTGTACCAGTCCTTGTCGGCGTCGATGAACACGAAGTCGAAGGGCCCGGGAAGCGCCGGCACGAGATCGTGCGCGTCGGCCAGCCGCGCGTCGATGAACGCCGACACGCCGGCCTCTTGGAAGTTGCGGACGGCCTGCTCGTGGCGCCTGCGATCGATGTCGATCGTCGTCAGTTTCCCGCCGGTCTTCGAGAGGGCGAGGGCGATCCAGATGCCCGACCGGCCAGTCGAGGTGCCGATCTCGAGGGCGCGCGTGTATTGGCCCTTGACGACGAGATCGTGGAGCAAACGCCCGTCGGACTCGGGCACGTTCATGTCCCGCCAGTCGTAACGGTGCTCTGCGAAAAAGCGCTCGACGCGCGCGTCGAGCCCGCCAGCCGCCGGCGGGCTCTGGGCGTCGATGGCGACGAGGGCCGGGCCGCAGAGTGCAGCCGCGAGCATCAGGACGGGCAGACGGGTCATCGAGGACCTCCGGCAGACAGCAGGCCACCGGCCATCGCCGGCGCACGGACCGGCGCCACTGAAGAGACATTACGACGGGCGCCGGCCTGCGTTTACCCGCGGGCCGCCCGCGAGTTCGCGGCCGGGCACGGGCGGCCGCTGTGATAGCCTTCTCTGCATTCGGGCTCCGGCCGCGTCCGGGCCGGCCCCATCGCCTTCCGAGGAGGATACCCGTGCGGACCCTAGCACTCCGTGTTGGCGCGGCGGTCCTCGTCCTGGCGGCGTCGTCCGCCGCCGCGGGACGAACCGATCCCCCGCCGCAGGCCGCTCCGGCTGGCGCTCCCGCCTACCACGACTACGCTGCGCTCTCCGCCGCGCTCAAGGCCGCCGTCGCCGCCCACCCCGGTCTCGCGAAGCTCGCGTCGATCGGCAAGACGAGGCAGGGCCGCGACATCTGGGCGGTGGAAGTCGCGAGCGCCAAGGGCCGGCCGGTTGGCGAGCGCCCGGCGCTCCTGGTCGCCGCGAACTTCGAGGGCGATCACCTCATCGGCAGCGAGATCGCGCTCTGCATGATCGACTACCTGCTCACGGCGTACGCCTCGGACGCCGAGGTCAGGCAGCGCCTGGACGCGTCGGCCATCTACGTGCTGCCGCGCGTCAACCCCGACGGAGCGGAGTTGATGTTCGCCCCGGTGAAGGCGTTCCGCCGCACGAACGCCACGCCCATCGATGCCGACAACGACGGGCGCGCCGACGAGGACGGCCCCGAGGACCTCAACGGGGACGGCGTCGTCACCGTGATGCGCGTCAGGGATCCGAAGGGGCCCTATGCCGTCAGCGCCGAGGACGCGCGCCTCATGAAGCGCGCCGACCCGGCCAAGGGCGAGGCCGGCGGATGGGCGATCTACCCCGAGGGCATCGACAACGACGGGGACGGCTTCATCAACGAGGACGGCCCCGGGGGCGTGGACATCAACCGGAACTTCATGCACCAGTACCCGTACTTCGAACCCGACGCCGGCCGGTACATGGCGAGCGAGGCGGAGACGCGGGCCGTGCTCGACTACGTGCTCGCGCACCGGAACATCGCTGCCATCCTCGCGTTCGGCGAGAGCGACAACCTGATCGCGGGGCCCGCGAGGCCGGCGCCCGCGACCAGGCTGGATCTCGTGGAGTTCGCCGAACGCAGCTTCGCCGACGCGCGGCGGACCGGCATGGTCCCGCCGCTCGGCGCCGGCTTCGGCAGGGGCTTCGGCAGGGCTGGCGCCATGATGCCCGGGGCCGCCCCAGCCGGCGGAGCAGGCGGGCGCTCGGCTCAGGGCGCGGCGCCGGCAGCAAGCGGCCGCGGCATGCGCACCGTCCAGCCCGCGACGTCGGTGAACGCCGCGGACCTCGAGTACCTCAACACCATCGCCGCGAAGTACCGGGAGATGACGGGGCTTCGCGCCACGGGCCTCGTGCGCGCGCCGGCCGGCGCGTTCTTCGAATACGGCTACTACCAGTACGGCGTGCCGTCCTTCTCCACGCCGGGCTGGGGCCTGCCAGGAGGGGCGAGGCCCTCGGCCGGCGCGGTGCCGCCGGGTGCCGCTCCCGGACGGGCCGGCGCCAGTCCGGCCGCCGGACAGGCCGGCCCGCCGGCTGCGTTCGGCCAGCGCGGCGCGGGCCGGGGAAGCACAGGCCCGGCGGGGCCAGGCAGCGACGCCGAGGCGGCCGCCGAGGCAATCGACCTGCGCCTCCTCCAGTGGATGGACGCCGAGAAGATCGACGGCTTCGTGCCGTGGACGCCGTTCAAGCACCCGACGCTCGGCGACGTCGAAATCGGCGGTTTCAAGCCGTACGCGGCCGTGAATCCCCCCGCGTCGATGATCGCCGACCTGGGCAGGGCCCACGCGAAGTTCTCGGTCTACCTTGCGTCGCTCTTTGCGAATCTCCGGATCGCGAAGGCGGAGGCGACGGCCCTCGGAGGGGGCCTCTTCCGCATCAAGGCCGACGTCGAGAACACCGGCTTCCTGCCGACGGCCCTGGCGCACGGCGTCGTCTCGCGGGCGGTGAAGCCGGTCATGGTGCGGCTCGACGTGCCGCCCGACTCGATTGTCACGGGCGCCGAGAAGATCAGCGCCCTGCCGACGCTCGCGGGATCCGGCTCGCGCGAATCCTACGAATGGGTGATCGCGGCAGCCCCGGGCTCCTCGGTTACTCTGACCGTCATGTCACAGAAGGGCGGCAGCGATCGCGCGACGATCGCGCTGCGGTAGCGGCCGACGCCACACCAGGGAGCACCGATGATGACCAGACTCCTCAGACTCATCACCGCGGCGGCCTTTCCTGCGGCGCTGGCGCTCGCCGTGCCGGCGGGCATGTCCGCCCAGGGCCGCCCCTCGCCGGCGACGACGCAGGCGCCTAGCGCCGCGGCAGCCGTCGCGCAGGACTGGGCCGCGCGGCCTTCATCCGAACGGACCTACACGGTGAAGCTCGACTTCAACCGCTGGCACGACGTGTCGGAGCTGCAGGCCGACATGCGCACCCTCGAGAAGGCCTACCCGAAGTTCCTCAAGTACATCTCGCTCGGCAAGAGCTACGGCGGGCGGGACATCGCCGCGATGATCGTCAACAACCCCGACACCGGTCCGGACACGGCCAAGCCGGCGATGTACATCGAGGCGAACATCCACGGCAACGAGGTCCAGGGCGGCGAGATCTGCCTCTACACGATCTGGTACCTGATGGAGCACTACGGCAGGATCGACCGCATCACCCGCCTCGTCGACGAGCGCGCCTTCTACATCGTCCCGACGGTCAATCCCGACGGCCGCGACTACTTCATGCACGGGCCGGGGGGCAACGCCCGGAGCGGACACGTGCCGGTGGACGACGACAACGACTACCTCTTCGACGAGGACGGCCCCGAGGACCTGAACGGCAACGGCGTCATCGAGCAGATCCGGAAGTACGTGCCCGGCGAAGGCACGCACCGGAAGAGCTCCGCCGATCCGCGCATCCTCGAGCCGGTCCCGCCCGGCGAGACGGGCGACTACGTGCTGCTCGGGCTGGAGGGCATCGACCACGACGGCGACGGCCGCGTGGGGGAGGACGGGCCCGGCGGCTACGATCCCAACCGCAACTTCCCGGCCGACTGGCAGCCCGGCTACGTCCAGGGCGGGGCGATGGACTACCCGCTCCAGCTTCCCGAGGCGAAAGCCGTCAGCGACTTCCTCCTGGCGCATCCGAACGTCGCCGGGCTGCAGACCTACCACAACAGCGGCGGCATGATCCTGCGCAGCCCGGGCGCCGAGCAGATTGGCGAGTATCCGCCGCAGGACACGATGGTGTACGACGAAATCGGCCGGATGGGCGAGCGCATCCTGCCGTTCTATCGCTACCTCGTGATTTGGAGCGGGCTCTACACGGTGCACGGCGGCGTGACGGACTGGGGCAACGACACGCTGGGCATCATCTCCCTGTCCAACGAGCTGTGGAGCTCGCAGCAGTACTTCACCAGCCCCGAGCTGAAGGAGCAGCAGCGGGACCCGGAGAGCCCGATCGCGCCGCGCGTCGCGAACTATTTCTTCAACGACTACCTCGAGTTCGGCGACCAGCTGACGGAGTGGCGGACGTTCAACCACCCGCAGTTCGGGGAGGTCGAGATCGGCGGCGCGTTCAAGAAGACGTTCGGGCGCGTGCCGCCGCGGTTCATGAACGAGGAGCTGTGCCACCGCAACATGGCGTTCACGCTGTACCAGGCCGATGAGATGCCGCGCATGTCGATCGGCGCGACGAAGGTCGAGCGGCTCGGCGGAGGGCTCTTCAAGGTGTGGGTGGACCTGGTCAACGACAAGCTCGCGCCGACGATCCTCGCGAAGGCCGCCCAGAACGCCGTCGTGCCGCCGGACCTGCTGACGCTCGACGGCAAGGGCGTCGAGGTGCTGTCGGCCGGCTGGGTGCCGAGCAAGTGGCGTCCTTCGGTGGCCAGGCCGATCGATCAGAAGGATCTGAAGCGCATCATCGTGCGCAACGGCCATCCCGGCCGGACGACGCGCACGGTGCAGTACCTCGTCAAAGGCTCGGGCCCTGTCACGGTGACGTACGCGAGCCTCAAGGGCGGGTCGCCGCAGAAGACGATCCTGCTCCAGTAGCGCGGGCGTCGAGGAGCCCGGCCACGCGCTCCGGGGCGTCGCCGTCCACGCGGCAGACGATCGTCTCGGCGGCGCCCCACCGCGCGGCCACCGCCTCGGCAACCGACTCGCGCGCGACGAGCAGGAGCGCGCCGGGGAATCCCCGCGCGAGCGCGTCCAGGGCCTCGGCCCATCCTCCTCCGGACAGCTCGAAGGGCCCGACCTCGTCGACCACGATGACATCCGACGCCGCGGCGCCCGGGCCAAGGGCGCGCGCGCCGAGCGCCAGTCCGTCCGGCAGGAACGAAAACCGGCCCCACTGCGCGTGCCGGGCCGCCGGGCCCGGGCGCTCGCGGGCGAGGCCCGCCCGCTGGCCCGTCGCGATATCGAGCAGATCGAAACCGGTTCGCCGCTCGTCCGCCAGCAGGCCCGGCGCAAGGACGCCGCCGACGCGGACGCCCGCCTGGCGCAGCCGCTTCACGACCTCCGTCGCCATCGTCGTCTTGCCCGACCCGGTGGGGCCCGTGAGCAGGACGACCCGGCGGCAGGACGATGCGGGCGCGTGCGCGAGCACGAGGCTGTCCGCGACCGCCAGCAGGTCCGCCAGGACGCGGCCCGGCCTGCGCCACGATCGGCGACGGTCCGCCAGGGCGCCAGTGAACGCGGGAAGGATGCCGAAGGCCACCCCGAGCGCGTCCGACAGGCCTCGCAGTTTGCGCCGCTCGACGAAGGCGAGGATCGAGGGGTTGCGCAGCTCGGCCGAGATCGCCGTGAATCCGACGATCACCATGACCGCGCGCAGCGCCATCGCGGCGCCCTCCGCCAGGCCGCCAGCGAGTCCGCTCGCGCCGTGGCGGACGAGTCCGAACACGAGGCCGGCGAGCAGCATGACGGCAAGCAGCTCGAGCCAGAGCGACAGGCGCCGGATCCGCCCCGCCGCCCGCGGGTACACCGCCAGCACCCAGGCCGCGAACGCCGCGACGACCAGCGCGGCGGCCGCGAGAGGCAGCCTGGAGAGGCCCATCATGCCGCCGACGAGCACGAACGCCGCTGCAGCCAGGCGGCGCAGCGACCAGGGTCCTTCGGCCTCGATCGGCGGCTCCGGGAAGACCGCGGGGGCGGCTGCCGCGCCCGGGACAAGAGGCGCCGCCTTGTTGCCGACGCGTCCGGCCACGCGGAGACCGACTGCCGCCGCCGCCAGCCCTGCCAGCCACTCGAGGACGACGAACGTCCAGATGAGGTCGAACGGGCCGAAGGACTCGACGGCCAGGGACCTCGCCGCGAAGCGGTACGCATCGACGTACAAGCGGACCACGTCGCCGCCGAAGGCGATGATCGCGGTGATGATCCGCTGCGCCATCGACCACGAGACGGCGGCGGCTCCCCCGATCAGGTAGCCCGCGGCGCGCCCCCGCGCGAGCCGGACGCCGGCCTCGAGCAAGAGGCCCTCCATGGCGATGCCCACCATGGGGCCCAGGATCACCGCGCTCGGCGAAATGGACTTCATCAGGGCGCAGACGAGCGCCGCGCGCCAGATCAAGCCGCGCTCGGGATGCAGGCGGTGGCCCGCCGTCATCATCATGACGCCGGAGGCCGCAAGGAGACTGCCCGCGAACGGGATGCGAAGGTTGTGGAGGAAGCTGCCGGCGACGATTTCGGAGGCGGCCCACAGGCTGCCATAGATCGCCGCACGCTGCCACACCCGGCCCGAGACGCCGGCCATCACGCCGTCAGTCCTCCGCCACCCGCGCCCTGCCGCGCGTGGCGTCGAGCAGCGCGGAGCGGAACTCGTCGGCCCGCCCCGCTGGCAGACGCAGCCTGACGCGCACGTCGGCGGCGAACTCCTGCCGGAGGATTTCCCCTTCGCAGGCGGCGCAGGCCTGCTGCAGCGCAGAGAGGCTGGCGTAGTCCACGACCGCGGTCAACGACAGGTAGTCGATGCGCTCGGCCACCGCCAGCGCCGCCAGCGCCTGCTGCACGCCGCCGCCGTACGCGCGCACGAGGCCGCCGGTGCCCAGCTTCGTTCCGCCGTAGTAGCGCGTGACCACCGCCACGATGTCCCCCACGCCGGCGCGCAGCAGCGCGTTCAGCATGGGCCTCCCAGCCGTTCCGTGGGGCTCGCCGTCGTCGCTCATGCCAATCCGGCTGGTGTCGCCGGGCGGGCCCACCACGTACGCCCAGCAGTTGTGCGCGGCGCCGGGGTGCTCCCCGCTGACGGCCCGGACAAACGCCGCAGCCTCTTCGGCCGTCGAGGCGCGCCCGACCGTCGTGATGAAGCGGCTCCTGAGGATCTCCCGTTCGGCGCGGATCGTCGCCGCCGGAACGAGATACCGCGAGGGGAGTGGCATGTCGCCTCTCGGGAATTCGGCGTCGTGAAAGCGTACCCCATTCCTGCCGTTCTGGGGTTAAATAGCCGCTGGAGCCCGCTCATCACCATGGAGCCGCTGGACGATTTCCGCATGCAGCCGGAACAGGAGCCGCCGGGGCCGGACGCCGGCGGTCCTTCGTTCCTGCCGTACTGGATTGCGGCCGCGGCGCTCGTGCTGGCGGTGGCCATCGGAGGAGCCTGGTGGTACTGGCAGCGGCCCCCCGCCGCCGCGGACCAGGCGCCGTCCCCTGACGGCCCAAGTCAGGCCGCCGAGACCGGCGGCGCCCACGCGCCGCTGGGGCCGGCGGTCGACCCCATCGAACTGCCCCCGCTCGTGCTCACCGATCCCCTCGTGCGCGACCTGCTGGGTCAGCTGTCTTCGAGCCCGACCCTGGCTTCGTGGCTCGCGACCGACGGCCTGATCCGGAAGGCCGTCGCGTCGATTGAGAACGTGGCCGAGGGCGCGTCGCCCGCGACGCACGCCCGCGTGCTCGCGCCGCGCCTCCCGTTCACCGCGGAGACCGAGGGCGGGACCATCACGATCGACCCGCGCTCCTACGCGAGGTACGACGGGATTGCGGGAGCCGTGGCGTCTCTGGATCCGGCCGGGGTGGCGCGCGTGTACTCTCTGTTGAAGCCCAGGCTGGCGGAAGCGTACGCCGACCTCGGCCATCCCGACGCCGACATCGATTCCGCAGTCGAACGGGCCGTCAGCATGCTGCTCGGGGCGCCGGTCGTCGAGGAGCCCGTGGTCCTCCGCCGGCGCGTGTTGTCCTACCGCTACGATCGGGCCGATTTCGAGGCGCTGCCGGCCGCGCAGAAGCAGCTCCTGCGCATGGGGCCGCGCAATACGCGCATCATCCAGGAGCAGCTCCGCGCCGTCGCCCGCGAACTGGGCATTCCGGCGGGGCGGCTGCCGCCCCGCCAAACCGCCCGGTAGGCGCGTGGCGCCGCCGGCCCGGGAGCCGCGGGAGAGGCCTCCACGGTCCGTGGATCCCACGCGTCCCGGACGGCGTCGTAGCAGTGCAGACGGCAGGTTCAGCCCATGACGCGCCTTCAACTCGCAGCGGCCGCCCTCTGCGCGCTCGTCGCGGCCGTCGTTCCCTGGCCGCATTCCTGGAGCACCGGCACGATGTCTCACGATCCGTCTGCCCCGTCGAAACCATTCCCCCTCACGAAGACGGACGAGGAATGGCGGGCGGCGTTGACGCCGATGCAGTTCGCCGTCCTGCGCCGCGGCGACACCGAGTATCCGGGCACGAGCCCGCTCCTCCACGAGCACAAGCCCGGGGTGTTCCGGTGCGCGGCCTGCGGACAGGCGCTGTTCCAGTCCGCCGCGAAGTACGAGAGCGGCAGCGGATGGCCGAGCTTCTACGACGCCGTCGACGGCGCCGTCGGCACGCGCCAGGACCGCGCGCTGGGAATGCTCAGAACGGAAGTGCACTGCAGCCGCTGCGGAGGCCACCTCGGGCACCGCTTTCCAGACGGGCCCGAACCGACCGGGCAACGCTACTGCATCAACGGGGCGGCGCTGGCATTCGAACCCGGCGCGCCGCCTCCCGGGACGTGAGTCGCTTGGCGCACCGGGGAGCCCGGGGGCCGCGAAGGCCGGAACCCGGCCCGTCGACCGCGGTTCCGTCCGGCGTCACCGCAGGAGCTGGAAGACCTGGATCCTGCTGTTGTCCCGGTCTGCGACGAAGACCTCGTCCCTGTCGTTGACGCAGATCTGCGAGGGGCGATTCAGCGCCCCCTCCTCCCGGCCCATGACCACCGGCCTCGAGAGGAACGAACCGTCGCGCCCGAACCCGACGATGCTGCCGCCCGAGCCCTCGAGGACGAAGATGAGGCCCTTGCTGACGGCAACGTGGGCCGGGGACGAGGCGAGCCACCCGGAGAGGTCGCCTCCCAGCGAAGAGAACGCAGCAGCGCCTTTCGCCGCCGCATAGAGCCGCCGCCCGACTGAATCGAGCAGGACCAGGGCCCCGGCCTGGTCGATCGCGATGTCGGTGCCGAATCCCGCGCCCTCGGGAACCGGAAGCGCCCGCCGGAACTTCCCTTCGCCGTCGATGACGAGGACGCGCGCGGAAAAGACGTCGAGCACGTACAGGGCATCCGACGCGTCAATCGCCATCGCCTTGGGAATGACGGTGGCAGGCGGCGGGACGCCGTCAAACGCGAGGACGCCTGCCGTCGTGCCGGCGGCATCGAGGCGGACGACGCGGCGCTGCCTGCCGTCGAGCGCGTAGATCTCCCCCTTCGAGTTCAGCTGGAGGCCGCCGGGCGCCGACAGTCCCGCCGGCTTGATTGCGGTCAGCCCGCTCACCGTCTTGTCCCGGAACGTGAACCGCAGCAGGCGGTCGTTGCCCGTGTCGCCAGCTACGACAAGGCCGTCGCCGCCGCAGGCCACGCCCTCCGGGAGGCTGAGGCCGACTCCTCGGTCGTCGAAGTAGATCGAAGCCAGGTGCCGGAACCTCGCTGCCCCGGCTGCGGTCACGCGGAGGTGGCCGACCAGCAGGAGCGACGCGGCCGCGACGGCGGCGCAGCAGATGCGCTTCATCGGCTCACCTCGCGTACTGCTTGTGGCACCGCGTGCACAGCTCGATGTTGGTCGCGGCGCGAAGCATCCACTTGTACTCCCCGGCGTGCGAGGTATGGCAGCTCAGGCAGTCCACCCGGAGGTTCCTGTTCCTCGGGTCGACGGCTTTGTCCCCAAGCGGGTGGGACGAGTGGGTCTGGTAGTCGTGGCAGGTCCCGCACAGCGCGTTCAGCGACGGCTGATCGACGAGGTTCGCGCCCCGCGAGCCGTGCACCGCGTGACAGGCGGTGCACGCGCCGCCGGCAACGGGCTCGTGCTTCACCGGCGCAGCGTTCATCCGCGCCAGCGTGTCCGCGTGGCAGCCCTGGCAGAGCCCGGCGCCGCTCTTCACGAGCAGCTTGTCGTGCCTCGCCGCGTGGGGGCTGTGGCAGTTCACGCAGCCCCGCTTGTCCGCCACGGCCCAGTGGAGCCGCTCCTTGGCCATCGTGGCCTTCACCGTGTCCTCGTGGCAGTCCTGGCAGAGCTCGAAGCCGGCCCGCTTGGTGGCGAAAGGGGCCGACGAGTTCGGCGCGGCATGGCACGCCGCGCAGCTCCTGGTGGCGATCGGGGCGTGCACGACGTTCAGCAGCATCGCCGGCTGGTTGGAGCCGTGCGGATCGTGGCAGGAGGTGCAGTCGGCCGCAGCCACGGGGTAGTTCATGTGCCGGGTTCGGAACGCCTGGGTGCCGGGCTTGTGGCAGCGCACGCAGAGCGCCGGTACGTCCTGCCTCAGGAGACCGGACTTGTCCGAGCCGTGCGGGGCGTGGCAGGTCTGACACCCGCGGCTGACCGGGTCGTGCTTGAACTTCGCCGAGCCGACAGCCTCTCCGACGTCCTTGTGGCAGCCGAAGCACAGCACGTCGCCTTTGGTCAGGAGGAGCGAGGCGTTGTCGGACGCGTGGGGATCGTGGCACTTCTGGCACTCCCCGTCGGCCACGACCTTGTGGACGCTCTTTGCGTGCTCGGGAACGATCTGCGCGTGGCACCCCAGGCACAACTGGCCGATCCCGCCGGACAGCAGCTTGCCGTGGGACGAGGCGTGGGGATCGTGGCACCCCGAGCACTCGCCGCTCTGCACGGCCGTGTGCACGAACGGCTTCGCCAGCTTCCGGCCGAAGTCTTCGTGGCACGAAAGGCAGGCCTTCTTCTGGTCCGGCTCCTTCAGACGGTAGGGGTTCTGCTGGGTGCCGACCGTCGCGGGCACCCCGAGCAGCACCGCCCCCGCCACGCACGCGATCGTCAGACGCGGACCCATCGTGGCCCCCTCACTTGATGCCGGACCGCGGCGGCAGGTGGCAATCCTGGCACGACTTCGAGGCGAACGGCGCGTGAACGTTGCCCTTGAAGTAATGCGGCTCCTTCGACGCGTGGGCATCGTGGCACCGCTCGCAGCGGATCACCGCCGGGTCAATCTGGGCGTGCGCGTCTCGGAACACCGGCGTGGCCAGATCGTGGCACTCGGCGCACAGGCCCCTGACGGGCCCGGCCATCAGCCGCTTCTCGGCCGACGCGTGGGGCCTGTGGCAGCGGACGCAGTCCCTGGCCGCCGGCGAGTGGACCTGGCCCGCCTCCATGGCCGACCGGAGGTCCTGGTGGCACCCGAGGCACAAGTCCGGCCCCTTGGCCAGCAGCAGGCCGTCGAGCGGCGCCTGGTGCGGCGTGTGGCACGCGGTGCACTCGCCCTCCGCCACGGGCTTGTGCCTGGCCCGGCTCGCATCCAGCTGCAGCGTCACGTCCGAGTGGCACGCGGCGCACAGCGTTCCCGTCTGGTCCAGCGTCATGCCCCGCCGGTTGCTGGAATGAGAGTCATGGCAGGAGAGGCACTGGCCGTCCACGAAGGGTTCGTGCCGCGAGCCGCCCTCCAGAGGCTTCATGAAGGCCCCGTGACACGACGCGCAGAGAGCCGCGCCTGCGGTCCTGAGCAGTCCCGCCTGGTCCGACCCGTGCGGCCGGTGGCACGACGAGCACGCGCCCTCCCTGACCGGCGTGTGCGTGTACGGCTTGAGGAACTTCGACTCGGCGTCCGAGTGACAGGCATAGCAGACGCGGTCCATCCGGTCCTTCAAGATGCCGGCCACCTGCGAGCCGTGCGCGTCGTGGCACGCCGTGCACTCGCCGGCGGCCGCCGGCGGGTGCTGGGCCGGGAGCTTCTCGATCGCCGCGACGGTCGAGGCGTGGCACGTCAAGCACAGCGCGCCCGGCTCCGCCGTCAGCAGCTGCGCGTGCTCCGCCGAGTGCGCCCCATGGCACGACAGACACGCCCGGTCGCTGTCCACCGGGGCGTGCGCGAACGCGGGGCGGGCTGTGACGTCCGCATGGCAGGTGAAGCAGAGCGCGCTCCCATTCGCCTTGAGCAGCGACGCGCTCGCGGAAGCGTGCGGCGCGTGGCACAGCAGGCACTCGCCGTCCTTGAAGGGGACGTGCTGCACCGGCCCGGTCCCCTTCATGGCGGCGGCATCGTGGCACCCGGCGCACAGCGCGCCGCCCGTCGCGTTCACGCCGAAGGGCTGCGCGGCATCCGGCGCGGAATGGCACGTCTCGCACTGGACCTCGGCGACGGGCGCATGGACGCTGGTCTTCAGGAGCTTGGGCTGGGCAGAGCTGTGCGGGCTGTGGCAGGTGGAGCAGGAGGCCCGCTCGACCGGGTACCCTCCGTGGGCCTTGGCGAACGATGGCTCGGCCGCCTGGTGGCACCCGAGGCACAGGGTCCGCTCGTCGCGGACGAGGAGGCCCGGCTGGTCCGAGCCGTGCGCGGAATGACAGGCCGAGCACCCCTCGGCCTGCAGCACCGCGTGCACGCTCCGCTGCTCGTACGCCGCCCTGTCGTGGCACTGGTAGCAGACCCGGGTCGGCTCTGCCGACAGGAGGTGGGCGTGCCGCGATGCGTGCGGGTTGTGGCAGCCCACGCACGACCCGCTCTTCGCGGCCGCGTGAACGTGGGCCTTGTTCAGCCCGAGCGCGTCCTGGGAATGGCACGTGTAGCAGAGGTCGTTGCCGTCCTTCTTCATCACGCGCTTCGCGACCAGGCCGTGGCGGAGGTGGCACGTCTCGCAGCCGCCGTCTTTCACGCCGGCGTGGACGTGGGGCAGGCCCACGTACTTGGCCGCGAAATCCTTGTGGCAGCCCAGGCAGTCCCGCGAGCCGAGGCCCTGCTTCGTGCCAGGCGTTCCTCCGCCGAGCGTCCGCCTCGGGAGGTCCTGGCCGAAGGAGGCGACGAGCGCCGCGCCCGCGACGAGCAGGGCGCCGCACGCGAGCGCTGTGACCCGCCTTTCGCTTGTCGGCATCACCGCATCCTCTTCAGGTAGATCTCGACCTTCGAGTGCGCACGCAGCCTGGCGGCGTACTCCTCCACGCCCTTCGTGATCTTCTCGTCGTACAGCTTCCGCGCGATCTCCTCCCTGACGTCCGCGTACGGCCTGGGCTGCGAGTCGATGGCCTGCCGGACCGAGACGACGTAGTAGTGTCCCTCCGGGCTCGCGTACAGCCGCGACTCGCCGGTCTTGGCTCCCGCCAGGGCCTTCTGCAGGCCCGCGGGCATGCTGCTGATTGTCACGGGCCGCCCGTCGAAGCTCAGCAGCGCCGCAGCCCCCTTGTCCGCCTGGCCCGCGGCGTTCGCGGCGAGCCAGCCGAAGTCCGCGCCCTGCTGCAGCTTCCGCATCGCGTCCTCGGCCGCCGTCCGCCGCGCGAAGGCGATGCCGCGCAGCCTCAGCATGCCCGGGCTCGAATAGTCCTTGATGTGCCCGTCGTAGTAGCGCCTGACTTCTTCTTCCCGCATCTTGTTCTCGGGAGCGATGGCCCGCTGGACGAAGCGCTCGAAGACGAGGGTGTCCTGGTAGCCCCTGACCCGGTCGCGGTAGGCGTTCGTCTTGTCGATGCCGAGCCTGAGGGCCTCCATGTTCAGCAGCCTCCGGCCGATGGTCGCCTGCAGGGCTTCCTCCTTCCGCTCGTTCATCCGCCTGAACTGCGAGGCTCTGTCGCCCCCGTGGAAGAACTGCATCCGCAGGTAGTCGGTCAGGTCCGCGACGGTCACGGGCGCGGCGCCCTTGATCCGGGCGACGACGCGCGGATCCTTCAGCAGGGCGTCGAGGCCCGGCTTGGGCGCCTGGTAGTCGAGGCCCTTGAGCACCGCCTCGTTCACGGTCACGTACTTGCGCTTGAGGTCCTGCTCCCGGGCCGTCATGAACGCCACCTGCGCCCGGCTCAGCGCCTGCCGCTGCGCCTCTGCCCTCGCCTCCGGGCGCTCCGGGTACCTGATGTCGAGGACCGTCAGGATGACGAACCCGGCCTGGATCCGAACGACGGGACTGACCTCGCCGGGCTTCAGGGCCGCCACCGCCTGCGCGATGGCGGGCAGGTAGTCGCCCCTTGCGTGATACGAGCTGTCCCCGTCGGTCTTCGCGGCCTTCGCCGCGACGGCCCGCGAGGCGACGTCGGCGAACGAGGCGCCGTCGGCGATCTCCTTGCGCGCGCGCCTGGCGGCCGCCTCGTCCTGGAACAGCAGGGACGTGGTCTTCCACTCCCGGACCGCCTCCCTCACGAGCGAGTCGACGACGGCCGGGTCGGCCTTGACGTCCTTGACGAGCTGCTCCAGCAGGACTTCCCGCAGGATCTCGCGGGAGCCGACCTCGACCTGCTTCCGGATCTCCGGAAGCTCGGCGATCCCCATCGTCGCCGCTTCCTGGACGATGAGCCGAATGTTCACGAGACGCCCGAGGAGTTCGAGGTCCGCCGCCGTGCCAAGACCCTGCTGGAGGCGGGCCCGATCGGCCGAGGGCCCGAGTTCCCGAACGAGCTCGTCGAGGAAGATCAGGTCGCCGCCGACGGCCGCCGCGGCCGGCCTGCCGGCGCGGACGGGCAGGGGCTGAGCCGCGCCGCCGGCGTAGGCTGAAAGAAGGAGCAGTCCCGCCGCCGCTACCTGATACCGCATGCGCTCCTTCCGGGCGGAGACATCCGCCGACGCCGCCTACCGGTCACGTCCGGCTATCCTGTCGGCGACGAGCCTGACCATCCGGGTCGCCATGGCATGAGCGGTTCTCGACGTCCCGCGCTCGAACACGAGGACGCCGTCGGTCCCCTCGTTGTCGCTCGCCGAGCTCCACACGACCCTGCCGCTTCTCCTGTCGACCAGCATGGTTGAGAAGTCCACCCGCGTCCTGCCGTCGGGCCCCTCGTAGTCCTCGTAGCGGAACACCCGTCCTCCCAGCACGAGGTCAGCGCCGGTCGCGGCGGCAATCGCGTCGGCGTCGCTGAGGGAGATGCCGCCGTCCATGATAATCCGTGCGTCGAGGAGCTGCCGCCTGGTGACGCCGGGCTCGACGACGCGGAACTCCGGCCGCCCCGCCAGGTGCCTGGCGAACAGCAGTGCGAGGATCTGCCCTGCCTGCCGGCGCTCGCTCAGGTTGAAGAACGGCACGACGGCAATCGAGTAGATCCGGCCGGGCTCGAGCGTGATCTGCCGGTGAGACGTTTTCGGGCGGAACTTCGACGCCGCCTTCGGGGCCCCGGCGGCACGCCCTGTTTTCAGATAGGCCGTAAGCGACCCTGCGAGGCGATCGAGGGCCCGCGCCAGCAGCACCTGATAGTCGTTCACCAGGCCCAGCTCGAACAAGCCGGGCGCATCGTCTCCGGACAGGCCCACATCGTCGGCCCAGACTACCGTCGGCGCGTCCGACGTGGACGCGAGCCTGGCGAGCAGGGCGATCTTGGGCGGCTCGGCGGCGCTCGACCATTCCACCGACGCGAACACGGCGCCGTCGGCCCCGGTTTCCTCGCGCAGCCGCGCGGCCATGGCCGCGTCGATCCCCGCCGCGTACCGGATGCGGTGGCGGGCCATGAACGCCTCGAGCGCATCGTCCGAGACGACGCCGACCCCGGCGGACGTCAGGCCGCCCACGAGCGCTCGAGTCACCTCCGCCGCCGGCACGCTGCCGCTCGTCAGGTTCTCGACGGGAAACACGGCGACTTTCGCCATCGTGCCGGCAGACGGCGTCATCGCCCATGCCCCGAGCAGGAGCACGAGGGGAATCACCGCGGCGACGGGCGAGAGCCGGTGTCTGCAGCGCACCTGGGAGTCCTTTCTCCCCGCACGGCTAGGAGCCGGGCCGTCCACCACGCCGGACCATTCCATCGATGACGGCCTTGAATCGCGCGAGGGTCGCCTCCGCCGGGGGCAGGCCCTGGCTCCGCTCGCGGGCCGCCGCCGCTTCCTGATCGTAGGCCGCGCTGACGGCCGCGAGCACGTCCGCGGCGGTGCGCCCGGCGAGGCCGTCGCGATCGTAGTCGTCGATGTAGACCTGTCCGTACACCGCCCGGGCGCGGTTGTCCACGAACATGATCGAGGCGCGGGACCGGCTCACGGGCACCAGGACCGCGGACAGCCTGACGGTGGTGGCGAGCGCGTTCGCCGTCGTCAGCTGGAACTCGGCCTCTTGCAGCAGTCTGGGCTCCAGCGCCAGCGCCGCCTCGCGCTCGGCCCACAGCGCCCGTCCCGGCGCGAACCCCGGATGCTCGAGCGTCAGCCGGCGGAGTGCCTGCCCGACGCGCGGGTCGGACGCGCCGAAGGCGAGGTAGCGCGCGAGGGCCTCGTCTCCCATCCTGCCTGCGGCGGCCTGGCGCGCCGCTGCCTCCTCCTGCCGGCGCCGCCCCTCGGCATCGCCGGCGGGTTTCAGGTACGGCAGGATGCTCTCGCGATGGGCGGCGAGCGCCTCGACGTTGCCCCTCATCACCGAAGCCGCAGCCATCGAGAACGGCGCCGAGAACTCCAGGTAGAGCCGGTCGTCCGTGTTGAGGACACCGTTCCGCCCGAAGCGCGTCATACCCTCGGTGCCCATCAGGAAGTACGCCAGCAGGTCGGCGGCCGAGCCCATGTTGACGCGCCGCAGGTCCTCGGCGACGCCGGGCGCCGCGATCCGGCGGTCGAGGTCAGCTTCGTCCACCAGGAACGGCGAGCCCCGCCCCACGATCACCGCGTCGTAGTGGGTGACCCAGAGCATCGTGTGGGCGAAGTGCTGCCGGACGGTCTTGACGACCGACGCGAGATCCTCCGGCCTCAGTTCGTAAAGCGGAAGCCACTGGGCGATCACCCCGCCCGGGCGAAGGTGCCGCGCCGCCAGCGCGAAGTACTCGCTCGAATAAAGGTATCCGGCGCCCCTGAACCACGGATGGATCGGGTCCGCCGTGATGACATCGAACGTCCGGTTCGTGGTCGTCAGGAAGTTGCGGCCGTCGTTGACGACGACACTGACCTTCGGGTGGTCCAGGAGGTTGTGGTTGTAGGCGGAGAACGTCCTGGCGACGCCGCGCACCTGGCCCTCGATTTCCACGAGCGTCACCCGATCGACGCCGGGATGCACGGCGGTCGCCCCCGCCGTCATCCCGCTCCCCATCCCGACGACGAGGACGTCCGAGGGCCGCTCGCACAAGAGCATCGGCAGATGCCCGAGTGTGAACTGGACCTGCTGCGCCTGCAGGTGCGTCGAGGCCTCGATCCGGCCGTTGGTGACGAAGGCCTGTTCGCCGCCCTTGACCCGGATGACGCTGACGGTGGACTCGACGCCCTCCGAGTAGTAGAGCACGTCGGTGTTCTCGACGGCCTCGCGCACCATCTCGGGCGTGCGGAAGGCCTCGGGCTGGTTGCTCCTGTAGATCGCGAAGTACTTGCGGTCCCAGACCCTCGCCGCATCCGGGCTGGAGGCCAGGAACGCCAGCACGGCGGCGGTGCACGCCGCCGCGCCCGCCGGCAGCCACCGCGTGCGGCGGAGGCTGGCGAGCACGAGCAGCCCCAGGCCGGCGTTTGCGACGGTCAACAGCTGGAGGGACCGCTCGATGCCGACGAGCCGGATCAGGATCAGCCCGCTGACGGCGGCTCCGAGGATCGATCCGACCGTGTTGGACGCGAACACGTCGCCGACGCCTCGGCCGACCGCCCGCCGCTGGCGCGCCACGACGTCTCCCGCGAGCGGGAACGCGGCGCCCATGAAGAACGCGGGGACGACCATGTACAGGAACGCCAGGCCGAAGTTGGCCCACGTCCGCGCCTGGAAGGAGCCGGGCTCGGATCCGAAGACGAAGCCCTGCAGCCGAACGGCGGCGACGGGGATGTCGCGCAGGTACACCGTGACGAGCAGGGCGGTCACGCCGACGGCGATCTGGGTTGCGCCGAACCAGGCGGCCACGCGCCTGGCGGCCGGCACGGCCGCCCTGGAGGCCCGCGCGAAGACCCCGTAGGCCTCGCTGCCCAGCGCGATGCCCGTCAGGAACGCCACCAGTATGATCGTGAAGCCGTAGACGCTGGCGCCGACGGCGATGGTCAGCACCCGCGTCCAGAGCACCTCGTAGCCCAGGGCGCAGAAGCCGCTGACGCCAATGCCCCAGAGCACCAGCGTGAATGGCAGCCGCCCGAGTGGCGGCTCGGGTGCGGCCGGCCCGTCCCCGCCGGGGCTGGGCGGCACCGGGGATCCGGCCAGCCTGCCCGACAGCGCGAGGCTGATGACGCCGATGAGCGCACTGGCCGCCACGGCGACGTAGAGCGTTGTGCTGACCGCCCAGAGGCGCAGGAAGACGAAACCCGCCAGGAACGCTCCGAGCACGGATCCGAGGGTATTGAAGCCGTACAGAAACGAGAGGTACCCGCGCAGGTCCTGCGGCTGCCTGGCGACGAACCGCGAGAGGACCGGCAGCGTCCCGCCCATCAGCGTCGTCGGCACGATCAGCGCGCCGGCGGCGAAGGGGATCCGGAGCAGCGTGAGGTAGAGCGGCGCGTCGTCGCGCCCCTGGGCCAGCGCGGCGTAGACCGAGGGGTAGGCCCTCATCAGCCCGGCGGCCGCAAGGGCGGATGCCGCGATGCCGAGTTCCAGGAAGCCGTAGAGGCGCAGCGGCCTCTCCACGCCGTCCACCCGCCGGCCGACGAGGAACCCGCCGGCCGCCAGCCCCGCCATGAAGATCGACAGGACTGCCGTCACGGCCAGGTGCGACCCGCCGAACACCAAGGTGAGGGAGCGGACCCAGACCACCTGGTACACGAGGGCGGCCGCCCCGGACAGGAAGAACAGCAGGTAGACGAGGCCGACGACGGCGCGAGGCATCGCGGCGGATCACCGGCCCTTTTGCGGCGGGCCGAGCAGCTTGTCGAAGAGCGCGTCGATCGCCTCCTCGGTGACCCGGTTCAACGGCTGGCCGCCCCCTCCAATCAGGCGGTCCCAGAAGCTGATGCCGCCCTTGGTGGACGAGGCGCTCCACACGATCTTCCCCGTCCCGGTCTCGACGAGCTGGATGCTCATCGAGATGACGTTCGAGGAGGTGGTCCCCGACCGCACCTCGCCGTACTCGCGGACGACCCCCGTGATGACCGCCTGCGCCTCGAGCAGCGCGCCGAGCTTGACGACGTCGTCGGGGGTCGGGGTGGTCGGGTTCTGGATCTCCAGCTTCGCCAGGCCTCGCGCCACCTCGCCCACCGGGAGCACGTACACCGCGCCGGTGGCCAGGAGGCGGTTGACGAAGACGTCGCGGACCCGCTCGGCCACGACTTGGTCCCTGGCGAGGTTGGCGAACGGCGCGACGGCGATCGTGCGGATGCTGCCGAAGTCCATTCTCGGGTCCCGGTAGACATCGGTGACCTGTGCCGCGCCGATCGACGCTGAGGCCACGATCCCCAGCAGGACGAAAGCCACAAGACCAGGCGCTCTTCTCATGCCGTCGCCTCACAATCCATCAGAAAAACGTCCTCACCGTCACACTGCACATCCTCGATTCGGTCGTCTGCACGACGAACTCGCTCCGCGTCCGCTGGTAGGAGACGTCGATGTACGACCGCCGCGAGACGTTCCATCGCACGGCGCCCAGGGTGCTGCGCTCCCTGCCGAACTCCAGGGCCCTCAGGGCGTCGTTCGAGGCGAAGATGATCTGCAGCTTGCCGTCAGGGAACGGCGCCCAGTTCGCGCCGATGTCCAGCGTCGTCCTCGTCCGCTGGCCGCTGACGGCGATGACTTCCCCGCCCAGGACGACGTGGAGCGTCCGGACGGGATCGACGACAACGGCGCCGTAGGACCGGCGGATGCGGGCCCGAGGCGCGCCGGCAAACGTCCCGGATCGCCGCGTGGTCGTGGCGTCGTAGCTGAACGTCAGGCTCACGTGCTGCCGCGGCGCCACGGTTCCGCTCAGGTTCAGGAGCCGGTCGCGCGCGGTCTCGCCCGTTTCCCATTCGGTGGCATTCCAGCCGAAGCCGAACAGGATGTCAACGCCGCGGTAGGGCTGCGCCGCGTTCTGGATGAACACCGCGCGCCGGGTGTTCGGGAGCCCGGCGATCTCCTCGTCCAGGCCGGTGTACAGCAGCGAGCTCCGCAGCGTCGGGAACGGCTCGGCCGTGATCGTCGCGTTGCTCACCGTGGCGGTCCGCCGGCCCCGCGGCTCTCGCCCCTGCTCGCGGGCCACGCGCCCGTAGGCGGAGAGGGCGCGGCTGAAGGCGTGGTGCAGCGACAGCCCGTTCGACAGCGTGTCGGTGCGCTGGCCGAACGCGTCCGGTCCGTGGTAGAGGAAGAAGCCCTCGTAGAAGAGCTGCGGGGCGTCGAGGATCCGCATCCGGACGTCGGTGTTCACGAGGTGCGTCGTGTTCGTGAGCCTGCTGCGCACCTCCCCGGCCCGCCGCTTGACGAAGGGCTGGAT
>ERZ795061.66-NODE-66-length-98787-cov-8.877324_pt1 | contig 98787 bp, 76 predicted proteins | sample MGYA00375145_ERZ795061 | MGnify/ENA primary metagenome ERZ795061 (study PRJEB30190, sample SAMN05720144) | anaerobic digester metagenome | isolation source: active sludge of municipal wastewater-treating anaerobic digesters | place: USA | collected 2014-12-22 ... | reverse complement strand
GGGCGAGGTCGTGCTCGTCGGCGGCGTCACCGAGAACGCGCACTTCGTGCGGTTCCTGCGCGAGGCCTGGCCGCGGACGCGCTTCATCATGCCGGCGGAGGCGCGCTACTTCGAGGCCTTCGGCGCCGCGCACCTGGCGGCCTCGCTCGGCCGGCCGCTGCCGCCTGCGGGGCGGAGGCTGCGCGCCCTGGCCGCCGCGGAGGGCACGCCGTTCGAGCCGCTGGCCTCGGCCGCCTCGCGCGTCACCTACTACCCGTCGAAACGAGGCGCGTTGCGGCCGGGCGCGGAGTACATCCTCGGCGTCGACGGCGGATCGACGACGACCAAGGTGGCGCTCATCGACGCGGAGACGCTGGAGATCGCCGCGGCCCACTACGGGCGCACGCACGGCGACCCCGTGGCGGCGCTCAGGCGCTGCCTGCGCGAAGTGGACGGCCAGCTGGGCGGCGCCCGGCCGGCGATCACGCTGGCCGCCGCCACCGGGTCGTCCCGGGAGCTGCTGGGCGTCTTCCTCGAGACCGAGGGCGTCTACAACGAGATCATCGCGCACGCGGCGGGCACGACGTACTTCGAACCGGAGGTGGACACGCTCTTCGAGATCGGCGGCCAGGACGCGAAGTACGTGCTGCTCAACAATGGCGTGCCGATCGACTACGCGATGAACGAGGCCTGCTCGGCCGGCACGGGCTCGTTCCTGGAGGAATCGGCCGCCGGCGACCTCTGCGTGGAGCGCGCCGAGGACATCGGCCCCATCGCGCTGGAGGCCAGGGCGCCCCTCAAGTTCGGCGAGCACTGCTCGGCCTTCATCAACAGCGACATCCGCAAGGCCATCCAGAACGGCTCGGACCGGGCCGACATCGTCGCCGGCCTCGTGTTCTCGATCGTCGCCAACTACCTGAACCGCGTCGTCGGGAACCGGCCCGTGGGCGAGCGGATTGCGCTGCAGGGGGGCGTGGCCAAGAACCCCGCCGTCCCGCTGGCGTTCGCGCAGCTCGTCGGCAAGCCCGTCTCGGTGCCGCCGGACCCCGAGCTGATGGGCTGCTTCGGCGTCGCCCGCCTGGCCCTCGAGAAGCACCGCGCGGGCCTCCTCGCCCGGGGCTCCTTCGACCTGCGCACGCTCGCCGCGAAGGAGATCGAGACGCTCGGCGAGTTCACCTGCCAGGCCTGCGACAACCGGTGCCCGATCCGGAACCTGTCGGTGGACGGCCACCGTTATCCGTTCGGCGGACGCTGCTCGAAGTTCACCGGGGCGCGGCGGAGGCTGCCCGGGTCGGAGCGGGACGCCGTCGATCACGTGGCCTGGCGCCACGACGAAGTGTTCGAGCGCGCCGCGCCGGACCCGGCGCGCTTCCGCCCGCGCACCGACCGCGTGGTGGGCGTGCCGCGCGCGCTGTCGGTGCACTCACTCTGGCCGCTGTACGCCCGCTTCTTCCACGAGCTGGGCGTCCGGGCGGTGCTGTCGGAGCGGATCGCGCCGGAAGGCGTGGCCCGCCAGGAAAGCAGCTACTGCTTCCCCCTCGAGATCGCCCACGGCGCAATCCAGGACCTCCTCGACCGCCGGGCGGACTTCCTGTTCCTGCCGCACTTCCGCGACATGCCGTCGATGGAGTCCGGGAAGGTCCACGCGTGCACCTGCCCGCTGACGCAGGGGCTGCCGTACCTGGCCCGGCAGGCGTTCGGCGTGGACGCGAACGTGCTGCGGCCGGTCGTGTCGTTCAAGGCCGGGTGGGAGGCGTGCCGGCCGGAGTTCGAGCGCGTGGCGGCGCAGCTGGGCTTCGACGCGGCCGAGGGCGGCCGGGCATTCGACGAGGCCGTCGGGAGCTACCGCGCCTTCCTCGAGCGCTACCGGCAGCGCGGGCGCGAGGTGATGGACGAGGTCCGCAGCCATCCCGATCGCCTGTACGTCGGCCTGTTCGGGCGGCCCTACAACGCGTTCACCCGCGACGCGAACATGGGCATCCCCCGCAAGTTCACGTCCCGCGGCGTGACGGTCGTGCCCTTCGACATGATCTACGACGAGTCGGCCGGAATCTTCCCCAACATGTACTGGTACTACGGGCAGCAGGACATGAAGGCGGCGGAGATCGTCCGGCAGACGCCGAACCTCTATCTGTCGTGGATCTCGAACTTCTCGTGCGCGCCCGACTCGTTCATGCTGCACTACCTGCGCTGGATCATGGGGCGCAAGCCGTACCTCGTCCTCGAGATCGACTCGCACACGGCCGACGCGGGCCTGGACACGCGCATCGAGGCGTTCCTGGACATCGTGGACAGCTTCAGGCGCGAGGCACAGCCTGCGTCCCCGCCGCACCGCGGCCGCCGCTTTCGCGTCGATACCGCGACGACGCCCCCGGCCGTCGTGGACGAGCGCAGCGGGGAGCGCCTCAGCCTGCGCGATTCGAGGGTCACCTTCGTGTGGCCGTCCTTCGGCGATCTGGCCAGCCAGGCGCTCGCGGCGGCGACGCGCAGGCGGGGCGTGCGGGCGGATCACATGCCGGTGCCCACGGCGCGCTCGACGCAGCTAGCCCGGAACGTCGCCTCCGGCAAGGAGTGCATCCCGGCGCTCATCGTGCTGGGCAGCATCCTGGAGTACGTCGCGTCGCGGCCGCCAGGCCGGCCGGACGAAGTGCTCCTCATCGGCGTCCCATCGACCCTGGGACCGTGCCGGACGGGCCAGTACCACGTCTTCTACGACCGTCTCTTCGACGAAATCGGCCTCGACCACGTCGCGCTGTTCGTGTCCGGGGACGACTCGTCCTACGGCGAGCTGGGGCCGGACTTCTCGAAGGACCTCTGGCGCGCCATCCTCGTGTCGGACTACTTCACGGACATCCGGAGCGGGATCCGGCTCTGCGCGGCCGACGTGGACGCCGGCCTGGCCGTCTTCGATCGGGCCTGGCAGGACGTCGTCGCGGCCCTCGAGAGCGGGCCGCGCGATCTGGCGGCGGCGCTGGCGCGCGCGGCGGCGGCCCTCGGCGCCGTTCGCCGGCGGCGCTCCCTCGACGAGGTGAAAAAGGTCCTCGTCGTCGGCGAGATCTACGTGCGCCGTGACACGTTCTCGGTGCACGAGCTGTCCGAGCACCTCATCGGACAGGGCATCTTCCCGAAGCTTGCGGGCGTCAGCGAGTGGATCCACTACACGAACTGGGCCCGGGCCTACGAGATGGACGCCGCGCGCGCCAGGGACGGCTGGCTCTCGGCGCTGCGCCCGTCGGCCCTCGCCGAGCGCCTCGGGCTCGGCCTCGAAACCTGGTGGACGAAACGCGCCGAGGCGGAGGTGCGCGCCGCTCTCGAGCCCGCGGGGCTCGTGCCGCACGGCCTGCACGATCTCGGCGCCGCCATCGAAGAGGGCGGCCGGATATTCGTCTCGCCCGAGATGCAAAGCGAGGCCACCGTGTCGTCGGCGGTGGCCGGCGCCGCCATGCGCGACGGCTTCGCCGGGATCGCCATCATCGCGCCCTTCGGCTGTCTGCCCGGCCGCGTCATCGAGGGCGTCTACGCCCCGTGGGCCAGGGCCCGCGGGTACCCGGTCATCGCCCTCGAGAACGACGGGCAGCCGTATCCGCCGAACGTCGTGTCGCGGATCGAGGTGTTCGCGCAGAACGTCGAGCGCTACGAGCGGCCCGCCGGCTCGTGAAGGCCGGCGCGGATCGCTTCGCGGCGGACCGCCGCCCAGGCGCGAGGGGCGGTGAGGCGCTTGCCCTCACCGCGCCTTCAGCAGCTCGGTCCAGCCCAGGGCGGCTGCGCCGAGCACGGCGCTGTTCCCGCCCGGCAGGCCGGAGGGAAGGATCTTCACGTGCCCCCGGTACAGCTTCAGGACGTGCGCCTCCAGCCAGCGCCGCGTCGGCTCGAAGATCAGCTCGCCGGCGTCGGCGAGGCCGCCGAACAGGATGATGGCCTCGGGCGCCGTGTGGGCGACGGTGCTGGCCAGCGTCGTACCCAGGATCTTCCCCGTGTGCTCGAAGGCAGCCAGGGCGATCGGATCGCCCCGGTGCGCCGCCGCAGAGATCAGGCGCCCGGTCAGTTTGCGGAACGGCACGTCCCGGAGCTCGCTCTCCGCCCTCGACGTGCTGAGGAGCTCGAAGACCGTGCGGCAGATGCCCGTCGCCGAGGCGTAGGTCTCGAGGCACCCTCGCCGCCCGCATCCGCATTCGCGGCCATCCGGTTGCACCGTGACGTGGCCGATCTCGCCGGCAAACCCGTCCACGCCGTAGATCAGCTCCCCGTTGGCGATGATCCCGCTGCCGAGGCCGGTGCCGAGCGTGATCACAATCACGTCGCGCATGCCCCTGGCCGCGCCGAACCGCAGTTCGCCGAGGGCCGCCGCGTTCGCGTCGTTCGTGATGACGACGGGGACGTCGACGTGCCGCCTGACCAGGGCCACGAAGGGCGTGACGCCCTTCCAGCCGAGGTTGGGCGGGTGCTCGACGGTGCCGGTGTAGTAGTTGGCGTTCGGCGCCCCGATGCCGACCCCGGCAATCTCGCAGGTGCCGGCCAGCGGGGCGTGCAGCTCGCGAACTGCCGAAACCAGCCGCTCGACGAGCGACTCCGGGCCGGCTTCGGGGACCGTGTCGACCGACGACTCGGCGAGGCACGCTCCCTGCTCGTCCACCAGCCCCAGCACGCTGTTTGTGCCGCCTATGTCGATGCCGACCGCCACTCTGGTGCGCATGATCAGACCGCCTTCACGTACGAGGGCTCGTAGCCCTTGAGGCCGTAGTAGAGGATGAACGCGTAGCAGAGGATCGGCAGGAAGAAGGCCCGGTGGATGCCGATCGCGTCCGCGAACGCGCCCTGGATGACCGGCACGACCGCACCGCCGACGATGGCCATGCAGAGGATGCCCGAGCCCTGGCCCGTGTGCCTGCCCAGGCCGTCCAGCGCCAGCGTGAAGATCGTGGGGAACATGATCGAGTTGAACAGCCCGACTGCCAGGATGGCCCACATCGCCACCCGGCCGGACGTCAGCATCGTGACGAGCACGAGAAGAGCGGCAGAGGCAGCGCTGAGGGCCAGCGCCCGGTTGGGCCTCACGCGGCGGATGGCCGCGGACCCGACGAACCGGCCCACCATGGCGCCTCCCCAATAGAAAGACAGATATCGCCCCGCCTCCGCCGCGGGCAGCGCCGCGATGGAGGGCTCGCCGAGGAAGTTCACCAGGAAACTGCCGATGGACACCTCGGCGCCGACGTAGAGGAAGATGCCGATCGCCCCGAGCGCGAGGTGCCGGTACTTCCACGCGCTCGGGTGCTGCGCGTCGTAGCTCCCGCCGGTGTCAGACCGGGCGTCGCCCGACGAGGCCTCGATCGCGGGCAGCTTCACCCGGGCGAAGACCGCCGCGATCGCGAAGAGCGCGGCGGCGAGGCCCAGGTACGGGTCCTGGACCGACGCCTTCTCAGCCGCCTGGTACGCCGCGAGATCCGACGGGCCGAGGGCGGCCATCTCCTCGGCGGTCTTGCCCGCAACCGACAGGATCAGGAACGAGCCGAACACCGGCGCGATGGCCGTGCCGAAGGAGTTGAAGGCCTGCGTCAGCGTCAGCCGGCTCGAGGCCGTCCTCGGCGGCCCCAGGATCGCCACGTACGGGTTCGCCGACACCTGCAGCAGCGTGATGCCGGACGCCAGCACGAAGAGCGCCCCCAGGAAGATCGGGTACGAGCGCGTCCCGGCGGCCGGATAGAAGAGCAGGCAGCCGACGCCAGCCGTGATGAGGCCGATGACGATCCCGCGCTGGTAGCCCACTGCCTCCACGACGAAGCCCGAGGGGAGCGACACCACGAAGTACGCCGCGAAAAAGGTGAACTGGATGAGCATCACCTGGGTGTAGTTCAGCGTGAACAGCTGCTTCAGGTGCGGGATCAGGATGTCGTTCAGGCACGTGATGAAGCCCCACATGAAGAAGAGGGACGTCAGCACCACGAGCGCCGGCGTGTAGTTCGGGCTCTCCGGCGCCGCGCCTCGCGCGCCGGCCGCGGCGGGTCCTCCATGGGCCATGTCTCATCTCCAGCGGGCTGCGCGGGCGCCCCGGGACGCGCCGGCGGCCCCCGGCGCCTTCGCCCGGCCCGTGCGCCCTCCCTCAGGCCTGCCGCGGGCTGACGTTCACCTCGACGGGAATGCCGGCCCGCACGCTCTGCGTGACGACGCAGAAGTCCTCGAAGATCCCGAGGCAGCGGTCGTACTTGGCCGGGTCCTGGCCCGGCGCGAGTTCGGGTTCGAGCGACACGCTGATGCCCGTGATGCGCAGGCGTCCCTTCTCGGAGCGAGCCACGCGCACCGCGACCTTGGCCTCGGCGCCGGCCACCTCGACGCGCGAGCGGCGCAGGCAGAACAGGAGGCTGGCCGCAAGGCAGTTGCCCACGGCCGCTCCGAGGAGGGCGGACGCGCTCGGCCCCCTGGCCCCGCCGAGCGGCGGCGGCTCGTCCAGCAGGAGGGGCGCAACGTCCGGGAGCGCCTCGAACGCGGCGAGGAACTCGTAGTTCTCCTTCAGCTTGAGCGATACCGTGCTGATCGACTCGTCGGACATGCCATTCCTCCCGCTGACTGGAGCCGCCAGGCGCCGCCTGCGTCGACAACGGCCGTGGCAGCCCGGGCGGCCGCCGGTGCCATGCCGCAGCCGACTCTACTGGAGTCACGCAATCGGATCAACGAGGCGCCGGGCTGAGCAGCGCCGGCTCGAGCTGCCCGTCCAGCATGACGAGGCCTCCGGCGGGCACGGAGACGATCCTGCTTCGCGCCCCGTGCCGGAGCTGCGCGCGGCCTCCCGCCGTCGAGCGCAGCGTGATCCGGTCGAGCGCGCCGCCCCGCCAGGCGAGATCCACCTCGAAGCCGCCTCGGGCGCGCAGCCCCCGCACCGAGCCGTCGCGCCAGGCGCCGGGCAGCGCCGGCAGCAGGACGATTTCTCCGCCCTGGCTCTGGAGCAGCATTTCCGCGATGCCGGCCGTCGCGGCGAAGTTCCCGTCGATTTGGAACGGCGGGTGCGCGCCGAAGAGGTTCGGGTACGTGCCTCCGCCTTGTCCTCCCGCAGCCTGGGGCTCCACCGCCGCGAGCTGGTTGAGGATCATGCGGTAGGCCCGGTCGCCGTCGAGGAAGCGCGCCCACCAGGCGATCTTCCAGCCCAGCGACCAGCCCGTGCCTCCCTCGCCGCGAAGCTCCAGCGAGCGCCTGGCCGCCGCAAAGAGCGCCGGCTGAGCGGGCGTGATCTCGTTGCCGGGGAACACGCCCCACAAGTGCGACACGTGGCGGTGGGCGTTGGCCGGGTCGTCTTTGTCCTCGAGCCATTCCTGCAGCTGGCCGAGCCGCCCGATGCGGTTGGGCGCGATCTCGCCGCGCATCCGGGTCAACTGCGCCGCCAGCTCTGCGTCGACGCCGAGCACCCGCGCCGCTTCTGCGGTCCACTCGAACAGCCCGCGGATGATCTGGTGGTCCATCGTCGGGCCCATGACCAGGCCGCCCTGTTCGGGCGAGTTCGACGGCCCGCTGACGAGGAGCCCCGTCTTCGGGTCCCGCACGAGGTAGTCCACGAAGAACAGCGCGGCCTCCTTCATCACCGGGTACGCCCGCCTCGCCAGGAACCCGCGATCGTTGGAGAACTGGTAGTGCTCCCAGAGGTGCTGCGTCAGCCACGCGCCGCCGGTCGGCCAGATGCCGTGGTTCGACGCGTTGACCGGCGCCGTGCCCCGCCAAAGATCGGTGTTGTGGTGCAGGACCCATCCACGGGCCCCGTAGTGCGCGCGTGCGGTCTCGCGTCCGCTCGAGACGAGGTCGTCGATCATGTCGAACAGCGGTTGTGCGCACTCGGGCAGGTTGGCCGCTTCGGCGGGCCAGTAGTTCATCTCCGTGTTGATGTTCACCGTGTACTTGCTGCCCCACGGCGGATTCGTGCTCTCGTTCCAGATGCCCTGGAGGTTGGCGGGCTGACCGCCCGGGCGGCTGCTCGCGATGAGCAGGTACCGCCCGTACTGGAACAGCAGGGCTGCAAGCTGCGGGTCCCGGGCCTTGTCGGGCGCCGCAATCCGTTCGTCGGTCGGCCACGCGGCGCGATCCGACGTGCCGAGGTCGATCGAGACGCGGCGAAAGAGCGCGCGGTGATCGGCCTGGTGCCGCGCGACGAGATCTGCATAGCCGCGGCGTGCGGCCTCCTCCATGGCGGCAGCGGCCGCCGCTTCCGCATCGCCGCCGATGTCCCTGAAGGTCCGGAACGAGGTGGCCGCGGTCACGAGGATCGTGGCCGAGTCCGCCCCGGCCACCGCGATCCCGGCGGGTGAGGCACTCACGGTGCCACCCTCGGCCAGGACGCGCGCCACGATCGCGAACCGGAGCCCGCCTGGCGCGACCCGTCCGGCAAGGCGCACCGTTCGCGCGTCGGCAAGACAGGCGTCCGCGCCGGCGTGGGGCGTCGTCAGCCGCAGGTCGAAGTCCAGCCGACCCGGCGCGCCGGCCGCCAGGTGCTCGACGAGCACCTGGTCGGGATAGCTCGAAAAGGCCGTGCGCTCGAACGGCACCCCTCCGTGCGTGTATGACACCGTGGCCACGGCACCATCCAGGTCCAGGTCGCGCCGGTAACCGCCGACGGCGCCGTGGCCGTGGAACCACAGGAGCAGGTCCCCCAACGGCTGGTACTGCGCCTGCCTCAGCGGGACGCTCATGAACTCGCGGGTCGCCAGCTCCTCGGCCTCCGACTGCCGGCCCTCCCAGAGCAGCCGCCTCAGCTCGGGCAGGGCCTCGACGGCGCCCTCGTGCTGGTACGCGTGGGGCTTCCCCGTCCAGAGCGTGTCGTCGTTCAGCTGCAAGCGTTCGTCCCGGACACCGCCGTAGACCATCGCGCCGAGCCTGCCGTTGCCGATCGGCAGCGCTTCGGTCCAATGCCGGGCGGGCTGGCGGTAGAACAGGCCGAGCGGGTCTGCAGAGGCCTGCGGCGCGATCCGGTCTCCGGCCGTCCGGGCGAAGACGACGAGGACGATCCCCCAGGCAGCCGAGCCCGGGCGAAGCCGGGCGAGCCAGGCCGGCGCCAGTGTCCTGTCCGTCCGATCCTTCCCCGAGGCGCGTGTCACCCGCTCTTCCCGCGGTGGAGGAGCGCCGGTCATTTGACCAGAAAGATGCGCAGCAGGAGCGGCACGATCACGATCGCGCCGGTGGCCTGCAGCGCCAGCGAGCGGCTGCGCAGCACGGCCGCGGCGATGAGCGCGACAAGCAGGATGCAGATGGCCCGGTAGGCCAGCAGCAGGGAAATCACCGCAGCCACCTCCCGATCTGAGGAGACCATGCGAGCATCGCGGCGGCGACGAGCGCGATGGCGGCGGCGGGCAGGACGCAGCGGCGCAGCACGCGGCGGCGGTCGGAGATGCCGAGCGCGCGGGCCGCGAGCGTCGCGGCGATGGCCGCGGGCAGCATCAGGTCGCCGAGCCCGGCGAGCGACGAGAGCGCAGCGGCCGTCACCACCTCGTCGCGCCCCAGCATGGACAGCAGGAACGGCACGCCGAGCACCGAGGCCGAGCCGAACGCCGACACCGCGCCGAATGCGGGCACGCTGACGGCGGCCGCGCCGACGAGCGCCCATGCGGGGGCGGCGAGCATCAGCGCCACCAGCCATCCCCGCCCCCCCGTCACGGTCATGACCTGGATGAACGCCCCCACGCCCGTCAGGATGCCCGCGACGGGCAGCACGTCCTCGGTTGCGGCAACGAGGGACCGCACGACGCCGAAGCGCGGCGACACGACGACCGCCACGGCGGCGGAGATCAGGAACGCCAGCGGAAGCCCGTAATCGGGGACGGCGGAGGGCCAGGCTCGCGGGGCGATCATGAGCGCGGCGGCGGCAAGAGGCGCGGCGAGCGCCCGCCACAGCGAAAACGGCGAAGCGGCCGTCGCGCCAGCCCCGGCGAGGCCGGCCATCGCCGCGCGCCCGGCGCGCTGCCGCAGCAGCGGCCAGCCGAGCCAGTAGACGATCAGCAGGGCCGCCGGGAACGACGCCAGCGCGAGAGGCGCCGCGAAGCCGACGTACGGCAGGTCAATCCCGCTGCCGATGATCATGGCGGGGATGTTGATCGGCGGCGCGATCATTCCCAGCACGCCGCCCATCGCGATGATGGCCGCGGCGCGCTCCGCGCAGAGCCCCAGCCCCACCAGCACCGGCCCCACCATCGTCCCCGTGGCCAGGACCGACGCGGTCGAGGACCCGGTGACCATGCCCGGGAACATGACAATCACCATGAGCATCGGCAGGAGCAGCGCCGGCCGGCCCCCGAGGCGCCGTTCGACGGCGCCCACGATGCAGGCGAGCGCGCCCCCGTCGGCGAGCGCCCGCATGAAGATCATCGCGGTGACGATCACGAGGATGGGATCGAGGTACGAGAAGGCGCCCTCGATCAGGTGCCGGTGCGGCAGCAGGTCGCCGTTCACGGCGGCTCCCGCCCATGCTCCCGCGAGCAGCGACACGCCAATCGGCCAGCGGCGCCAGACCGCCAGCGCGGCGAACACGCCGAGCATGACGGCGAGCGTGGCGGGTTCGGGCCATCCCGCGGGCGCGATCGCCGGCAGGCCTCCGGCCGTCATCGCTCCGGCTCCATCAAGGGCCCCAGCCCGCGCGCGATCACCTCCTCGTACCCGGGCACGCCGCTGAGCTCGATGGCCGACGCAGGGTCGAGGTCGCCGAGCGAGGCTGCGAATGCGAGCGCGCCGGCGAGGTGGCGGGCGACGCGCACTGCGATCGGCCAGCCTTCGGGCCCGAACGGCACGGAGAGCCGGTTCCGCCTCGACGCCGCTTCGTAGAACCGATCGCGTCCCGACACGGCGAGGGCGCCGTCGGTCCGGCCGCGCAGCCGGCCCTGGATGGGGCTGGTGGTTTCCATGAGCACGGCGTAGGCGCCGGTGGCATCACCCCACTCCCGGTGCGAGAGCCCGCCGAGCGCCCGGGGCGACTCCTCCAGGCCGATCTCGACGCCGGCCTCCTGCAGGCGCACGGCGGCGAGAGCCGCCAGGTCCATCGCCCGCTGATGGGCCACGATGGTGTTGACGACGGGGTACTCGGGGGAGGCCTCGTGGAGGTCGAGGGCGAGCGTGACCCGCTCGCGGACGATGAGCTGCGTGACGGCGTGCGCGATCTGCTCCGTCAGGCGGCCGTCGGGCCGGCCGGGATACGCGCGGTTCAGGTTGCGCCTCTCGGAGCCGGCGAGCGTCTGCCCGGAGCGGGCGAGCCGGTAGACCAGCGGGTCCGGCCACTCGTCGACCGGGTTCGTCGCGCGGGCGCCGAAGGTGAACCAGCGCGGTCCCGCCGGCGTGTCGATGGCGAACCGCTGCGGGTGCCCTTCCTGGGCGACGTTGTGGGTGAAGCCGCTCGCGTTGGCACGCGGGATCACGATGAGCCGGCCGGCCTCGACGCGGGCGCGCTCGACGAGCACCACGGCGGCCAGGTAGCCCGCCGGCTCGTCGCCGTGCGTGCCTCCCAGCACGAGCAGCGTGCCGCCCGGCCGGCCGCCGGCCAGATCGAAGACGTCGGTGTCGCCGGGGGTGCCGGCAAGCGCGGGATGGATCGACGACAGCCGCCACTGCGCCGTGACGCCGGGGCCTCGCACGAGGCGATCCGGCGTGCGCATCCGGGTGAAGGCGGGGGCGGAAGCCAGCGCTGCCAGTCCCGCGAGGGCGAGGAGCGCGGCGCCCCGCGCGGCCGGAATGGAGGTCATCGCGGGGCCCCTTGGCGGACGGGGCGGTCGGGTGCGGCTCACGGGCAGGCAGAGCATAGCGGCGCAGCCGGGCGCCGGTCAACGCGCCGGGGCGCGAGGGCCGCGCGCGGATCGGCGTTGAACCGCATCCGGCAGACGCACTAGACTTCGAGCGCAGCGGTCCCCGCGCGTTGGCTTTCCCCAGATCGGCAAGGAGCGCAGCCCTATGCACGCCGCACCCTGGACGTCGCGCCGGCGCACGGCCCTGCTCGCGGCCGCAGCGCTCGCCGCGGCGCTCGTGCGGCCGCTCGATCCGGAAGCCGCCCCCCGGCTCGCCGCCGCCGCCGCGCCGGATTTCGGCCCCGCCGTGCGCGTCTTCGATCCCTCCATGCCGCCAGCCCGGATCCAGGCGGCCATCGACGCGGTGTACGCGGCGGAGGGGGGACAGGAGTTCGGCGCGGGCCGCACCGCGCTGCTCTTCCTGCCGGGCAGCTATCTCGTTGACGTGCCCGTCGGCTACTACACGCAGGTGCTCGGCCTCGGCGCATCGCCGGACCGCGTGCAGATCGCCGGCCACCTGAGGGCCGACCCGGCCTCCGGGGACGGGGCCCTGACGACGTTCTGGCGGGCGGCCGAGGGGCTCTCGGTGCACCCGCCGGACGGCGTGGTGCAGTGGCCCGTGTCGCAGGCCGCGCCCTTCCGCCGCATGCGCGTTCGCGGCGACCTGGTGCTTCACCAGGGCCTCGGGTTCGCAAGCGGCGGCTGGATGAGCGACACGGCCGTCGACGGCCTCGTCAACGCGGGCTCCCAGCAGCAGTCGATCGCGAGGAACTGCGAGTGGGAGGGCTGGAAGGGCGCGAACTGGAACATGGTGTTCGTCGGCACGCTCAACGCGCCCCGAGGCGAGTGGCCCGGGGCGGCCATCACCCGGATCGACAAGACCCCGCTCGTCCGCGAGAAGCCGTTCCTCATGATCGACACGCGGGAGCGCTGGGTGGTGCGCGTGCCCGGCCTTCGAGCGGATTCGTCGGGGGTCAGCTGGCAGATGGGGCTGACGCCAGGCCGGTACATCCCGCTCGGCCGCTTCCACATCGCCCGCCCCGGCGCGGACACGGCCGCGACGATCAACGCGCAGCTGGCCAGGGGCCGCCACGTCATCTTCACCCCCGGAACCTACCGCCTGCGGGAGACCATCCGGGTCACGAAGCCCGACACGGTGGTGATGGGCCTCGGGTTCGCGACGCTCCTGGCCGAGGGCGGCGTGCCGGCGATGTCCACCGCGGACGTGGACGGCATCGTCGTCTCCGGCCTCGTCTTCGACGCCGGCGCCGACAAGGTGCCCGTCCTGCTCGACGTCGGGCCGCCGAAGAGCCGCGCGCGGCACGCGGCGAACCCGGCCTCGCTGCACGACGTGTTCTTCCGGGTCGGCGGCGCCGCACGCGGCCGGGCCTCCGTCTGCCTTCGCGTCAACGCGCACGATACGATCGTCGATCACGCGTGGATCTGGCGCGCGGACCACGGCGCCGGCGTGGGCTGGACCGGCAACGTCAGCGCCAACGGCATCGTCGTCAACGGCAGCCACGTCACCGTCTACGGCTTGTTCGTGGAGCACCACCAGGAGTTCCAGACGCTGTGGAACGGCGAGGCCGGCCGGGTCTATTTCTACCAGAGCGAGGTCCCGCACGACCCGCCGGACCAGGCCAGCTACTCGAGCTCGCCGGGCACGAATGGCTGGGCCGCCTACAAGGTCGCCGACGGGGTCACCCGCCACGAAGCCTGGGGCCTGGGGGTGTACAGCGTGTTCAGCAGGCCGGGCATCGCCCTGACGCGGGCGTTCGAGGTGCCCAGCGCGCCTGGCGTGATGCTGCGCCACCTGGTCACCGCCTGCATCGGGCCGAACGGCGAGATCAGCAACGTCGTCAACGACGAGGGCGGAGCGACGCTTCCCAACGCGGAGCGGATGCCGCGGGTCACCGCCTATCCCGCCCCCGGGAGGTGACGCGGCGCTCGCGGATCGCGTTTCGGAGGCCTCTTCAGGAGATGTGATGGCGAACCCGGACACATCAGGCGCGCGGCAGGGCATGTTCACGGTCGAGGGCGGAAAGAGCGTGGCGGTCACCTTCGCCCTCGTCAGCTCGCTGTTCCTGCTCTGGGGGCTGTGCAACGGCATGATCGACGTGATGGACAAGCACTTCCAGACCGAGCTCGGTCTGTCGAAGTCGCAGTCCGCCTGGGTGCAGTTCGCCCACTACCTGGGGTACTTCCTGATGGCGCTGCCGGCCGGCTGGCTGGCGACGCGGCTGGGCTACAAGGGCGGCATCATCGCCGGGCTCCTGATGGTCGCGGCCGGGGGCTTCTGGTTCGTCCCGGCGACCCGGATCAACGCGATGGCGCAGGCCGGTGACGTGTCGCACGCGGCGGCGTTCGTGGGCTACCTGGCCGGCGTCTGCGCGATTGCGGCCGGCCTCACGTTCCTCGAGACCGTCGCCAACCCGTACACCACGGTGCTCGGCCCAAAGCAGTACGCCGCCACGCGCATCAACCTCGCGCAGTCGTGCAACGGCGTGGGCTGGATCTTCGGGCCGATCATCGGCGGGATCTTCTTCTACTCGACCGACGGTTCCGGGCGCAGCACGGGCAGCGAGACGCTGTACATCCCCTACCTCGTCGTCGCCCTCGTCGTCCTCGTGCTGGCGGTGGTCTTCTACGTCGCCGACATCCCGGACATCAAGGCCGAGGACGACTACCACCTCGACAATGCGGCGCCGGGGATGTCCCACGCACTCTGGAGGCGCCCGCACTTCGTGATGGCCGTGGCGGCGCAGTTCCTGTACGTCGCGGCGCAGGCCGGCATCTTCAGCTTCTTTATCAACTACATGACGGAGGAAGTGCCCGCCATCCCCGCGTCGTGGGGGGCCGGCGCGCTCGGGCCGTGGCTCGAAGCCGGAGCCGGAGGCGGCCTGCGGATCAGCGACCAGGGCGCCGCCAACCTCGCCTCGCTCGGCTTCGTCTGCTTCCTGACGGGCCGGTTCACGGGCGCGGGGCTGCTGCGGAAGGTCGCGGCGCACAAGGTGCTCGGCCTCTACGGGCTCCTCAACGTCGCCGCGTGCCTCCTGGTCTTCCTGAAGCTGGGCTGGCTTTCCGTCGCCTGCGTGTTCCTGAGCTATTTCTTCATGTCGATCATGTTCCCGACGATCTTCGCCCTCGGCATCTTCGGCCTCGGCGCGCGCGCGAAGCAGGCGTCCGCCTTCATCGTCATGGCCATCGTGGGCGGCGCGCTCCTGCCGAAGGTGATGGGCCGCGTGGCCGACCTCTACGACATGTCGCGCGGCTTCGCCGTGCCGCTGCTGTGCTTCGCGTTCGTGGCCGCGTACGGCTGCCTCTGGCCGAGGTTGAGCGGGGCGCCGTCGATGACCGTGACGCAGGCCGGCGGCCGGGACTGAGGACTTCAGCGTGAAACCCATCCGACACCTGCGGTGGTACATCGGAGGCCTGTTCTTCCTCTCCACCGTCATCAACTACATCGACCGACAGACGCTCAGCGTCCTGGCGCCGTACCTGAAGACCCAGTTCGCCTGGACGAACGCGGACTTCGCGCTGATCGTGATCTCGTTCCGGGTCGCGTACGCCGTCGGCCAGACCGGAGCGGGCCAGGTGATCGACCGCGTCGGCACGCGGACCGGGCTGAGCCTCGGCGTGGCCTTCTACTCGACGGCCGCCATGCTCACGTCGCTGGCCTGCGGCCTGCGGTCGTTCTGCTTCTTCCGCTTCCTGCTGGGCGCCGGCGAGGCGGCCAACTGGCCGGGCGCCACGAAGGGGGTGTCGGAGTGGTTCCCGCGCCGCGAAACCGGCTGGGCCGTGGCGCTGTTCGACAGCGGATCGTCGATTGGCGGCGCCGTGGCGCCCGTGCTGGTGCTGTGGATCTTCCACACATTCGGCGGCTGGCAGCCGGCGTTCATCATCACCGGCACCCTCGGCTTCGCCTGGCTGCTGCTGTTCCGATGGTTCTACCGATCGCCGGAAACGCACCCCCGCCTCTCGGCCGAGGAGCGGGCCTACATCCTGGCGGACCGCCCCGCGCCGCAGGCCGACGCCGGCGCCGGCCCGGCCCATCGCATCCCGGTCCGCACGCTCCTGCGCCTGCCCCAGACGTGGGGGGTCATCATCGCCAAGACGCTCAGCGATCCCGTCTGGTTCTTCATCACCGACTGGTTCGCCATCTTTCTCGTGTCGCGCGGCTTCAGGCTCGAAAGCAGCCTGTTCGCGTTCTGGGTCCCGTTTCTGGCGGCCGACGCCGGCAACTTCCTCGCCGGCGGCGTGTCCAGCACCCTCATCAAGCGCGGCTGGGCGGTGGGCACGGCGCGCAAGACGGTGATCGTCGTCTGCGCGCTGGGCATGACGCTCATTGCAGCCGCGGCGTACGTCTCGAGCCTCTGGTGGATCACCGCGTTCTTCGCCGTGTCCACCCTGTGCTACGCCGCGCTCTCCACGATGGTCCTGAACCTGCCGGCCGACATCTACCCGAGCCACTCGGTGGCGTCGGTGAGCGGAATGAGCGGCACGGGCGCCGGCATCGGGACGATTGTGGCCACCTACCTGACGGGCGTCGTCGCGGACCGCTACTCGTTCGAGCCGATTCTCGTGGTGGCCAGCCTCGTGCCGCTCGTCGCCGCGGCGGCGGTCCTGGGGCTCGTCCGGAACAGGCGCGAGACGCGGGGAATGCTCAACGAAATCTAGCGCGGGCTGCGGCCCGGGCCCCAGGATCCAGCCGCCCGATCTCCACGGCACCCGGGATATCCGCCGCTGGCGAAGCCCCCTCCCGCCGAACCCGACGGAGCCGCCGAGCGGACCGGGCCCGGGGCCTTCAGGCCACGGGCGGCGCGAATCGGGCGAGCGCGTCCGCCTCGAGCAGGGCAGCCGAGTCGGCGTCCAGGTACACCGTCACGTTCGCGTGCTCGCGCAGCGCCGACGCCGGGACGTCCGGCGTGACCGGGCCCTCCAGCGCTGCCTTGACGGGAACGGCCTTCCGCGCGTCGGGCACGACGCAGATGATCTCGCGCGCCTTCAGGATCTGCCGGACCGACATCGAGATCGCCGATGCGGGGACCTCCGCGACGGATGCGAACCAGCCCTCGCCGACCTGCTGCCGGCGGCACGCCTCGTCCAGCTGGACCACGAGGTAGGGCTCCTCGGTGACGAAGTCCGCCGGCGGGTCGTTGAAGGCGAGGTGTCCGTTCTCGCCGATGCCCACGAACGCGACGTCAACGGGCGAGGCGGCGATGGCGGCCCCGGCCTGGCGGCACACCTCGGCTGGATCTCCCTCGCCGTCCAGCAGCAGGTAGTCCGACAGCGAAACGGGCCGGATCACGCGCTCCAGAATGTACTTCCTGAAGCTGGCCGGGTGGGTGATCGGCAGGCCCACGTACTCGTCGAGATGAAAGAGCGCCACCCGCGCCCAGTCCACCGACGGATCCGCCGTCAGGGCCTGGAGGAACTCGATCTGGGACGCGCCGGTGGCGACGACGATGCGGGCTCGACCGCGGGCGGCGACGGCCTGGCGGATCGCCAACGCCGCGTGCGCGGCGGCGGCCCGGGCCATGGAAGGCCTGGTGTCGAAACGCTTGACGATCATGGGTGTGTCACTTCCTCGCGCGGGAGGCGGCCCGCGGTCCGCGGGGTGCACGTTTCCAGCATTATCGCCCGCCGCCGGGGCCCTGGATCGGCCTCGAGCCGCTTCGCCTCCGGTGTGGCGCCCGAGCCTGCCTGCACGAGGACCCGCCGCTCGGTCCACTCGGCCGCGGCCTCAGCCACCCGCCGCTCGCGAACGCGGGTGCCGCACGCGTGATGTCGGCGCTCGACGGGGGCTTGGCGGAGGAGCCCCTTCGACATCGGGAACGGGAAGGGCGTGCCGCGAAAGCCGCGGTCCGTGCTCGACGAGATCCAGGCCCGGGACCTTCGCCAGGTGCCCGGTATGTCGCATGACGAGGCCGCGCCGTCCATGACGGCCGCCGTCGCAATCAGGAGACCCGCCGTGCCGACGGACCTCCCCGCCGCTCGCAGCCTGGCGAACAGCCTCCCGTGCCCGGCTGGCGTGCCGGACTACCGGAACGAGTAGCCGACGCCAACGATGACGCTGTTGCGGAGGTCGCTCTCGGCCGCGTACGTGCGGTAGGCAATCAGGCACCGAGCGCCGCTCTCGCGCTGGAACGCGAGGTAGTACTCGAAATAGCCGCCGCCTCGAAATCCCAGTCTCTCCGACGGGCAGTCCTCGCACGCGGTCTCCCCGATCCAGCTGCCCCCCCGCTCTGCGACGACCGCGAGGCGGCCCCTGGTCACGCCGGCGCGCACCGACGAGCCCCCGCCGACGGGGATGGCCGGCGTCCTCAGGCCCACGAAAGCCGACCACCCGCCGATCATGCAGCGGCTGTCTTCCCTTCCGCTCTCAGTCCAGACGGTGTACGGCTGGAGATCGGCGACGCTGTCGAACTGGATGCCGACGCCCGCGGCAAGCGCGAGCGCGGTGAGACCGCCGTCCGCGTTGTCGCCGAAGCCACGGAATCCGATCCCCTCACGAAGGGCCGCACAGTCGTCGACCGCGGAACTGATGAGCCCAAGCTGGGCGAACCACCCGATCCCCGGGGGATCGGCGGCGAAGGCAGGAGCGGAGCGAGCCAGGAGCGCGATGACCACGGCGGCACGAAGCACAGCCGGAGCGGGCCGGCACAGGCCCAGGCAACTTCCTGCCGGCGTCGCCTTCAACCCTGGCGCTGACGCCACGCGGGTGCTCGACACGTCAGCGGCGCCGTGGCCAGCGGCCATCACTCGACCTCCCGACCGTCTGACTTGCCACTCGCACGCCAGCGGCCGACCCGCCATTGGCGCGAAGCGCCGGGCGCGGGACTGGCGCGTCTTCGGGCCGGATGTCGCCTTGCGAGGTCGGGCGTCCGCTCCGCACCACTTCGGCGCGCGCATCGCCAGCGTGGCGCACGGGGCGCGCCCTGCGCCGCGCCTGCCGCGGCCGGGAGCCGCGCGGTGCGATACTGGGTGCAGCCCCTGCCGGAAGGAGCAGCCGTGGCGGACATTCAGCGCTCCAAAGCCAGCTACATCTTCGACGGCCTCACAAGCGGCGTGCTGCCCGAGGAAACGGCCGCGCTCATCCGCTCTCTGATCGCGACGGAAAGCCTGTATCTGGCGGCGACGCGCGAGATCGCGACGAAGCTGGAGGTCCTGAACGACGAGTTCAAGGCCACGAAGGATCGGAACCCCATCCAGTTCATCCAGACCAGGGTTAAGACGCCCAAGAGCATCGTGGACAAGCTGCAGCGCCGCGGCCTTCCGATCACGCTGGAGTCCGCGCGGCGTCATCTGACCGACATCGCGGGCATTCGCGTCGTCTGCTCCTACATCGACGACATCTACCTGATCGCCGCCCTGCTCGTGTCGCAGGATGACATCGCGCTCGTCCGCTTCGCCGACTACATCGAGAGCCCGAAGCCGAACGGCTACCGCAGCCTGCACCTCATCGTCACGGTGCCCGTCTTCCTGTCGGAGCGCACCGAGCGCGTCGCGGCCGAAATCCAGATCCGGACAATCGCCATGGACTTCTGGGCGTCGCTCGATCACGAGCTGTCCTACAAGCTGGACGAGCCGAACCGCGGGACGACGGCGCGGGAGCTCAGGGACTGCGCCGATCTCATCGCCGGCACCGACCTCCGCATGCAGCGCCTGCACGACATCATTGCCGGGCCTCCCCAGGGCGACCCGAGGGAGCGCTGGAAGGCCGAGGCGGCGCGCGCCTTCGCACGCGCCGGCCGTTCAGAATAGGAACAGCTTCAGGCCGGCGAAGGCGTGCCAGGGCGTCCCTCGCAGCTCGAGCGGCTGGCCGTCGAGGGCGAGCTTCACGTCGGCCAGCTCCGGCGCCCACGCGTCCTCGCTCGGATCGACGAGGCCGGCCGCTTCGACCGGCACGGAACGGCCGGGCGTCAGCGGCACGCGGACACCGACGGCGAGGGCGACGCGCCCGGACATTGCAACGTGGACGTCGGCGCCGAGGTAGGGGCTGTAGAGGCGCTCGCCTGCCGCCGGGCGAAGGCGGGCGCGGTGCCGCACGGAGAAGAGCGTCGAGTGGCCGCCCAGGACGAACTGCTGGTAGCCGGCGCTCTCGATCTCGCCGGTCAACCGCCCGATTTCCACGCCCCCGGCAATCGTGCCGCCAACAGGCCGCCCCGCGCCCCAGCGCACGACGCCCCCGAGGGCCACCGAGCGCCGCCGCAGCTGGCCGGCCGTCGCGGCCCACGGATCGGACCGCTCGTAGGTGCCCTCACGCGGCTGGTAGTCGGGCGGGGGACGGGATATGTACCTTAGGAACGCGTGGAAGTCGCCGTTTGCGCCGCCGATGTCCGCCGAGCGCGTCGAGAACGCCGCCTGGATGCCGAAGACGCGGGACACGAAGAGGTTGAGGCCGGTGTCGAGGCCGAAGGCCGTGCCCGTGTCGACGGCGAGGATCTGGTTCGCGCGGCTCTCGAGCGGCGTGCCCCCAAGGCGGAAGGGCGGCGCGTAGGCGATCTCGATCGCGCTGCCGCTTGTCGGCGCGCCGACGGCGAAGGCGCCCCAGATCTCGGCGCGCGGCGGAGCGGCCGAGCCGGGCTGGGCCAGCGCCGTTCCCGGGAGCCAGAGCGCGGCCAGCGCCGCGCACGCACTCGCGACCGCCCGCACGAGCGGCCCGCTCGAAACGCCACCTGTCATGGCCGTCTTCCCTCGATCCCGACACCACGCGTCAGGTGCGGCGCGGACGACGACCCGGATGGGCGCGCCGCCAGCGCGCTCGTCATCATCGGGATCCCGAGCAGTCTACACCAGGAGCCTCCACGTCGCCTGGCGCAGGACAGCCATCGGACTGGCCGCCATCGCCTCGTACCACACCGTCAGCAGCGAGCCGTCTGCGAGCTCGACCGTGCTGGGGTATCCGAGGTCTCCCGACGCGCCGTCCCCCGAAATCGTCATCGGGGCCGACCACGTGCGCCCGTCGTCCGCGCTGATCCTGGCTTGGTTTCCGAATGGCGGGCGGCGGTAGCCGTACGTCATGAGCAGTCGCCCGTCCCGCAGCCGCAGCAGGTGAGACGGCAGGCCCCATACGCCGATGGGACGCGGCACGCTCCACGTGCGTCCGCCGTCGGCGGACTCCGACTGCAGGGTCTCGCGATCGTTCGCGCTGTTCTGGTTGCGGAGCTGGACGACGAGCCGCCCGCTGGTACATTCGGCGGCGTGGAGCTCGTGGTAATTGGCGGCATCGTCGCCGGGCCTGGTCGGGATTTCCGCCAGCCAGCGCCACGTCAACCCGTCGTCGAGCGACTCGCACACGCCGACCCGCCTGGCGCCCGTCCAAAGCTCCTTGCCGGCGTACAGCAGGCGTCCGTCGCGAAGCTGGATGGGCCCGTGCGGACTGTTGACGATGCTCGAGTAGCGTGGCGACCAGGTCCGGCCGCCGTCGGTTGAGCGGATCATCCACTGGCCCAGCTCCGCGTGCCGCAGCTCGGAACCGAGACGGGCCTGCGCCGCCTGCCAGCGGCGCAGCCTGGCGGGGTCCCACGTCCCGTCGGCCTCGGCCCTGGCCAGGACCGGCTCGTACGCCAGCGACGTGAACGTGGTCACCACGAGCGTGCCCTTGGCCGTCTCGAGGATCCCTGCGTCGCGGTCGTCGATGTCGCCGTCCAGCAGGGTCCGCGGCCAGCCCCATGACCTCCCTTCGTCATGGGAGGCGAACAGATCCACCCGCCCGAACGGGCACACGTGCTGCTCCCGACCGCCGGAACAGACGACGAGCAGGCCGCCGTTCGAGCGCCGGATCGCGGTCGGCCAGCCGTGGTAATGCTGCGTGTCGAGGCTGATGACTTTCGTCTCCAGCACCTCGGCGCGCGGCAGGCCCTGCGCGCGAGCGAGCCCGCGCAGGGCGATGCCGGCGGCGGCGGCGGCCGATTGCGAGAGGAACCGGCGGCGAGACGCCCGTGGCGCATCATCGAGCATGGGTATCCGTCCTGTGAACCCGGCCGGTGCGGGCCCGTTTCGCATCCGGAGGGCGCGCCGCGCGCGCGGCTCAGACGCCGCCGCCCAGCACCTTGTAGAGCGTAACGAGGTTCGCCTGCTCGGCCAGGCGCACGCCGACCAGCGCCTGCTGCGCCGAGATGAGCGCCCGCTGCGCGACGAGCACGCCGAGGTAGCCGTCGAGGCCGGCTTTGTAGCGCGCCTCGGACAGGCGGGAGGTTTCCGCAAGAGCCTTGACGAGCGCTTCCTGGGCCTCGCGCTGGCTCACCAGCGTCCGCCGGAGCGTCAGCGCGTTGGAGGCCTCGGCGAAGGCCTGCTGGATGCCCTTTTCGTAGCGCGCCACCGCGAGTTCGCGGTCGACCCTCGCCACCCTGACCTTCGCGGCGATCGCCCCGGAGTTGAAGATGGGCTGCGTGATCTGGGGAACGAAACTCCACGTGCCCGTCCCCGACCCGACGAGATCGGACAGTTCGGAACTGGAGATCCCCAGGCCGGCCGTGAGCGAGATGCGCGGGAAGAACGCCGCGCGGGCCGCGCCGATGTTCGCGTTGGCGGCGCGGAGCTGGTGCTCGGCCGACAGGATGTCCGGCCGCCGAAGGAGCACGTCGGAGCTCACGCCGGCCGAGATCGGCCGGGGCGGGCTGACCTCGGACAGGCCGCCAGCCAGGAGGCCGGGATCGATCGGCGCTCCGGCAAGCACCTGCAGCGCGCTGAGGTCGAGGTCCACCAGGGCCGTGTAGCGGGCGACGTCGGCCCGCGCCGCTTCCACCTGGCTCCGGACCTGATTCAGCTCGAGATCCGAGGCCACGCCGAGGTCGCGGCTCTTCTGGATGAGGGCCAGCGCCGCCTGCTGCGCGTCAAGGGTCGCCCGCGAGAGCGCGAGGCTGTCCGCGTCGGCGGCCCGCTGGAGCCAGGCCTGGGCGACTGATGCGACCAGGGCCAGCTGTGCCGCGCGCCCCGCCTGCTCGGTGGCGAGATACTGGTCGAGCGCCGCGGCCGTCAGGCTGCGGACGCGGCCGAAGACGTCCAGTTCCCATCCCGACACACCGAGCGCCACGGTGTACTGCGCCGCGGTGTACGCCTGCCCGTCGCGCGCGACGCTGCCGGGAATGCGCTGCTGCGAGACGGTGGCGCCCGCGCTCACAGACGGGACCCGGTCGGCTCGCTGAACGCGGTACAGGGCCTCCGCCCGGTCGATGTTGAGCATCGCCGCGCGCAGATCCCGATTGTTGGCGAGGGCCTGCGCGACGACCGCCCTGAGGCGTGCGTCGGTGTAGTACTCCTCCCAGGGGACGTCCGGCGGCTGCGGCGCGTCGGGGCCAGCCGGCTGGGTTCCCGGGAACGCGGACGGCACGGGAGACGCCGGGCGGACGTACTGCGGTTTGAGCGAGCAGCCGCCGACGGCCAGCACCGCAGCCGAGACGGCCAACGCCAGTGTGCGACGCATGGCTAGCGGACCTCCGGGGCGGCCTTGGCGGCCGCCGCCGCGCCGCGCCCTGGTTCGGCCTTCGCTCCGCCGCCGAGCAGGCGAACGACGAAGACGTAGAACAGCGGAATGAAGAAGATCGCCAGGAACGTGGCGGTGAGCATCCCGCCGAGGACGCTCGTGCCGATGGCCTTCTGCGCGCCTGCGCCGGCCCCGCCTGCGATGGCAAGCGGCAGCACGCCGAAGCCGAAGGCCAGCGACGTCATGACGATCGGGCGCAGGCGCAGCTTGGCGCCCTCGATCGTGGCCTCGACGAGCCCCGTTCCCGCGGCCTGCTGGCGCTGGGCGAACTGCACGATCAGGATGGCGTTCTTGGTCGTCAGGCCCAGCACGGTGAGCAGGCCGATCTGGAAGTAGACGTCGCTCGGGAGGCCGCGGAGCGTCGAGGCCAGGACGCTGCCGATGACGCCCAGCGGCAGCGCGAGCAGGATCGAGATCGGCACGGTCCAGCTCTCGTAGAGGGCGGCCAGCACCAGGAAGATGACCAGCACGGAGAAGAAGTACAGGAGCCCGGCCTGCGACTGGGCCATGTGCTCCTGGTACGACAGGCCCGTCCACTGGAAGGCGATGCCGGCGGGCAGCTTCGCGGTGAGCTCCTCCATCGCCTGCATCGCCTCGCCGGAGCTGTGCCCCGGGGCCGGCTCGCCCTGGATGTTCATGGCGGGCACGGCGTTGTACCGCTCCAGCCTGGGAGGACCGTAAACCCAGCGGCCGGACGCCACCGCCGAGAACGGCACGAGGCGTCCGGCGGTGTTGCGGACGTGCAGGCGCTCGAGATCGGTCGGGAGCATGCGGAACGGGGCGTCGGCCTGCGCGTAGACGCGCTTCACTCGTCCGCCCTGCACGAAGTCGTTGACGTACGCGCTGCCGAACGCCGCCGACAGGTAGCCGTAGATCGAGTTGACGGGCACGCCCAGCGTCCCAGCCCGCTCCCAGTCGATGTCCACCTTGTACTGGGGCACGTCCGGCATGCCGTTGGGCCTCACCCGCGCGAGCCGCGGGTCTCCGGCCGCCATACGGATGAGCTGGTCCCGCGCCCGGAGGAGCGCCTCGTGGCCGAGGCCGCCGCGATCCTGAAGCATGAAGTCGAAGCCGGTCGCGGAGCCCAGCTCGACGACGGGCGGCGGAGGCACCACGTAGATGCTGGCTTCCTTGATGCGCGAGAGCGCGCCCATGCCGCGCCGCGCCACGTCCTTCGCGCTCAGTCCGGGTTTCCGCCTGAGATCCCAGTCCTTGAGCCTGATGTAGGCCATCGACTGGTTCTGGCCGCGCCCCGCCATGCCGATGCCCGCCACGCCCATGAAGGACTCGACGGCGTCCGGCTCGCTGCCGGCGAAGTAGGCCCGGGCCCGCGCGAGCACCGCCTCGGTCTGCTCGAGCGTGGCGCCGACGGGCAGCTGGACGATTCCCATCAGGTTGCCCTGGTCCTCGTCCGGGAGGTAGCCGGTGGGCATCCGCGAGAAGAGCACGACGAGGCCCCCGACAATCACCGCGAACACCAGCGCGTAGGGCAGCTTCCGCCGCAGGATGTGCGCCACGGCCCCCCTGTAGGCGTCGCGCCCGCGGTAGAAGCCGCGGTCGAACCAGAGGAAGAACGGCCGGAAGAGGCGGAACCCGCTCGGCGCGGCTTCGTGGCCCTCCGCCACCGGCTTCAGCAGCGACGCGCACAGCACGGGCGACAGGACGAGGGCCACCACCACGGACAGTAGCATCGACACGATGATCGTCACCGAGAACTGGCGGTAGATGACGCCCGTCGATCCGGGGAAGAACATCATCGGCCCGAAGACCGCCGCCAGCACGAGGCCGATGCCGATGAGGGCGCTCGTGATCTCGTCCATCGACTGCCGCGTGGCCTCCTTGGGGGACAGCCCCTTCTCGCTCATGACCCGTTCCACGTTCTCGACCACCACGATGGCGTCGTCCACGAGGAGGCCGATGGCGAGGACCATGCCGAACATCGTCAGCATGTTGATTGAGTACCCCATCGCCCAGAGGGCCCCGAAGGTGCCGAGCAGCACGACCGGCACGGCGATGGTGGGCACCAGCGTCGCCCGGAGGTTCCCGAGGAACAGGAAGATGACGAGGAAGACGAGGACGATGGCCTCAAAGAGCGTCTTGACGACCTCGGCGATGGCGACGCGGACAAAGGGCGTCGTGTCCATCGGGTAGATGACCCGCATCCCCTTTGGGAAGTACTTCGAGAGATCGTCCATGGCGGCCTTGATGCCGCTGGCGGTCTCGAGCGCATTCGCGCCCGCCTCCTGCCGGATGGCCAGCATGGCCGCCGGCTGCCCGTTGTACTGCCCGCGGATGTCGGCCATTTCGGTGCCGAGCTCCGTGCGCCCCACGTCGCGCACGCGCACGACGGACCCGTCCGGGTTCGTCCGGAGCGGGATGGCGGCGAATTCCTCGGGGGTGACGAGCAGCGACTGCACGAGGATCGACGCGTTGAGCCGCTGGCCCGGCACCGCGGGCGCGCCGCCCAGCTGGCCGGCCGACACCTCGGCGTTGTACGTGCGGACGGCAGCGGTCACGTCGCTCGCCGTCATCCCGTACTTCGTGAGGCGGTCCGGGTCGAGCCAGATCCGCATCGCGTAGCCCGAGCCCATGACCTCCACTTCGCCGACGCCCGGCACCCGGGCCAGAACGGCCTCGACGGTGGAGACCGCGTAGTCGGCCAGGTCCTCGACCCGCACGCCCGGCTCGTCGGAGGTGAGGCCGACCATCATCAGGTAGTTGCGCGTGGACTTGCTGACGGTCAGGCCCCGGCTCTGCACCACGTCCGGCAGCGCGGGAATGGCCAGCTGGAGCTTGTTCTGCACCTTGGCCCAGGCAAGGTCCGGGTCGGTCCCAGGCGCGAACGTCAGGGTGAGATTCGCCGACCCGGAGGCGTCGGCCGTCGCGCTCATGTACAGCATCCGATCGAGGCCCGTCATCTTCTGCTCGATGATCTGGACCACGCTGTCCTCGACCGTCTTGGCCGAGGCGCCGGGGTACATCGCGCGGATCGAGATCGAGGGCGGCGCGATCGGCGGGTACTGGGAGATCGGGAGGTTGTAGATCGCCAGGACGCCGCTGAGCATCATCGCGATGGCGATGACCCAGGCGAAGACCGGGCGGTCGATGAAGAACCTGGGAAGCATCGCGTCCCCCTACTTCGCCGGGCCGGCGGCGGCCGGACGGCCGGATGCCGCGGCAGCGGGCGGGGGCATGCCCGGCGCCCCGGAGGCGGGACCCGCGGCCGGGCTTGGCGCGACCGGCTGCACGGGCATGCCGGGCTGGATCCGCTGAAGCCCGTCCACGATGATGCGATCGCCGTCGGCGAGACCCGAAGTCACGAGCCATCGGTCGCCGATGGCCCGTCCGAGGACGAGCGGCCGCACGGCGGCCGTGCCGGCCTCGTCGACAACCAGGGCGCTGGCATTGCCCCTGGCGTCGCGGGTCACGCCCTGCTGCGGGGCCAGAATCGCCTGCTCGAGCACGCCCTCTTCGACAATCGCCCGGACGAACATGCCGGGCAGCAGGAGCGCGTCGGGGTTCGGGAAGACCATACGCAGGACCACGGAGCCAGTCGTCGGGTCCACGGTGACGTCGCGGAACTCGAGCCGGCCCTGCCGGGGGTACGGCGTGCCGTCCTCGAGCAGGAGCCGCACCTGGCTCTGCGACCGCCCGGTGTGCGTGAGCTGGCCGCTCTCGAGGTTCCTGCGCAGGCGCAGGAGTTCGGCGCTGGACTGCGTGACGTCCACGTAGATCGGATCGAGCTGCTGGATGGTGACGAGCGGCGTCGGCTGGTAGGCGCTGACCAGCGCCCCTGGCGTGACCGCCGACCGGCCCGTCCGCCCCGAGATCGGAGCCTTGAGCGGCGTGTAGGACAGGTTGATCCGCGCGGTCTCGACCGAGGCGCGAGCCGACGCGATGCTCGCCTCGGCGCGCGCCAGCGCGGCGTTGGCCTCGTCGGCGTCCTGCTGGCCGACGGCGTGAACGGCCACGAGCTCGTTGAGGCGCTCCGCGCGGGACCGCGCGGGCGGCAGGTTCGCCTCAGCCACGGCGAGGGCGGCCTTGGCCTGCTCGAACGCGGCCTCGTAGGGCGCCGGGTCGATCTGGTACAGGAGTGCGCCCTTCTGGACCGTCGAGCCCTCGACGAAGCGCCGCTCCTGGATGATGCCGTTCACCTGCGGGCGCACGTCGGCGATCAGATAGGCGGCGGTCCGGCCGGGCAGCTCGGTCGTCAGCACCACCCGCTCGGCGCGCAGGGTCACGACGCCGACCTCGATCGGGCCGCCCGGCCCGGCGCCCCTGCCGGCATGAGGCGGCTGCCCTGCAGCAGAGGCCGCGGGCTTGCCGCACGCGGCCGCGAGCAGGGCCGCGCCGGCGAGGAGGCCGAGGATCATCTGTCGCTTCATGGCTGTCTCCATCAGGACCTGTCGCGGGCCGCCGCGCTCCGCGGGCGCGTCGGGAGTCCCGCGTCGATGTGCAGGACGGCCGCCACGGTGAAGCGGACGGCCTCGTCGAGCCGCTCGTCGATGGACTTCCCGGAGGTGGCGGCCGCCTTCACGACGGCCATCAGCTGCACGAAGAACGCGTGGGCGCACGCCTGGCCGACGTGGTCGGGCAGGTCGGGCCGCACCTCCCGCACGACGCTCGCGATGGCGTCGAGCGCCGGCACCACGAACCGCTCCGCGAAGTGGCGGCGCGGGAGGCAGCGGTCGACGACTTCGCGCGCGAGGAGCTCGAACACGCGCACCGACGCCCGGCGGTCGGCGTGCGGCGCGAGGAACGCCCGGCCGAGGGCGCGAAACGCGCGGTCGGGGTCGCGCCGGGCGTGGGCGGCGGCGTCGCGCGCCGCCGCGAGGACGGGCGCCCGGAGGAGCGCGGCCCGCCGCGCGAAGACCTCGGCGTAGAGGCCGGCCTTGGACCGGAAGTGGTAGTTGACGGCGCCGAGGTTCGCGCCCGCCGCCTCGGTGATCTCCCGGACGAACGCCCCCGGGAAGCCGCGCGAGGCGAAGAGGCGCTCGGCGGCGTCGAGCAGGCGCTCACGGGTGCGGGAGTCGGGAGCGGGCGGAGAGGGCTTCATACAACCGTATCAAACAATTGTTTGAACCTAGCATCCGGTGGCGCGGCGTGTCAAGCTCCGCGCCGGGCCCGCTCCGGCCGCATGCTATAGTATCCGCCTGTCGGATCCGCCCGCACCCGTATGCCGCTCGCCCGCCTGCTCCGCTCGTCCGCCCTGAGGCCCCGCCTCGTCGGGACCGGCCGCTCGCCGCGGCACCTCGGCGGAGACCGGCCCGCGCCGGAGGACGCCGCCGCGCTGCGCGCCATCGTGTCCGGCCTCTACGGCGGACGCTCGCTGCGCATCAGGGCCGTCGACGCCGGATCGACGAACGCCGAGGAGCTCGAGCTGACCGCCCTCGGCAACGCCTACTACGACATCGAGCGTCTCGGCCTGTCCTTCGTCGCCTCCCCGCGCCACGCCGACGTGCTGATGGTCACCGGGCCGGTCGTCCGCAACCTCGCCGGCGCCCTGCGCGCCACCTACGACGCCGCCCCAAGCCCCTGCATCGTCGTGGCCGTCGGCGACGGCGCATGCACCGGGAGCATTTGGAAGGGCTCGTACGCCGTCGTGGGCGCGGTCGACGAGGTCATTCCGGTGCACATCCGCATTCCGGGCGACCCGCCCTCTCCGGACGACATCATCCGTGGGTTGGCTGCCGGCCTGAGGGGGGCGCGGTGACGGCCGGCCAGGCTGTCGCCGCGGGCCTCCCCGGGGCCGCGCTGCTGTGGGTGTTCGCCGCCATCGCCGGCCTGGCGGCGCGCGGACCGCGGGTGAGGCAGCTCGCGCACGCGCTGCTCGCCGCCGGTTCGGCCTCCGGCCTCCTGGCCTCGCTGGCGCACCAGCTCGCGGCCCTGCCGCCGCTCAAGCTCGCCGCGCCGCCGATCCTCTTCGGCGCGCCGTTCGTCGTCGATCGGCTCTCCGCGTTCTTCCTGATGCTGCTCCACGGCGTGTCGCTCATGGCCGCCTGGTTCGGGTGGCGGTACGGCGAAGACGAAGCGGCGAAGTACCCGCCCCGCCTGGTGGTGCCGCTCACCGCCGTCTTCTGCCTCGGCATGCACGGGGTGTTGCTCTCTTCCGGCGCGGCCAGCTTCCTGCTGTTCTGGGAGGCGATGTCGGTGTCGTCGTTCTTTCTCGTGATGGCCGACGGCACGGCCGACTCGCGGAAGGCGGCGCTGCTCTACCTCGCCGTCGCCCAGGCCGGGGCGCTTGCCCTGCTCGTCGGCATCGGCGTGCTCGGCGGCGGATCCGCGCGAGTCACCCTGGCCGCGCTCGGCACGGGCCTGCCCGCGCTCCCGCCGGCAAGCCGGACGCTGGCCCTGGGCCTGGTCGCGTTCGCCTTCACCTCGAAGGCCGGGCTCGCGCCGTTCCACGCATGGCTGCCGGAGGCGCACCCCCGTGCGCCGAGCCAGGTTTCCGCGCTGATGTCGGGCGTGATGCTGAAGATCGCCGTCTACGGCCTGCTGCGGTTCACCTCGATCTGCTGGCCGGCGCTCCCGGACGGCTGGAGCCTGGCGCTGGCCGCCCTCGGCCTCGGCGGAGCGGTCGTCGCGGTGATCTCCGCGAACATCGCCCGCGACATCAAGCGCATCCTCGCCTGGAGCAGCGTCGAGAACCTCGGGCTCGTCTTCGCCATGTTCGGCTTCTCCGCGCTGGCCGGCGCGCACGGCCACCCACGGCTGGCCTCGGCCATCCTCGGCGCGATGTTCCTCCACGTGTTCGCGCACGCGCTGTTCAAGGCGGGGCTGTTCCTCGGAGCCGGCGCGGTCCTCCACGGCGCGCACACGGCGAAGATCGAGGATCTCGGCGGCCTCGCGAACCGGATGCCGCGCTTGTCGGCCGCGATGCTCGCCCTGGCCCTCGCCGCCGCCCCGCTGCCGCCGTTTGGCGCCTTCGCGGCGGAGTGGCTGCTCGTGGAGTCGCTGCTGGCGTCGTTCGGCACCGGAGAACTCCTGCTCGTGGCCGTCGGCGCCGTGCTGCTGACGGGCGTCGCGTTCCTCGCGGGCATGGCGGTCTTCGCGATGGTGCGCCTGTTCGCGTTCACGTTCCTCGCCGAACCGCGATCGGCCGGCGCGCGCTTGGCGGCCGAGCCGCCTGCGCCTCTGCGTTCGCCCGTGGCCGTGCTTGCGCTCGCGGGGCTGGCGCTGGGCGTGCTGGCGCCGTGGGCGTCGCCGCTGCTGCCGATCCCCCTGACCCGGGCCGCCTGGACGGTCTCGGCGCCGCCGGCCCCAGCGGCGGCTCGTGCCGCGACGGCCGCCGCCCCCGTGTCCGCGCTGCCCCTGGCCCTGGCGGCGGCCCTCGCCGGCGCCCTCGTGTGCGCCTGGCTCGCCGGGCGGCTGCTCGCGCCTGGCCGGCGCGTCCGCCGCGTCCGGACCTGGGACTGCGGTCAGCCCATCGACGCGACGATGGAGTACACCGCGACGGGCTTCTCGGCGCCGCTCCGGTTCTTCCTGCGCGACATCGTCACGGCCGAGAAGCACCTGGTGTTCTCGCGCGTGCACCCGGCCAACCCCTGGATCACGCGCGGATCGATGGAGTTCCGCAAGGCCGCTGGGGCCGTGGAGCGGATCTACCTGCCCATCGCGGGCTTCATCGAAGGCGTCGGGGCGCGCCTGAAGCTGCTGCAGAACGGCGTCATCCAGTTCTACGTGGCGCTGATGCTCGTCACGCTGATGCTGACGCTCTGGGTCGCCCTGTGAGCCCGGCGCTGCTCACCCTCGTCCAGGGCGCCATCGTCGTGGCGCTGGCGCCGCTGGCGCCGGGACTGGTGCGCCGCTTCAAGGCGGTCTTGCAGGGCCGCCAGGGGCCGCCGACGCTGCTCCCGTACTGGACGATCGCGACGCTCTTCCGGAAGGAGACCGTCGTGTCGCAGTCCGCGTCGTGGGTCTTCCTCGCGGCGCCGACGGCCGTGCTCGCCTCGTCGCTCCTCGCCGCGTGCGTCCTGCCGCTCGTCTCGCGCGGCGGCGCGCTGGCGCCGCTGTCGCACCTGCTCGCGGTCTCCGGGATCTGGATGCTCGGCTCCGTCTTCCTGGTGCTGGGCGGGCTCGACCCCGGCAGCGCGTTCGGCGGGATGGGCGCGAGCCGCGAGATGACGATCTCCGCCTTCCTCGAGCCGGCGCTCGTCGTGTCGCTGGCCGCGCTCGCAATCGCGTCGGGATCCCCGGCCGTCGACGCCATGATGGACGTCGCCGGCAGAGGCCTGCTCCTGCGCCCCTGGCTCCTCCCGGCCGTCGGCGGGCTGGCGCTGGTGGCGCTCGGCGAGAACGCGCGCTACCCGGTGGACAATCCGGCCACCCACCTCGAATTGACCATGGTGCACGAGGCGATGCTGCTCGAGTACTCCGGTCCGCACCTGGCGATCCTGGAGCTGGCGAGCGCCGTCAAGCTGGCCACCTTCGCGCTGCTGCTCGCCAACCTGCTGGTGCCGGCCGGCCTCCTGAGGGCTGGCGCCGGCCCGCTGGCCGCCGCCGCCGCCGTGCCCGCGGCAATCGCCAAGCTCGCCGTGACGATGGGCGGCCTCGCGCTCGTCGAGTCGGGCATGGCCAAGCTCCGGTTGTACAGGCTGCCGGAGTTCTTCTTCGGCGCGCTGTTCCTCGGGCTGACGAGCCTTGGCATCGGGCTGATGGCGGGGTTCAAGTGAGACCGGACCCGGCGCTGCTCTCGAGCGTCTTCACGGGCTGCATGCTGCTGGCGGCGTTCTTCGCGATCGGCCGCACGCGCCTGACGACGTTCCTGCGCCACTATGCCGCCTCGTCGGCCTGCCTGGCCGGCGTCATCCTGGTCAGTGCCGCGGTGTCGGGCAACCCGGCCGAGTACGCGGGCGCGGCGGCCACGCTGGTCCTGAAGGTGGTGCTCATTCCCCTCGGCCTGCTCCGCACGGCGCGGAAGCTCGGCGACGCGATGCGGCTCACGTCGATGACGCGGCCGGTGCTGTCCTACACGCTGGCCGCCGCGAGCGTGGCCGGCGCCTGGCTGCTGGCGCGGCGGCTGCCGCTGTCGGCGGCGTCCGGCCGCGCGGAGGGCGGAGAGCTGCCGCTGGCCGGCCTGCTCTTCGTCGCCCTGGCGCTCATCCTGCTGGGCTTCCTGCTCATCATCATCCGGCGCGACCTGTACTCGCAGATCATCGGGTTCCTGACGCTCGAGAACGGGATCTCGGCGTTCGCCGTCGTGGCGCTGGGCGGAGTGCCGTTCCTGATGGAAATGGGCATCTTCGCTGTCGCCGCCAGCGGCGTGGTCCTGATGGCCGTCCTCAGCGGGCAGGTCCACGCGCTCTACGCCAGCCACGACACGGACGCGCTCAGGGAGCTGACCGATTGAGCCTGCTGCTGCTCCTCCTCGTGCCCGCCGCAGCAGCGGTCCTCGCGGCCGCGGCGCCCGATGCCCGAAGCGCCGGGCGCGGAGCGGTGGCGGCCAGCCTGGCGGGCGCGGCAGCGCTGGCGGCGGCGGCGTGGCCGGTGGTCGCCGCCGGAGAACGGTGGTTCGGCGGCCACTGGATGCTCGATCGGTTCACGGTCACGATGGCCGGCCTGGTGGTAATGGTCTGGGTCTCGGCAGCAGCGGCCAGCACCCGCTACGTCGGCGCCGAGCACGACGCGGGCATCCTGCCGCTGCGGAAGGTCCGGCTCTATTACGTGCTGATGCCGGTGTTCGTGGCCGCCATGCTCGTGACGCTGCTGACGGATCACCTCGGCGTGCTCTGGATCGCGCTCGAGGTCACAACGCTGGCGACCACGCCGCTCGTGGCGCTCTACCGGAAGGACGGGGCCGTCGAGGCGGCCTGGAAGTACCTGCTCCTCTGCTCGGTCGGCATCAGCGTGAGCCTGCTCGGGCTGCTGCTCCTCGCCTACGCCGGCGTCCGCGGCGGGCTGCCGCTCGGCTCCGCGCTGTCGCTGTCGGCCCTTCGAGGCGCGGCCGGCTCCCTCGACCCGCAGGTCGTCCGGTGGGCCTTCGTCCTGCTGTTTGTCGGCATCGGCACGAAGGTGGGCTTCGTCCCGCTGCACCCGTGGCTGCCGGACGCCCACAGCCGGACGCCGTCGCCCGTCTCCGCCATGCTCTCGGGGGTCCTGCTGAACGTCGCGCTGTACGCGCTGCTGCGGTCCCGGACGATCGTGGACCTGGCGCTCGGCAGCGCGGCGTGGACCTCGGGGTTCTTCCTGGCGTTCGGGCTCGCGTCGGTGCTGTTTGCGGCGTTCGTGCTGCTCCACCAGCAGAACTACAAGCGGATGCTCGCCTACCACAGCGTCGAGCACATGGGGCTCATCGCGTTCGGCCTCGCCATGGGCCCCGCCGGCGCCGCCGGCGCCGTCATGCACATGGTGGGACACACGCTGGCCAAGAGCGCCCTCTTCCTCTCCGCCGGCGAGATCCTGCTGCGCGTCCACTCCACCAAGATCCCCAACGTCGGCGCGCTGCGAGGCCGGATGCCGAGGACCTCGATCGCGTTTCTCCTCGGGTTCCTCGGCCTGATCGGCGTGCCGACGTCGGCGATCTTCGCCAGCGAGCTGACGTTCCTCATGGCCGCCGCCCGTCTGGCGCCGGCGGCCGCCCTCGCCATCGTCCTCGCGCTGGTGATTGTCGCGGTCGGCGTGCTCCACCACGTCTTCGAGATGATCTACGGACGCGTGGACGCCGGGGGCGACCGCCCCGGCGCCACGCCGGGCTCGCCGGTTCGCGAGGCGTGGACGTTGACCCACGTGGTCGTGGGCGCCCAGTTGGCGCTGCTCTTCGCCGGCGGCGTCTTCTTCCTCACGCCGGGCGGCTATGCGGCCGCGGAACGCGTCGCCGCGGCCTTCACGGTGCGGCCATGAACGCGGCTGCCGTTGCCCGCTCGATCGCCCCGGATGCGGCCCTGTCGCCGCCGGACGAAGGCCGGCTGGTCGTTCCGGTCGCGCTCGGCGACTGGGAGGCCGCGGCGCGCGCGCTGCACGCCGATCATCGCCTCCCGCTCGACCTGCTGTGGGCCACCGACGACCGCGCCGCCTCCGGTTCCTTCGGCCTCCACGCCGCATTCGCGCTGGATGCGTCGCACGAGTGGATTGAACTGGTGACCGCCGTGCCCGGCGCCGACCCGGTGTTCCCGTCGATCACCCCGAGGGTAATGGCGGCCCACTGGTACGAGCGGGCCGTCCAGGACATGTTCGGCCTCACGGCCGCGGGGCATCCCGATCCAAGGCGCCTCGTGCACCATGAGAACGTCCCGCCGGGCACGTGGCCGCTGCGCAAGGACTTCCCCTGGGACGCGAAGCTCCCCTGGGCCGCCGAACCGCACCCGCTGGCCACGGTCGAGGGCGAGGGTGTGTTCCAGGTCCCCGTGGGGCCCATTCATGCCGGCGTCATCGAGCCCGGCCATTTCCGCTTCAGCGTGGCCGGGGAGCGTATCATCACCCTCGAGGGCAAGCTGTTCTTCACCCACAAAGGCGTCGAGAAGCTGCTCGAAGGCCGCACGGCGGCGGCGGCCATGCCGTTTGTCGAGCGGGTGTCCGGCGACTCGGCGGCCTCGCACGCGCTCGCGTTCTGCCAGGCCGTCGAAGCCGTCGCCCGCTGCCGGGTGCCCGAGCGGGCGCGCGTCCTTCGCGTGCTGGCGGTGGAACTCGAGCGGTTCACGATGCACCTCCACGACGTCGCGAACATCTGCGGCATGGGGACCGGCTTCACGCTGCTGGCGGCCGGCGGGTTCCGCGTCAAGGAGCGGCTGCAGCGACTGTCGGCGCGGCTGTTCGGCAACCGGTTCTTCAGGGGATTCGTGCTGCCGGGCGGCACGGCCCGGGACTTGGGCGCGCCGGAACTGGACGACATCGAGGCGACCCTCGACGGCGCCTGGGCCGAGGCTTCGGGCCTCTTTCAGATCGGGCTCGAGTCGGACTCGCTGCTCGATCGCCTCGAGACGACGGGCGTCCTGTCCCGCGACGCTGCGTGGGCGTACGGCGCGAAGGGCATCGCGGCGCGCGCGTCCGGCCTGGACCGGGACTCGCGGCGCGATCATCCGCACGCCGCGTACGGAACGCTGCCGCTCAGGGTGCCCGTGCGAACCGAGGGCGACGTCGACGCCCGGGTGCGCATCCGCCTGGACGAAATGGCGCAGGCGCGGGCGCTCGTGGCGCGGGGCGCCGCCGAGTGCCGCCGCAGCCAGGGCGCCCCGTGGTCGGCGCCCTGCGAGCCGGCGGACGGCGATGCGCTCGGCTGGACGGAAGGATGGCGCGGCCAGATCCTCGACTGGGTCCGCTTCCGCGGCGGGGTCATCGATCGCGCCGTCGTGCGCGACCCCTCGTTCTGCAACTGGCCGCTCTTCGGCGAACTCGGCCCGGGCAACATCGTCCCGGACTTCCCGCTCTGCAACAAGTCGCTCAACCTCAGCTACTCTGGCACCGACCTGTAGCCGTGCCGACGCCGGGCGGGGCTCCCGGCCGGGGCCCGCAGCGGCCGCGCCGGCCTGTACGCGCGCCTCGCGGGAAAACGGGGGCCTGCCGCGTCACTTCCGGGCGGTGCCGTGCCGCACGCGCTCGATCTGGTCGACCATCTGGCGCAGGCCGAGTTCGCGGATCATCGAGCCGATGCTCCGATGGGGGTCGTTCGACCAGAAGACCCCTGTGTCCTCGCGGCTCGAATACGAGAAGCCCGCCTTCGCTCCGAAGCGTTCGGCGAGCGCACGCCCGTCGCGCAGGCGCTCGCTCCAGTGGAGAATCGCGAAGGCCAGGTCGATCTCCCGCACGAGCACGCCTGGCGTCGTGATCCGGGCGGAAACCCTGCCGATGGGATCGACAAGCGACGCGTTGTCGCGCGGCGTGCTGGTCACCACGTAGAGCGCGTGGCGCATCGCCTGCGCGGCCGGCCGGATCGTCTGCGGCGACGCGCTCGGCAGCGCCACGATCTCGGCGCCGGCCGCCGCGAGCGCGTCCCAGGCCTCCTCGTAGTTCTGGTCCCAACAGATGAGGATGCCGAGGCGGCCGAAGTCGGCGTCGAAGACCGGGTACTGGCTGCCGGGCCTGACGCCCCCCTCGGCCACGCCGCTTTCGTCAATCATCGGGCGGACCTTGCGATAGATGCCGGCGACGCGGCCCGCGCGATCCAGCAGCACCGCCGCGTTGCTGATCGGCCCGGCCGCTCCCCCCTCGCTCAGGGTCATCGGCACGACCAGCCACGTGCGGTGCTCGCGGGCCTTCGAACCCAGCGTCGTCAGGACGGCACCCTCCAGCGGCACGGCCTGCTCGGCCGCGGTTCGACCGGGACGCTGGATGGCGGACTCGGGAAACACCAGCAGGTCGAGGCCACGCCCGCCGGCCGTCCGCGCGGCTTCGGCCGCCGCCCGGTCCGCGAGGCGCGCGGCCGTCGCGAGGCGCTCGTCGAGGCCTCCCGTGAACCGGGTCAGCACCGACGCGACCACCACCTTGCGCGGCGGGGAGCTTGCCCGGCCCTCCGCGCGGGCCACCGGGCCCGCCGCCTGCGCGCCCGCCGGCGCCGCCGCTCCGACCATCCACGCCGCCGACGCCAGGCCTGTCGCCAGCCAGCCCGCGCGTCCCTCCACGGCTCCCCCTTCGCGGCCGGCGGCCAGCGCCGCGCCGCCGGCTACACGAGCGCCTGGTTGATGAGCCCGCTCAGCAGGAACGCCAGCCCGACCGTGAAGGCCGTGATCCAGGCCATGTCCCGCCAGCCGAGGACGCGCCTGAGCACGGCCATCGAGGCGAGGCACGGCACGTAGATGGACGTGAAGACCGCAAACACGTACATCTGGAGCGGAGTCAGCACGCTTCCGAAATCGGCGGTGCCCGCCATGACGGCGAGCGTCTCCAGCGCCATCTCCTTGCGCAGGACGCCGAAGAGCAGCGCCGTCGCCGAATACTCCGGCAGCCCCAGCCAGCCGCTGGTGATCGGCGACAGCGCGGCGTTCACGGCCCCGAGGATGCCCAGGTGCTGGAGCGCGCCGAGCATCGCGCTCCCGGCGATGAGGAGGGGGAAGGCCAGGAAGACGAATTCCTTCATCTGCATCCAGGTCTTCTCGGCGACCTCCCGGACCGCGGGGGCGCGCAGCGGCACCATCTCCAGCACGAAGCCGGTCCGCTCGCCCTTCACCGTCCGCCCCAGGATGAACCCGGCTATCACGATCAGCACGAGCATCAGCAGGTAGATCGAGAGGGCCGCCCACACCGACACGAAGTGCGCCACGAGCCCAAGGATGACGATCGTGCGGGCGGAGCACGGCACGAGGCTGACCAGGGCCGACGTGACCACGCGCTCGCGCCGCGTCTGCAGCGACTTGGTCGCCATCAGCGCCGGAACGCTGCAGCCGAACCCGAGGATGAGCGGGATCATCGACCGGCCGTGCAGCCCGAGGCGGTGCATCGGAGCGTCGAGCAGGAAGGCGGCCCGCGTCAGGTAACCCGAGTTCTCCATGAGGGCCATCAGGACGTAGAACGTCATGATGTACGGCACGACGATGCCCAGCCCGGCCTGGACGCCGATGAGCGTGTACTCGACGACCACCTCCAGGAGGCCCAGGCCCTCCAGCACCGTCCGCACCGGCACGAGCACTAGGCGGTCCAGTGCGCCGACGATCCACTCTTCGAGGAACCCGCCGAGGAAGAAGACGACGAGCAGCATGGCCAGCAGCGTGGCCCCGACAAGCGCCAGCCCCGCGAAGGGGTGCATGAGAATGTCGTCGAACCGCTCGCGTCGCAGCCGCCTGGCCGGCCTCCTCCGGGTCACCTCCTGCGCGATCAGCCCGGCGTCGCCGTAGCGGCTGCCGGCCGCCAGTTCGGCAATCGAGGCGCCGCGCCGGCACTCGGCCTCCGCCCGGGCCGCCGCGATGGCGGCCAGGACCTCCGGCGTTTCGTCCGTGGCCGCGCCGCTGGCCAGCAGCGTCATCGCGCGTCGCCTCGACAGGCCGAGGCTCTGGGCCTTCCGCAGCGCGGCCTCGACGCAGCGGGGGTAGCCCACCTGCCGGTTCTTCCCCGGGTCGGGCGGTGCGCCCAGCGCGTGCACCAGCTCCTCGAGCCCCTGTCCCGACCGCGCGGACACGAGGACGACCGGAACGCCCAGCAGCACGGCCAGACGGTCGACGTCGATGCTCATGCCGCGGCGTGTCGCGTCCTCGTTCATGTGGAGCGCGACGACGACCGGCAGGCCCAGTTCGAGCAGCTCCAGCGTCAGGTACAGGTTGCGTTCCAGCCGGGAGGCATCCACCACGTTGAGGACGACGTCGGGCGGCCCGTCCGCCAGGCACCGGCGCACGGCCCGTTCCTCGGGGCCGTCGGTGTCGAGCGAGTAGACGCCGGGCAGGTCGAGGAGTTCCAGCGCGAACTCGTCGTGGCGGACGCGGCCGCGGGCGACCTCGACGGTGGCGCCCGGGTAGTTGGAGATGAGGACGCCGACGCCGGTGAGCTGCGAGAAGAGCGTGCTCTTCCCCACGCTGGGGTTGCCCACGAGCACGACGGCGCGGACCCCGTCGCCCTTCATGCGTGCCCCGCCGCAGCCAGCAGGATGCCCTTGGCGACGTTCCTGCCGATGGCGATTTCCGCCTCCTTGATTCGCACGAGCAGGCTGTCTGCGCGGAGCTTCCGGCGGACCCGCACCTCGACGCCGGGCAGGAACCCCAGCGACATGAGATCGTGGCGCGTGTCGCGCCCCGCGACGACCACGCGGATGGTCCCGGCCTCGTCCTCGTCCAGATCGGAGAGCGCCCGCACCGCACCGGCGCGCTCCTCGGACGCGGACGGCCCGTCCCCCGCGGCTGGGCCGGCGCCGCTTCTCGCCGTGCGCTCCAGGTGCGTGCAGACGAGATCCAAGGCCTCGGCCGGCAGGTCCTGTTCCGCGGCCCGCGCCTCGCGGTGCGCCTGCCTTGCATCCATGCCGAGGTCCTCGGCAAGGAACGCTTCGAGCCGGCGGTGGCGCTCGGCGACGGTGAGCGCAATGGCCCGCCCGGCCTCGGTGAGCACGACGCCGCCCGGCGCCCGGGCCACGAGCTTCTCGTGCGCCAGGTCCACCGCCATCTTCCCGGCGGCCGACGGGCGAATGCCCAGGTTCTCGGCTATGTCGCGCGTGCGGGCCGGCGCGCCGCGACGGGTGAGGCCGAGCACGACTTCCAGGAAGGCCGCCTTAGCGTCTCTTCGCACGCGATCGCCTCCCTGCGCTGCCGGCCTTGCGACCGGGCCGCGCCGGCCGGCAGAGACGGCACAGCCCGTAGAGCTCCATCCGGTGGCTGGTGACCGTGAACCCCCGCGCCCGCGCGACCGCGGTCTGCAGCCTCTCGATGCGGGCGTCCTCGAACTCCACGACCCGGCCGCAGCGCGTGCACACGAGGTGATCGTGGTGCTCCCGCCCGGCGACGATCTCGTACATCGTCGGCGAGCCGTGAAACCGCTGCGGCTTGGCCAGCCCGCATTCCGCCAGCAGGCGAAGGGTCCGATAGACCGTCGCCGGCGACACCCCGGGATCGGCGGCCCGCGCCCTGGCAAGGAGATCGACGACGGTGACGTGGCCGCTCGAGGCGAGGAACGCGCCGAGGATCGCCTGGCGCTGGCGGGTGCTCTTGAGCCCGCGCCTGGCGATGCAGGCGCTGAGGGACGAGGAGAGGTCGGGGGACGGGGCTACGCGCGGACGCACGACTTGATCCGGATTTTGAGACGCACTCTCAACTACGCTTGTACCCGGGGTCCCGGCCGGAAGTCAAGCGCCGGCGGCGGCCGGGGAGCGTCGGGGGGCCCGCCGTCGGGTCGCCGGCCGGCGCTGCGCGCTTCCGCGCGAAGCGTCCGCGCGCGGCTGATTCACGCGGACCCGACACCCGCGGTCGGCAGCCGGCGGGCGCCCGGCCCGCGCGTCTGCAGCCACCAGTGAATCGGCAGGCCGGCCAGCAGGAGGACGGCGCCCCAGAGCACGGCCTCGCGGCCCGCGCCGACGAGCGCGCCAACGGAGTACGCGGCGCCCAGGCAGGCGACGATGCCCGCGCCCGCCAGCCCGGCCCGCGCGCCGTCCGACCGGCGGCGCGCCCGCACGCGCAGCAGCGCCAGGGCGCAGGCGAGGTAGGCGGCAAGCGTCGCCGTCGTCGCCAGCAGCGCGAAGAACGTGAAGATGCCCACCAGCGTGCGCGACACGGTGAGCAGCACCAGAGCGGTGACCATGGCGCTCGTTGCGAGCAGCGCCGCCGCCGGCGCGCCGTTGCGCGAGGTGCGGGCGAAGGCGCGCGGGAACAGGCCGTCGTCGGCCATCGCCCGGGGCAGCTCTCCCTGCAGCAGGATCCAGCCGTTCAGGGCGCCGAGGGCGCTGACGGCGGCGAACAGGGACACGGCCCGGGCCGCTCGCGCGCCCCAGGCGGCGGAGGCCAGATCAGCAAACGGCGCGCTCGACGACGCCACGCGCGCGGCCGGCAGGAGCAGCAGCACGGCCGCGCACGCCGCCGCGCTGAAGGCCGCGCTCAGCGCCGTGCCCCACACGGTGGCGCGGGAGACGGTCTTGCCGGCTCCTTCGACTTTGTCCGCGGGAATGGTCGCCGACTCGAGGCCAAGCAGCGCCCACAGCGCGAGCGTGACGACCGACGCCGTCCCGCCCAGGGTGAACGGCGCGCCGGAGCCGCCGGGCCACCGCACCTCGTCGAGCCGGGTCAGCAGCAGCCCGATGGCGGCCACGAGCGGCACGAGCTTCAGCAGCGTCGTGACCGCCTGCGCCCATCCCGCTGCCCGGATGCCCGCGCAGTTGACGAGCGTGAACGCCCAGACAACGCCGAGCGTCGCGAGCGCGGTGTTGAGAGGCGAAGCCGTCATCCACGGCACGAGCGAGCCAAGATAGCCGACGGCCGCCGTGGCGATGGCGGCATTGCCGACCCAGATCGAGACCCAGTACGCCCACCCGACTGTGAATCCGGCCAGGTCGCCGAACGCGTCGCGCGTGTACGCGTACGGCCCTCCTGCGCCCGGCACGAACAGCCCGAGCCGCGCGAACACCAGCGCCAGCGTGAGGCCCCCCGCCGCCGTCACGATCCAGCCGGGCACGTTGTCTGCGCCGAACGGGGCCAAGGCGGCCGGCAGCAGGAAGATCCCCGACCCGATCGTGTTCCCGATGACCAGGGCGGTGGTCATCCAGAACCCGATGCGCGCGGCACGGGGACGCAGCGGCTCAGGGCCGTTCACGGTTCTCCTCGAACCGCATGCGGCACGGCGGGCAATCAGGCGCTGAAGGGCCCGCGTCGGCGCAGCTCATCGACACCCCGGCGACCGCCCACCGCAGGGGAAGCCCGGTGACGCCGCGGCGTGCCGGACCCGGCGCGCCGGACCGATCGGGCCGCCACCATGGCGGCCGGCCGGCGCCAGGCCAGGGAACGACGGCCGGGACGCTCCCGGCGCGCGCGCGGCGGTCACGCCGTCCCGTAGTAGCCCTTCAGCGCGCTCAGCATCGCGTGGAACGCCTCGTGGCGCCCGGCGCCGATGCGGTCCCGTTCGATAGCCTCGAACTTCGCGGCCAGCGCGTCCGCCGCGTCGGCCGGGACGACGCGGTCCGCCATCGGGAAGAGCACGCTGTTCTCCTTGTGGATGTGCGAACGCAGGATGTCGCGGTAGGCGGCCGCGTGCGCGCGGATGGCGGCCACGGCGCCCGGCACGCCCTTCCTCAGCTCGTCGAGGCCGGCGGCCATCCCCGCCACGCGCTCGCGGCCGAGGCCGTGCTCCATGAGCATGACGCCGATCGGCCCGCCGTCGCGCGGGATCCCGCGCCGCTCCAGCTCGGGGAAGAGCGCCTCCTCCTCTTTGCCGTGGTGGCAGTGATCGACGAACACCCTGAAGAACTCGACGAGCTGGCCCAGGTGCTCCGGGGCCTCTTCCCGGTTCGCGGCCACCGCGGCCTCGACCTTTTCGAGGATCCGCAGCGCGAGCAGCACGGCGTCGTGTTCGGTGACGAGTTCCTGCGTCGCCTTCATCTGGTGCCTCCCCTCACGGTTGAGCCGCCGCGGCCCACACGGGCCGGCGCCGCCATCGGCCTTCGGACGGCCGGGGCCCGCCGCCGCAGCGCGCGCTCGAGGGCCGCCCACACCGCCTCCGCCAGTCGCTCGAATCCCTCCGCGTCGACGATCCGGGTGCCGGAGTGGCACAGCGCCAGAATCGATCCCAGCACGATCACGGCGCCGGCATCCGGTTCGATGCCGGGCGCCAACTGGCCCCGTGCGGCGGCCTCCCGAAGGCACCCGGCGACGAAGTCCCGCGACCGCCGCCTGAACCCCTCGAGCCGCCTCGCCTGGGCTCCGCCTGCGGCCTGGGCGAGATGATCCGAGAGCAGCAGGCGCGACAGGGCGGGGTTGGCGAGGATCGTCCGGCAGCGGCTCCTGAAGAACGCGCCGAGGCGCGGAATCGGGTCCCGCGCGTCGGGCGGAACGTCAGCAAACAGCAGGGCGCCGACCCGATCGACGACGGCGTCCACGATGGCGTTCAGGCTGGGGAAGTGCCGATAGATCGCGCTAGGCGTGACGCCGACCTCGTCGGCCAGGAGCTGGGCGGTGAACCGGCGCGACCCCTTCGTGGCGATGATCCGCATCGCGGCCTCGACCAGCTGCGCCTGGCGCGGGGACATGGTGTCTGACCTCATGGGCGACCCTGCCGGACCGGCTCCCGGCTCAGTGTATGTCAACGAACGTTTACCTCACAATGCCGGCGCCGGCCGCTAGGTCCGGCTCCGTCGACCGGCAGGCGACGTCCCCGCCGGCGCCGCCCGGCCTTCGTGCGCCGGTCCGCCGGGCCGGCGTGCCGCGCGTGTTGTCCCGGCATAGCTGGCCCGTCCTGGATTCGGACGGCGATCGACGTCCTGCCCGGCTGACGCCAGCCGACGCGAATGGCCGCAGTCGCCGGAGGCAAGCCGCAGGAAATGCGAACCACGCTGAAGGAGCCAGCCCTCGTCGCCGAGGCCGCAGCGCCCGTTTCGGGCCTGGCGGCCGGCGCGGCGCCGAAGAGGGCCTCCGATCCCCGCGCCGGCGTGCCGGGCGAAGAGCGCCGCGGCGCGCGCTGCGCGGTGGTCGGCCGGGTTTCGGCATGCGCGAACGATGGCCTCGTCACGCTGGCGGGGAGGCTCACGATGCCGCGCGAGGCGGAGAACGTCAGACGCCCGGGCGCAGCAGTTCCGCAGCGGCCGGCTCGGGGCCGGCCGCCCGAAGCGCGCCGGCCCCCGCGGCGATCCTCACGCGGGAGGCTCGCGGATCATCACGAGCAGCATCTTGAACGGCTGCACCGCCTTGACGGCATGCGGCACGCTGGCGGGCATCAGGATCAGCTCGCCCGCCCCGACCAGGTGCGTCGCGCCGCCGATGGTGATGTCGGCGGAGCCGTCCAGCACGTGCACGAGCGCGTCGAACGGCGCCGTGTGCTCGCTGAGGCCTTCGCCCTGATCGAAGGCAAAGGCCGTCACCGACCCGGTCTTCTTCTTGATGATCTGACGGCTCACCACCGCGCCGGCCTGGTACGACACCAGGTCGAGCGCCTTGCCGCCGCCGAACGGCTCGGCGGCCTTCCCGTCGTGCGTTCCGCTCATCCGGGTTCTCCCTTCGCCTCGCGCGGCGCCGTGGTCACGCCGTGCGTCGCGAGCCGGGCCAGATCGCCCGGCCCACGAAGACCAGGAGCAGGGCCGCGCCGGCCAGGAAGACCAGGTCCGGCACGACGCGCGCCAGGGCGAGCGCCCGGATGACCTCGCCGGAGGCGATCTCCGGGCTGCGCGCGTACCACATGCCGTCGCGAACCGCGTAGTAGAACTGGTAGAAGCCGGACGGCACGAGGCTCACGAAGGTCATGAGCGCGAGGCCGCCGTTCAGGCCCCAGAAGCTCCACTTCAGCAGCGTGTCGGACCATCCCGCCCGGCTGACGGTGTGCCTCATCGAGAAGAGCATCAGGGAGATGGCCAGCAGGCCGTACACCCCGAAGAGCGCGGTGTGGGAGTGGATCGGCGTGGTGTTGATGCCCTGGATGTAGTAGAGCACGATTGGCGGATTGATGAGGAACCCGAACACGCCTGCCCCGAGCATGTTCCAGAAGGCGACCGACACGAAGAAGTAGATCGGCCAGCGGTACGGATTGGATCCGGCTCCCCCGGCCGCGCGCAGGTTGTGGACCGCTTCGAAGCCGACGAGCGTCAGCGGCACGACCTCGAGCGCCGAGAACACCGCCCCGAGGGCGATGATCGGCGTGGCCGCGCCGGTCCAGTACAGGTGATGGAACGTGCCGATGACGCCGCTGCCGAGGTAGAGGAAGATGCTGAAGTACACGGTGCGCAGCGCGAAGCGGGGGCCCACGACCCCGATGCGCGCCAGCAGGAACGCCATGAACACCGTGGCGAAGACCTCGAAGAAGCCTTCGACCCACAGGTGGACGACCCACCACCGCCAGTACTCGGCGTTCGAGAGGTGGCTGCCCTTCCCGTACAGCAGCCCCACCATGTAGAAGGCCGGGATGGCAATGGCGCTGTACAGGAGCAGGTGCGTGATGCCGCCGGCGTCCTTCTCGCTGGTGAGCGCCGGCCGGATGGCGCGCACGACCAGCACGAGCCAGATGATCATGCCGGCGATGAGCAGCACCTGCCAGAGGCGGCCGAGCTCGATGTACTCGTAGCCCTGGTGGCCCAGCATGAAGCCGTCGCCGCCGAACGCGCCCTGAATCGACGCGTACGTGCCGCCGAGCGCGCCGAGCACCACCACGACGACGGCGGCGAGGAGCACCCAGACCAGCGTGCCCTGGTGCTTGGGCTCGCGCCCGACGTACGGACCGATGAACAACCCCGCGGCGAGGAAGCACGTCGCGATGAAGAAAATGCCGAGCTGGAGGTGCCAGGTGCGCACGGCGGCGTAGGGCAGGACGCCGCCGATGGGCACGCCGAGGAAGCTCGTGCCCTCGACCGTGAAGTGCGCCGTCAGGGAGCCCAGGGCGCCCTGCAGCAGGAACAGCACGATCGCGATGAAGAAGTACGCGAGCGTGGCCTTCTGGCTCGGCGTCGGCGCGGGCTCGCCGAGCGTCGTCACGGGCGAGGCGGCGTAGTCGTCCTCCCTGACGTACTTCTGGTAGAGGAAGATGGCCGCCGCGATGCCGAGGATGAGCAGGATGACGCTGACGATCGACCAGATGAGGGCGTCCGGCATCGGCCGGTTGCCGACGAGCGGATCGAAGGGCCAGTTGCTCGTGTAGGTGTGGGACTCGCCCGGGCGGTTGGTGCCGGCGGCCCAGGCGAGCCACGAGAAGAAGCTGGCGACGAGGCGGCCTTCCTCCGGGCTGCGGACGATGTTCGCCTGAAGGCCCATGCGCGAGTCGCCCCGCTCGAAGAGCTCGGTGTAGTAGCGGACCAGGCTCGCGTGGGCGTCGGCCTGGAAGTCGGTGAACGTCAGCCGGCCGGACGCCGCGTCGTACCGGTTGGTCTTTTGTTCCTCAATCGCGAGCGCCGTCACGCGGGCGCGGGTCGCCGCGTCGAGGCGCTCGAGGTCGGCCTGCGTGAAGGCGGCGGCCTCTTCGGGGGTCTTCCCCAGGTGCCGCGCGGCAACGAACAGGCCCATCCGGTGCAGGTAGTCGGCCGACCAGTCGGGAGCGAGGTAGGCGCCGTGCCCCCAGATGCTGCCCATGTGCTGGCCGCCGCGGCTGTAGAAGTAGTTCTGGCCGCCGATGACGTCGGCCCCGGAGTACACCGGCTGGCCGGCGGGCGTGACGACCTCGGCTGGGATCGGGGGCTTCTCGCGGTTCATGAGGTGGCCTCCGAACAGGAGCACTCCGAAGGCCAGGACCAGGATGAACAGCAGAACCGCTCGTGTCCTCGCGTTCTCCACGACTCAACCCTCCGGTTCCCGACTGAGCGTCTGCTGCTGCCACGCGCGCGGCGACGTGCGGGAACCCACGACCATCACTATAGGGTGAGTAATCGCTTACTTACAAGCGGCGCCGGCCGGGCGCATCCTGCCCTCCCTCGGGCCGTCCGGCCCGGCCCCCGCCGATCGGGCGCGCGCCGCGACCGCTGTCGGGCGCCGGAGACTCACGCGACGCAGGGCGCGGATGGGCCGGCGGGGTCCCTCCCGGGCGGCAGGCCCGCGCCCGGACGCGCGCCTGGCGACCTGCGGCCGGCGCCGTGGTATGCTGGCTTGGGACCATGACCCGGTTGCGGCGTTTCACGTGCGCTCCCGCGATTGCGGTGCTGCTGCTGGCGGCGGCCTGGAGCGACATCGTGCTTCACGGGTTCGTCGAACTCGACAGCGCGCCGATCGGCCTGTCGGGCCCCTCGCCCGCGCTCGCCGCGGGCTCCGGCGCCATCGGCGCGCAGCAGACCCCGCCCGACCACTGCTTCTGTCACAGCGTTTCGATGGGAGCGCGCTCGCTGCCTCTGGCGGCCGTCTTCGAGCTTCTCGGGAGCGCCTGGCCGCCTCTCACCCCGTCCGCCGTCCGCGCCGATCGCCGCCCCGCCGACCAGCCTCCCAGGCCCGTCGCGTAGTCCGCCCGCTCCCGTTCTCTTCACGCCAACTCCCGTTCGCGATCGTGAGACTGCCATGCGAAGTGTCCTGTTCGTAGTCGTCGGCGTGGCGCTTGCCGCCGATGCCGCTGCCCAGTCGCCCGACAGCCCGATGACGCTTACGCTCGACGCCGCGCTCCGCATCGCCGAGGCGCGCAACCCGGGCGTGGTCGTCGCGCAGCAGGCCGCCGCAGCGGCCGAGGCGGATCTCGCCGGCGCCAGTCGCCGGCCCAATCCCTCCCTTTCGTTGGGATCGGAGGGCCTGCTCTCCCGACCGAGCACGCCGTTTGCGGACGGCCAGCAGATCCAGCTCGCGCTCCAGCAGGAACTGGAGACCGGGGGCCGGCGGGGGCTGCGGACCGAGCAGGCGCGGCTCGCCCTCGACTCGTCGCGGGCGACGGCACAGGACGCGCTCCGCCAGCTCCGCTTCGACGTCCGGCTCGCCTACCTGCGGGTGGTGCTCGCCAAGGCCGACGAGGAGGTCACGCGGGAGACACTCGCGGAGATCGACCGGGTGCTGGCCATCAACCGTGCGCGGTACGACGCCGGCGAGCTGGCGGGGGTCGAGCTTCGCAGGCTGCAGGTCGAGCGGTTCCGCTTCGCCGACGAGGCGTTCGCGTCCGAGCTGGAGCTGAAGCGCGCCCGAAGCGAGCTCCTCGCGCTGCTCGATCTCCGCCCGCTCGACAGGCCCTTCGACGTGGTGGACGAGCTGGCGTCGCCGGCAGAGGCGCCGCTGCCATCGGCCCAGGCTGACGCGGCAGCCGGGGTTTCGCTCGACCGGGCGCTGACGGCGCGGCCTGACCTGCAGGCCGCGCGCCACGACGTCGAGCGGGCCGAGGCCGGCATCCGTCTCCAGCGCGCCCTCGGCCGGCCGACGCTCGTCGTCGGAGCGGGCGTGCAGCGGGACTACGGGTCGAACGGCCTGGTGTTCTCCGTCGGCATGCCCCTGCCGATCTTCAATCGCAACGAGGCCGGCGTCAGGCGCGGGACGGCCGAGCGGCGCCAGGCCGAGGCCGCGCAACGGGCCGCCGAGGCGCGCGTCGCCCTCGAGGTCCGGCAGGCGCTGGACGCCGCGGATGTCGCCCGCCGGCGCCTGGCCTACATCGAGGGCGAGTACCTCCGCAGCGCCCGCGAAGCGCGCGACATCGTGCTCGCGTCGTACCGGAGCGGCGCGGCTTCGCTCATCGACTATCTGGACGCGGAGCGCGCGCTTCGCGAAGCCCTTCGCACCCGGAACCGCGCGCGGTTCGATCACCGGGTCAGCGTGTTTCAGTACGAGGCCGCCGTGGGAGCGCCCGCGCCGGGCCCGGAAAGGAACCGTCCATGACGATTGAACGGATCGCCCTCGCCCTGCTCGCGGCCCTCGCGCTCGCGGCGTCGGGCGCGTGCGGCGGGAACAGCCGCAGCCGGCCGGAGGCCGGCGATCACGACGCCGGGCCTCACGAGGACGCCTCCGCCGGGCGCAACATCGTCCACGTGGCGCCCGACCTTCAGCGCAAGTGGGGCATCGGCGTCGCGGAGGCCAGCCGCGCCGCGCTTCCCGGCACCATCACGGTCCCTGGCGTTCTGGCGCTCGACCCGCAGCGCAGCGGCCAGGTGTCGTCGCCCCTCGACGGCAAGGTGGCCTCCGTCGGGGCCCAGGTCGGCGACGAAGTGCGCCGCGGCCAGGCCCTCGTCACGGTGCACGCGCCGGCTCTCGCCCAGGCCAAGACCGCCTATCTGCAGGCCGCGGCGAGACTCGCACTCGCCCGCCGGGAGTCCGAGCGGGCCGACGTCCTCCTCGAGCGGGAGGCCATCGACCAGCAGGAGCACCTCCGGCGGCGGACCGCGTACGAGAACGCCTCGAGCGAGTTCGCCGCGGCCGAGTCGAGCCTGCATTCGTACGGCCTCGATCAGGCCGCCCTCGAGCGGCTCCTGCAGCAGGCCCGACGGCCCGACGCCGCCGGCGCGGCGCTCGACGGGATTGCCGAGCCGTACCTGAGGCTGGCCAGCCCGACCTCCGGCCGCGTGATCGAGCGGGACGTGGTCGTCGGCCAGCACGTCGAGCCGCGGCAGACGCTGCTGGTCGTGGCGGACCTTTCGACGCTCTGGGCGCTGCTCGACGCGCGTGAGGCCGACCTGCCGCTCGTCGCCCGCGGCCAGGCCGTGCGCATCACCGCCGGCGTCTACCCCGGCCGCGCCTGGTCGGGGCGTGTCGATCACGTCGGCGACGTGGTGGACGAGAAGACCCGCACGGTGAAGGTCCGGGTCGTGGTCCGAAACGACGAACGCCTGCTGAAACCCAACATGTTCGTCCAGGGCGAGTTTCCCACCGCCGCCGTGCGCGACGCGCTGACCGTGCCGCTCGACGCGGTCCAGACGATCGGCGGCGAGCCCGTGGTCTTCGTCCGCGAGGGGGCCGGCCGCTTCGCCGCGCGCCCGGTGGAGATCGGCGGCCGCGCCGGCGATCGCCGGGTCGTGCTGAAGGGGCTGGACGAGGGCGAGGCGGTGGTCGTCGCCGGCGCGTTCACGCTGAAGGCGGAACTCCTGAAATCGACGCTGGCTGGCGAATAGCCGCCTGGAGGCACGTTCCCATGCTCGAACGACTGATGGCGCTGCCCCTCAGGAACCGGCTCGTCGTCGCGCTCGGCGTCCTGCTGATTGTCGCGCTCGGCACCTACGCCGTCCGCTCCATCCCGATCGACGCGTTCCCGGACGTGACCAACGTTCAGGTCGAGGTGGTGAGCACGGCCGCCGGCATGGCACCGCTCGAGATCGAGCAGTTCGTCACTCGCCCAATCGAGAACGGCATGCGCGGGTTGCCCGGCCTGCTGACGATGCGATCGGTGACCAAGTACGGCCTGTCGGTGATCACGCTGGTCTTCGGCGACGACGTGGACGTGTACTTCGCTCGGCAGCAGGTGCACGAGCGCCTGTCGGGCGTCGAGCGGGCGCTTCCCGACGGCGTGGAGACCGAGATGGGGCCCATCGCGACGGCGATGGGCGAGATCTACCAGTACACGCTGGAGGGCGATCCGCCCGCCGGCCCCGGCGGCGAGGTCGCCAGGCTGACGCGGCTGCGGACGATTCAGGACTGGGTGGTGGCGCCGCTGCTCAAGAGCGTGGCCGGCGTCACCGAGATCAATTCCTTCGGCGGCTACCTGCAGCAGTACCACGTCGTGGCCGACCCGGACGCGCTGCTCGCGTACGGCCTCTCCGTGGACGAGGTCGCCGACGCGATCCGCAGCAACAACGCGAACGTCGGCGGCGGCATCGTCTCGCAGGGGCCGGAGCAGCGCATCATCCGAGGCGTGGGGCTCTTCAGGGACGAGGAGGACATCCGCAGCGTCGTGCTGAAAGCCGAGCGCGGCACGCCGGTGACCATCCGCGAGGTCGGGGACGTCCGCGCGGGCCACGCCGTCCGGCAGGGCGCGTCGCAGATGAACGGCGAACGCGAGGTCGTGGGCGGCATCGTGATGATGCTCCGCGGCGAGAACAGCCGCGAGGTCTCCAAGAACGTCGAGGCCCGGGTCCGCGAGATCAATGCCAGCCGCATGCTCCCGGACGGGCTGCGCATCGTCCCATTCCACCGGCGATCGGAGATCGTCGGCGCGAGCACGCGCACCGTGCTCAAGGCCCTCGTCGAGGGCTCCGTCCTGGTGCTCGCCGTCCTCGCGGTCTTCCTGTGGAGCGTCCGCGGGGCGCTGGTCGTGATTGCCGCGCTGCCCGTCTCGGCCCTCCTGACCTTCATCGCGATGCGCTTCGCGGGGCTGGGGGCGAACCTCATGTCCCTCGGCGGCCTGGCCATTTCCGTCGGCATGGTCATCGACGCGACCATCATCCAGGTGGAGAACATCCAGCGCCACCTCGCCCGGCATCCGCCCGGGCCGGAAAAGCTCCGAACCGTGCTCCGGGCGGCCCTCGAGGTCCGGAAGCCGAGCATCTTCGGCGAGCTGATCATCGCCCTGACGTTCGTGCCCATCGCCGCCATGCAGGGCATGGAGGGCAAGATGTTCTCGCCCCTGGCCTACACGGTGGTGCTGGCGCTGCTCTCGTCGCTCCTGCTCTCCATCTTCGTGATCCCCACGCTGTGCCTGGCGGTTCTCAAGCCGGTCCGGCGGGAAAGCCCGGTGTTCGCCCTAGCCAGGCGCCTCTACCTGCCGTGGCTCTCGATCACGCTGCGCCGGCGCCGCGCAGTGCTTGGGGCCGCCGGCGCCGCGCTCATCGCGGCCCTGCTCCTGGTGCCGCGGCTGGGCACCGAGTTCGTGCCCGTCATGGACGAGGGCGCCTTCGACATGGACGTCCAGATGATCCCCGGCGTGTCGCTCGAGCAGGCCATGCAGACCGCAGGCGAGGTCGAGGCGCGCCTCAAGCGGTTCCCCGAGCTCGAGACCATCGTCTCCCGGACCGGCCAGACCGGCGTGGCGATCGAGGCGCGGGGCGTGGACAAGACCGGGTTCGTCGGCACGCTCCTGCCGCGGTCGCGGTGGACGACGGCCGGCTCGCGCGACGAGCTGATCGCCAGAATGCGGGACTCGCTCGCCGACATCCCCGGCATGGTCTTCAGCTTCAGCCAGCCGATCCAGTGCCGCATCGACGAACTCGTCGCGGGCACCCGCGCGCAGGTCATTCTCAAGCTGTTCGGCGACGACGCCGACCTCCTGAGGCGGAAGGCCGGCGAGCTGGCATCGGTGCTCGGTGCCGTCCCCGGCGCGGCCGACCTGGTGGTTGAGCGCGTGTCCGGCCAGCCGTACCTCGCCGTGACCGTCGATCGCGAGAAGGTCGCCCGCTACGGCGCCAACGCCGGCGACGTCCTGCGGGTGATCGAGATCGCCGTCGCCGGCAAGCCGCTGTCGCGCCTCTACCAGCAGAACCGGGTCTTCGACATCGCGCTCCGCTTTCCCGACGAGCGCCGGGGCTCGGTCGAGGCGCTCGGCGCGCTCCTCGTCGCGGTGCCCGGCGGGTACCGCGTGCCGCTGAGGGAGCTCGCCGACGTGAGGGCGATCGAAGGCCCCGCGCAGATCAGCCGGGAGAACGGTCAGCGGCGCATCGGCCTGGAGCTGAACGTCGTCGGGCGCGACATCGGCGGGTTCGTCAGCGAGGCCCGGCGCCGAATCGCGGAGCGCGTCGAGCTGCCGGCCGGCTATTACCTGAGCTGGGGAGGCCAGTTCGAGAACCAGCAGCAGGCCATGCGGCGCCTCGCGGTCATCACGCCCGTCGTGGCGGGCCTCATTTTCCTGCTGCTGCTCTTCACCTTCGACTCGGTCCAGCTGGCGGCGCTCGTCCTGGCCAACCTGCCCTTCGCGATGGTGGGCGGCGTGTTCGCGCTCTTCCTCTCCGGGCTGTACCTGTCCGTCCCGGCCTCTGTCGGCTTCATCGTCCTGTTCGGCGTCGCGGTGCTGAACGGCGTGGTGCTCGTCTCGCACATCTCCGACCTTCGCGACGCCGGGGCGACCGTCGCCGACGCGGTGCGCATCGGCTGCGAAGACCGGCTCCGCCCGGTCCTCATGACCGCCAGCATCTCGATCCTGAGCCTGATTCCGATGGTGCTGGCGACCGGCCCGGGCTCGGAGGTGCAGCGCCCCCTGGCCGTGGTCGTGATCGGAGGGCTTGCCACCTCGACCGCCCTCACGCTGCTCGTGCTGCCGACGCTGTATCAATGGCTCGCCCCGGGACGGAGGACGGCGCGGCCCTGACACGACCGCACCGGCTGCGGCGCGAGGCGTGAGCCGGGACCGGGACGGCAGCGCCGTCTGCCGGCACGCCGCCTCGCGAGGCCCGGCACGCCGTCCGCCGGAGCCGGGAGCAGGACGGGGATGCGCACGCCGGCCCGTCCGGCAGACGGATCCAGGCGCTCGGCGGCGCGCCAATCCCGGCACCCGGGTGTAAGATGGGCGGCGTGAGGGGGCGATGAACGTCAGAAACACCCGCCGGGAGTTCCTCGGCTTCGCCGCGGCTGCCGCCGCGAGCGCGGGCCTGTTCACGCGAACCGCCTTCGGCCGCTCCCTTGCGGACAAGCCGGCCCTGCTCGGGGGCTCGCCCGTGCACCTAGGAGGCTGGCCGCAGTGGCCGGAGTGGCGGCAGGCCTGGGAGCCGTCCATCCTGGAGGTGCTGCGCAGCGGCAAGTGGTACCGAGGCTCGGGCGACACGGTGCAGCAGTTCGAGGCCGCGTACGCGAAGCTGCTCGGCGCGAAGCGCTGCCTAGCCACCGCCAGCGGCACGACGGCCCTCCTCGTCGGCATGCACGTGCTCGACGTCGACGCCGGCGACGAGGTCATCGTGTCGCCGTTCACGTTCATCGCCAGCTACAACGCGGTCCTGATGCTCAAGGCCCTGCCGGTGCTCGCCGACACCGATCCGGCGACGCTGACGCTGGACCCGGCATCCATCGAGAGCCGGATCACCGAGCGAACCCGCGCGATCATGCCCGTGCACATCTACGGCATGCCCTGCGACCTCGATCCGGTCCTCGCCATTGCGAAGCGGCACCGGATTGCAGTGATCGAGGACGCGTGCCAGGCGTGGCTGGCCGAGTACAAGGGGCGCATGTGCGGCACGATCGGCGACCTCGGGTGCTTCAGCTTCCAGAACTCGAAGCACCTCCCGTCGGGCGAGGGCGGCGCCATCACCGGCAACAGCGACAGCCTCGTCGATCGGGCCGCGTCGTTCCACGACTGCGGCCGCTCCTACGGGACCTTCACGGGCGCGCGCCCCAACTTCACGAGGGGCGGCAACTTCCGGATGCAGCACGTCCAGGCCGCCATGCTCCTCCAGCAATTCGACAAGCTGGTACAGGAAACGGCCCGCCGGCGGGAGAACGCCGATCGCCTGACCGCCGCGCTCAGGGACATCCCCGGCATTCAGACCGTGCGCCTGCCCGGGGACAGCCGCGCGGTCTGGCACCTGTACCCGTTCCGCTACGACGCGGAGCGGTTCCAGGGCCTCTCACGCGAGAAGTTCCTCAGGGCGATGCGCGCCGAGGGGATTCCCTGTTCAACCGGCTATCAGGAGCAGTACTTCGACGGGCTCCTGGACGAAGCGATCGGCTCGCGCGGGTTCAAGCGGCTCTTCACCGCTCAGCGGCTGAAGCAGTACCGCGACAGCTTCCGCGACCTCCCGGGCAACCGCGTGGTCTGCGCCACGACGGTGGCGATCCCGCAGAACCTGCTGCTCGCCGAGCCCCGCCACGTGGATCACATCGCCGACGCGATCCGGAAGGTGCAGGCCCACGCCGCGGAGCTGGCGAAGGCGTAGCCCGGCCCCCGGCCAGGCGGGCCGGCCGGATTGGGGAGCAGGAAGCGGCGCCCTCAGCGCGGCGGCAACCGCCTGCTGGTGATCCGGCGGCAGCTTGAGGCTCGCCCGCAGGTTCTTCGCCGCGGCGGCGTCGCCGGCCGCGGGAGCCAGCGCCACGTCAGCCCCCGCCGCGCCTGCGCGGCGGCCGGGCTGCCGGCTACGCCAGCGCCAGGTAGCCGCTGTAGCCCGACAGAACGGCGGTCAGGATCAGGAGCGACAGGCCCGCAGCCAGCAGCGCGCGCGTCCGCCTCCCCGTTTGCCTCCACTCGCCCAGGACGAACACCCCGAGCAGCGAACTGAAGAGGATCTGGCACGCCATCAGGAGCGCCCAGCCCACGTAGGCCGTCTGGCCCATCGCCGGCTCGCCCGTCTTGAAGCAGATGAACTGCGAGCACCAGATCGCGCCGGCCAGGGCCGCGAGGGCGAAGTTGGCCCCGAGAGGCGCGCCGGCCTTCCGGTAGTCGCCGGTCGTCTTGTTCTTCGCATTCAGGCGCAGGCACCAGGCGACGTTCACGAGGAGACCGCCGAACAGCACGACGACCAGGACGGGCATGCCGCTCCACGTCCGCGATGTGGCCGGGGCCGTGGTCTCCGCCAGCCTCTGGATGGTCGGGCCGCCGACGAGGCCCCATCCCATCGCCGAGCTCATCAGCCCGGAGAACAGCGCCGCCCGGACGCCCTTGGAGAAGTTGAACTCGGCCACCGATTTCCGCTTCTCCGCCTCCGGCAGCTCCCGCTCCTTCGCCATCCCGGCCAGCCCCACCACGACGATGCCGGCGAGGGAGACGAGGACGCCGACGAGCGAGACGATGCCGGCGCCAGGCTCGAAGAGGCGGCCGATGTCGCCCGCGAGCAGCCGCGGGACGAGCGTCCCGGCCGCGGACGTGATGCCGCAGCCCAGCGCGAGGCCGAGGCCCACGCCGAGGTAGCGGATCATGAGGCCCCAGGTGAGGCCGCCCACCCCCCACATCGCGCCGCAGAAGAAGCAGTAGGCCAGCTCCCCTGCCGGCGCCGCCCGCAGCACCGGGAAGAGGTTCGGCGACGTCGCCAGCGCCAGCGCGACCGGCACGACGAGCAGGCCCGTCACGGCGTAGACGAGCCAGTAGCTCTCCCAGGCCCAGCTTCTGACCTTCGCGAACGGCAGGTAGAACACCGCGCCGGCGAGGCCCCCGATCGCGAAGATCAGGACGCCCAGGGCGGGGTTGGCGGCGGCTTCGGCTGGAGTCATCGCTCAGCCCTTCCCTTCACCCGCGCCGCGCGAGCACGTCGCGCTCGTACGCCTGCACCTCGCTCAGCCACGCCTCGCCAACCGGCACGCCGGCGGTCTCGCAGTAGTAGTCCCACACCGCGCCGAACGGCAGCGTCTTCGCCTCCTCGAGCAGCGCCAGGCGCGCCGTGTAGTCGCCCGAGCGCTCGGCTTCGCGGAGCCGATCGATCGGCTCCAGCATGGCCTGCAGCAGCGCCTTCAGCATGTTCCGCACGCCGATGACCCACGCCGCCACGCGGTTGATGCTCGCGTCGAAGTAGTCGAGGCCGATGTGCGTCCGGCCGAGGTAGTCGCCTCGCACGAGCTCCTGGGCGATGGCCCCGAGGTCGTCGCCGAGCGTGACCACGTGGTCGCTGTCCCAGCGGACGCCGCGGCTGACGTGCAGCAGGATCTCGGGGATGAACGAGAGGATGGCGCTGATCTTGTCGGTGATCGTCTCGGTCGGATGGTAGTGCCCGGTGTCGAGCGTGAAGAGCGTCCTCCGCGCGAGGGAGTACGACTGGTAGAACTCGTGCGAGCCGACGGTGTAGCTCTCGATGCCGATGGCAAAGAGCTTGCCTTCGACCGAGTCCCGCGTGCACGACTGGTCCACGGGCGCCGCGAGAATCTCGTCGAGGGCCTGGATCAGCCGCTCGCGCGGGCCCCGCCGATCGACCGGCGTGTCCTTCATGCCGTCCGGGATCCAGAAGTTGGTGATGCACGTCTTGCCGACGGCCCTTCCCATCGCCTCGGCGATCCTCCGGCAGGCGATCCCGTGCCGGATCCAGAAGTCGCGGATCCCGCGGTCCGCGTGCGACAGCGTGAAGTTGTCCGCGGCCTTCGGGTGGGAGAAGTACGTCGGATTGAAGTCGAGGCCGAGGCCGAGCGATCTGGCCCAGTCGATCCAGCCGGCGAAGTGCTCCGGCAGGATCTCGTCGCGATCGACCTTCTTCCCCTTGAATTCCCCGTAGAACGCGTGCAGGTTGAACCGGTGCGTCCCGGGAATCAGCGACAGGGCCTTCGCCGCGTCGGCGCGCAGCTCGTCGGGCGTCCGGGCCGCGCCGGGGTAGTTGCCGGTGGCCGCCAGGCCGCCCCCGAGCTCGCCGCCGAAGTCCTCGAAGCCCTTGACGTCGTCCCCCTGCCAGCAGTGCAGCGAGATCGGAACCGTCTTCAGCTTCGCCAGCGCGGCCCCGGCGTCGACGCCCATCTCCCGGTACCGCTCGGCCGCCAGCCGGTATGCCTGCTGCACATTCGCGCTCATGGCCGGACTCCTTCCGTGAACCGCGCTTCGATGGCCGCATAGCGGAGGGCCGCGCGTTCCGAGGCGGCGGTGGGCCTCGGCTCGAACGACGATGGCGACACGTGCCGCGCCACGTGGGCCCGGGCCTCGGCCAGGGAGGCGAAGCGGCCGGCGGCGATCGCCTGCACGATCGCGTTTCCCATGGCCGTCGCCTCGACCGGGCCCGCGAGCACGGGCTTGCCCGTCGCGGTCGATGTCGCCTGATTGAGATACGCGTTCTGGCATCCGCCGCCGATGATGCGCACGCCGTTGACCGGCGCGCCCGTCAGCGCCTCGATCGTCGTGAACACGGAGGCGTAGCGGCAGGCCAGCGAGTCCAGAATCACCTTGACCATCGCCGGCGGCGCCGACGGCACCTCCTGTCCCGTCTCGCGCAGCTGCTCTGCGAGCGCGGCCAGCATGCTCGGGGGGTTCAGAAGCCGCGGATCGTCCGGATACACCAGGCCCGCCTCGCCCTCGATCGCGGCGGCCGCCCGGAGCAGGCCGTCGTAGTCGACCGGCAGCCCCTGCTCGCGCCATTCCCTCCGGCACGACTCGAGGATCCACAGGCCCATGACGTTCTTGAGGAACCGCGTCGTGCCGTAGACGCCTCCTTCGTTCGTGAAGTTGTGCCGCGCGACCTCGCCGTCGATCAGCACGCCCGGGAGCTCCACGCCGGCAAGCGACCACGTGCCCGACGAGATGTAGGCCCAGCCCGGCTGCAGGGGCGCGCCGGCCACCGCGCTGCCCGTGTCGTGCGCGGCCGGAACGACCACCTGCACGCCGTGCAGCCCGGTCTCGGCGGCCACCTCCGGCAGCAGCGCGCCGAGCGGCGTGCCTGACGGCACCACCTCGCACAGGAGGCGGGTCGGAACGCCCAGGCGGCCGAGCAGCCCGGCATCCCACGTGCCCGCCCTCGCCTCGAACATCTGCGTCGTCGTGCCGATGGAGTACTCCGTCACCTGGCGGCCGGAGAGCATGAAGCCGAGCAGGTCGGGCACCAGGAGCAGGCGCGCGGCCTCGGCCGGCAGGCCCTCGCGCAGGTGGGCGAGCACCTGGAACAGCGTGTTGAAGGGCATGAACTGGATGCCCGTCCGCGCGAAGATCTCCGCCTTCGGCACCCGCTCGAACGCCGCCTCCATCATGCCGTCGGTGCGCGAGTCGCGGTAACAGACCGGGTCTTCGAGCAGCCGCCCGGCGGCATCGACGAGGCCGTAGTCCACGCCCCAGCAGTCGATGCCGACGCTGCGGATCGGCCGGCCGAGTTCCTGCGCGCGGCCTGCGGCCTTGCGAAGCCCGGCCTTGATCTCGGCGAAGATGCGCCCGATGTCCCACCGCAGGTGCCCGCCTTCGGTGCGCGGGGGGTAGTGGAAGCGGTGGACCTCCTCGAGCATCAGCTCCTGCGGCCGGAAGCCGGCGAGCATGACGCGCCCGCTTCCCGCCCCCAGATCCACCGCAACAAACAGCCGCCCTTCGTCGCCCATTGACAACCCCTCCGGCGGGCCGCGGCCCCCTGGGAGCACCGGGGAAGCCCGACGCCGGATCAGGGGCTCGACCGCGTGGCCCGGGCGGCCTCCGGCCTCAGCCGCTGCGGTTGCGGGGGATCATGGCGGACTCCGCTCGTCTGGTCAACACACAACGGCCGACCCAGCCGTCATGCCGGGCGCTCGAGGACGGATTCGACGACGGCCCTGATGCCCGCGCGCGTCGGCCGCCACAGACGGCGCCACGACGCCGAAGGCGCGCTCGTCGCGCGTCCCGCAGACCGGCTCCTCCAGGCGCGCCGGCAGATCGCGGACATCGACCAGGTGCGCGCAACAGGGCGCGGGCGGGATGCCAGGCGCCTCGGAGGCCTTCGACCCGGAGCGATCTGCGATCTCGCCGGGCGCACAGGCCGGCCGGAGCGGCCGGCCCGGCGGCAGCCCGGACTGCCGCCCCGGCCTCCGACTACGGCCTGGCGCCTCCTGGGGCGCTGGCGACGTTCGTGACGATCCAGTTCCCGGCGATGTCGCCCTGGGGGCCTTTCATCCGCGCCTGCTTCAGCGTGACGACCAGCGTCTTCTTGGCCGACTGGCCGTCCGGCATCTTCATGTTCGCGGAGACGGTCATCTCCTTGGTGGCCAGCACGCCGTCGTATTGGGTCGCGTCGATGGGTTTGAGGGGGTTTCTCATGCTCAGCTCGACCACCGGCCGCTCGCGCGAGATGGCCTCCCTGGCCTCGCTGACGTTCTTGGTGAGCTGCGCCCCTTCAGCTTCCCACTTGCTCAGCTCCTCCTGCATCGCGGCGTCCGGGCCTTTGAGCGTGAGGCCCTTCTCGACGGCCGCGTGCACCTTTCTGATCGCCTCGCGGTTGACCTGCCGGTACGCGTCCCACTTGTCGGTGAACTGCCGCTCGGCCTCTTGGGCGGCCCGGAAGGCTTCTGCGAGCGCCTTCAGCTGCAGGGGAGCCACCTGCTCGGGCGTCTCCGACACGATGCTCAGGTTCACGACCTCGCCCTCGGTGCGGGCATCGAAGGCCGTCAAGGCGAGGTTCGCCAGCGTCGTCGCGTCCCCCATGCGTGAAGCCACGAAGAACTTCCGCACGACGGGGCCCTGCGGATGTCCACCGCACCCGGCGGTGGAGGCGAGAACGACGAACAGGAGGAGGGCGAGAACGACGCACGCCGCGGATCGCGATCGGAGCATGAGCGGGCCTCCTTTCCTCGGCTCCGGGGCCCGGTGCAGGTGCCGGCCTGCTCCGAACCCCGAGCCGCAGCGCCTTCGCCGACGATCGGACGCGCCTGGGAAGCGGTCCGAGCCATGTACTCCGCGGGCTGTCGGAGGGATTCTAGCACTGCGGGGCCCGGTTCGGCCGCGCCCGGCCATCGCGTCGACGGCTTCGCCGCGGCAGTGACCGGGCGGGCGCGCCCGCCTCTAGCGGCGCTCGACGACGACGGCCGACACGGCGTCGGTTTCAGCGATGACAACCGCACCCGGTGCGTGGCGCGCGCGCTCGAAGGTGGCCGGATCCGCCAGGATCAGCTCGCGGGATTCCCGGCCGGTGGGAGCGAACGGCTCACCGAACATCACCAGCCACTCGGGCTCGATGGCGACTGGCAGCCTCGCCTTGCGGACGCGGAGCACGACGGCGGCTGCGTCTCCCCAGTTCGACTGAGAGACGCGAACAAGCGGCGGCTCGCCCGGATGGCGGCGCAGGAAGTCCTCGACCCGGCGGCCGACCGTCTCAATTGCCGCCGCGCTGCGTTCGTCGGCCGCCGCGCGCCGCACGGTGCGGTTCAGCTCCAGCGCGCCGAAGGCCCCGACCAGGAGCACGAGGATCGGCGGCAGGATCGCGAGCGACCGTCTCACCGCGCCGCCGGGCGGCGCTCGGCGCGTCAGCGCGTCGGCTGCGAGGCCGCCAAGCGTGCCGGAACCGACGGCGCCGACGGCGGCGAGCCAGAACAGCGCGTGATCGGGCGCCGGCGGATCGACCCTCGTGGCCGACGCAAGTCCCATGGAGGCGGCAAGCAGGGTGACCACGCCCAGCCACCAGCGGGGATCCCGGCGGCCATGCCGCCAGGCGACCAGCAGCGCCGCGATCGCCGCCAGCTGGCTCCCACTCCACACCACCCACGCTCTCGCCGGCTGACGCCGCAGCGGCTTCCCGTCCGGCAGCGCGGGCCGCGGCCGCCAGATCCAGGAGAACTCATACCCGACGGCCCTCGCCGCAGCGGCAACCGGCTGTCCGGTCCGCTCCGCCGACGTGAAGTACGCCGCGACCTGCGCGAGGTTCCCCGGCCTTCCCTCCAGCTGCTCGAGCAATGGGGGCGTCCAGAGGAGCAGGCCGAGCGCGATGGAAACCGCCAGGGCCCGCAGCGCGGCGCGCGTGCTCGGACGGGCTTCGCAACCGTCGCGCACCAGGTTCGCCGCCAGCGCGCCGGCCGGCGCCGCGACTGCCGCCAGGGCGACCGGCACGAGGCCGACGTGCGTTTGCGCGATCAACGATGCGCCGAGCACTGCCGCCACGAGGAAGCCGGCGTGATCCGCGCACGCCAGCGCCGCGGCCGTCATCGTGCCCGCCAGCGGCAGGACCACTGCGTGCGGATTCCAGACGCTGGTCACCAATCCGTCCGCCCTGGTGGCGAGCGCGGCCAGCGCGAGGGTGACCCCTACGGCGCTTCCCGGCCGGAGGTGGCGCCTTGCCGCCCAGGCGACGAACCCCACGCTCCCGAGGTTGAGGAGGAACGCGCCGGCGGGCAGCGCCGCGGACTTCTCGCCCGACAGCCAGTAGAGCGGCGCGAGCAGGTAGAAGTGCAGCGGCCCCGGGTGGCGCCAGCCGAAGCGGGAGTACGGCCCCAGCTTCCAGAACGTGCTCAGCGCGTGGAGCACGTCGATTTCGATGACGGCCAGGTCCGATCGCGGCCAGGACGCCGGGGCCGTCGCCACGATGACGGCCACGCACACGGCGGCCATGACGGCGGCAAACAGGACGACGAGTTGGATGCCCGACCGCCGCGGCGGGCGCGGGCGCGGGAAGCCGCCGCGCGAGGCGTCAGCCGTGGGCGGAGCCAGCTGTTCCATCCTGGTGCGAGCGCTGCGCGGGCCATTCTCGCATACGCCGGCCCGGGCCGGACGAGCGCGGAGGTTGCGGGCCTGACGGTATACTCGACGCCGTGCCGCCTCCGACCGGAACTCCCTGGCTGACCACGACGGAGGCGGCGGCCGTGTCCCTGCTGGCGCCAGCGGCCCTGACGCCGCTTGCCGCGTACGCGGCCGACCTTGCGGGCGTCGCGTTCACGCCGTTGCCCATGGCGGCGCTGGCGGCCATGGCGTTCCTCTTCTGCGGCGCGCTCCTCTTCCGGCGTGCGAAGCCGGATGGCGTCGGCCTGATGCTCGGCGCGGCGGCCGGGGCGCTGCTGCTTGCCTGGCTGCTCTGGCTCTCCGCTCCGTCGCTGCTGCCGCTCGGCACGGGCCCCGATCTGACGCACCACCTGATGCTGGTCCGCCACATCGAGACGCACTGGCGGCTGGTGCACGATCCGGCGCTCGAGCAGTCCCTGGGTGAGATGGCGCACTACACCCCGGGCAGCCACATCCTGGTTGCGCTGGCAGGCGCCTGGTCCGGCACCGACGGGTTGCGCGCGATGCACGGAGTCCAGGCGTGGACGGTCGCGCTGAAGGCCGTGTTCCTGGTTGCCGTATGCCTGCGCCTGCTGCCTCCGCGGGCGCCGCGGCTGCTGGCGGCGCTCGGGCCGGTGCTGCTGCTCGAATCGCCGCGCTACTTCCTCGGCGGCTTCACCGAATTCGGCTTTCTCGCGCAGGTCGTCGCCGAGCTGCCGGCCGTGGCGATGTGGTGGGCCCTCGTAGCCTGGGCCGACTCGCGCGCCGATCTCGCGCTCGGCGTGTTCGGCGCGGCGGGCGCGGCGGCTTTTCTCGCGTGGCCGGTGTACGTCGGGCCGCCGGCCCTCGCTGCCGGCGTCTTGATCGCGTCGCGCGGCCGGCGGCCGTTCGCGCGCCGCGTGCGCGACCTGGCGGTGGCGTTCGCGCCGCTCGCCCTGGTCGCCGCGGCCTTCGCCATCGGCCGCCTAGGCTGGCTGCGGCTCGCGGGCACGGGCGGCCTGGCGCCGTGGCCGTCGATCGCGGCCTACGGCAGGCCGCTGGTCGTGCTGTCCGCCGCGGGCCTCCTGGTGGCCGCTGCCCGGGAGCGGGGACGCGCGACCGTCGGCTTCGCGCTGGCAGTCCTCATCCAGGCCGCGGCTCTCTGCCTGGTGGCGCGGCGGGCCGGGGCGCCGCAGCCCTACATGGCCCTCAAGATGGGCTATCTGCTGCTGTGGCCGATGGCGGCCTGCGCGGTCGCGGCGGCGGGCGAGGCCTGGGCCTGGCTGGACCGAACCGTCCGCGTGTCCCGCGCCTGGGGCAACGCCGCGGCGGTCCTCGTCGCGGCATCGGCGCTGGCCCTGGCAGCCCGGCCTCTGCTTGCGAGGCCTCGGCTCCTCCATCCGCGCCCGCCTGCCGTGTCCCTGCCGCTCTATGAGGCCGGCCGGTGGGCCCGCGCCAGACTGCCGGCGTCCTGCGTCGAGTATCTGGTCGGCGACGATGAAACCGCCTACTGGCTGCACCTGGCCGTGCTGGGGAATCCCCGCGCGTCGGCGCGATCCGCCGACAATTCCACCTACGAACCGGCCGACGCGATCGTGCGCTGGCTGACTCCGAACGGGCTGCCCTACGCCCTGGTCGATCTGCCCGCGCTGCCTCGGGACGTCCGGTCCGAGCTGGACGTCATGCAATCGTTCGGGACGGCCGCCATCGCGCGCCGGCGCGGCCCGTCGGCCTGCGCCGCCGCGCCACGCGCGGATTCGCCGCCCATCCGATAGAATCGACGCGCGTGAAGCCGCTCCTCTCCATCATCGTGCCGGTCTACAACGAGGAAGCCACGATCGGAGCCGTGCTCGATCGGCTGCTCGGCGTCCCGTTCCCGGTGCCGATCGAGATTATCGCGGTGAACGACGGGTCGCACGACGGCACGCGCCAGGCCCTCGATGCCGCCGCCGCCCGTTCGCCTCTCATCACGGCCGTGCACCTCGAATCGAACCGGGGCAAGGGCGCGGCGCTGCGCACCGGCTTCGCCCGGTCGGCCGGGGCCATCGTCGCCATCCAGGACGCGGACCTCGAGCTGGATCCCGCCCAGCTGCCGGCTCTCGTCGCGCCCATCCTCGAGGGAGGCGCGGACGTCGTCTACGGCTCGCGCTTCCGGGGCGGCTCCTCGCGTCTGCCGCTCATGTCGAGGCTCGGCAACGCCGGCCTGACGATGCTGACCAACCTGCTGTACGGCGCGCGGCTGACCGACATGGAGACGTGCTACAAGATCATGCGCGGCGACATCGCGCGCGGGCTCAGGCTCACCGCCGACCGGTTCGACATCGAGCCCGAGATCACCGTCAACCTGCTGCGGAGCGGCGTCCGGATCCTCGAGCTGCCGGTGACGTCTTCGTCGCGTTCACGGCGGGCCGGCAAGAAGATCCGCTGGCGCGACGGCTGGCACGCGGCGGCCCTGCTGGTGCGCCGCCGGTTCCGGCCGCGGCCGCAGCGGCCGCTGTGAGCCTTGGACTCGAGATCCGGGCGCCCTGCCCGCGACCGCCGCGTCACGGGCGGACCGGCAGCTGCCGGGTGGCGGTGAAGGCGGCGGCCGCCCCCGGCGCGCCGGCGATCTGCGCGTCCGAGCACGCAGCTGCCGCTACTCGAGGATGTTCCTCAGGTAGTCGATGCATTTCTTCGTTTCCCTGGCCGCATCGGAGCCGTCCGGGATCGGGTACTCCAGTTCGACGTCGACTTCGATCGGCCACTTCTCCTTCCTGAGCAGAAGGAGAATGTCGGCGATCGGCGTCTCGCCCTGGCCGAAGGGCTTGTTGGTGTTCGGCGTCGCGTGCCTGGGCCCTGTCTTGTCCTTGATGTGGATGCTGCGCATCCGCTCGTGGTACTTGACGATGACCTCGCCCGGGTGCAGGCCGGTGGCCCCGTAGTAGTGGCCGGCATCCAGGTTGAGCATGTTGGCCGGCGAGTACGCGAGGTACTTGTCGAAGGAGAACCCGGGGTCCGCCACCTGTCCGTGGGTGTGGAACATCGCCAGGCTCCGGTGCTTTTCGGCGAACCGGCCGAGCCGCTGGCAGGCCTGCTCGCTGAGCTCGTCGGTGATGCCAATCGACCCGAGCGTCTTCGCCGCCGTGTACGCGTAGTCGATCTCCTCGTCCGACCACGAGGACGGCGCGAACTTGGCGATGTGGACGTCGATGCCGGCGTCGTTGAACTTCCGACGCATCCGGGCGTACCGCTCCATCGGCAGCGACAGGCGCCACGCCCGCTGGGCGTTCCGGAGCGACTCGGCGGCCCTGGCCCGCTCGGCCTTTTCCTGCTCGGTCAGCGGCGCGCCGCCGCCGGCCGGGCCCGCGGCCTGCGGAATGCCCAGGTCCTCTTCCGCCACCGACCGAAGCTCGATGGAGTTGACGCCCGCATACAGCAGGTACTGAATCACGTCATCGACCTTGTGAGGCATCGACAGGTAGCTGTAAGTGGTGACGCCCAGCTGGACGCCTGCCACCTTGGAGTTCGGCCTGCCCCCCGCCTGGGCCGATGCCGGGCGGGCCCGGAAGGGGATGGCGCTCAGAACGGCTCCTCCGCCCGCCGCCCGCAGCCACTCACGCCTGGACAGACGATCGTTGTGCATGGGAGTTCCTCCGCCGAATGTGCAAGACGCCGATCCGGTCCACGGGGGCGCGCACCTTATACCACAAGGAGCGCGGTGCTCGCGCGGCAGCTCTCAGGACGTCGCCTCGACGCTCGTGCCAGAGCCTGCCTTCGCGCCGGCCTGCGGCACCGCCGCGGAGAAGGCATTCAGCAGCGCAGCACGGGCGGTCTCGTGGTCCTTGGCATGGGCGAGCACGGTGACGCGATCCCATCCCAGCAGGTGCGTCGAGCCTTTGGGAACCACGATGTCCATGCCTCGCGTGATGAGGATGATCACCGCTCCGGCGGGAAGCCGCAAGTCAGCGATGGCAGGGCCCACCGCGCCCTGCGGGTCCGGCAGATCGACCACCAGCAGGTGGAAGTCGCTCTCGGCCAGGGCGAACAGCTCCAGGTCGAACAGGGGCTTGGGCCGCGTGGGGCAGGTGAGGCCGAGGCATCGCGCGAACCCTCCGAGCGTGGATCCCTGGATGGCGATCGACAGGAGCACGGCGAAGAACACGAGATTGAAGATCTCCTGGCCGATGGGGAGCCCGGCCGCGGCCGGATAGGTGGCCAGGACGATGGGGACCGAGCCGCGAAGGCCGGCCCAGGAGACGAACGCCTTGTTCCTCCAGCCGAGGCCCATGCCCGCGGTGCCCAGCCACACCGCGAACGGGCGCGCGAACAGGGTCAGGACGAGGAACAAGAGCACGCCGTCCAGCCAGATGGGCCCCCACTGGTGGGGGAAGACCTGGAGCCCCATGAGGGCGAACAGGCCGACGTTGCCGATGGTGGAGATGGCGGACGAGAAGTTGGTTACGCCCTGTTTGTAGACGAACGGGCGGTTCCCCATCAGGTAGCCCGCCACGAACACCGCCAGCATCCCGCTGGCCTTGATCATCTCGGTCAGGCCGTAGATCAGCAGGATGACCCCCAGCGACAGCACGTAGTAGTGGCCGCGGTCCTGCGACTTGAGCCGATTGAAGAGCGACAGCGCCGCCTTGGCGAGGGACCAGCCGCAGAACGGTCCGGCCGTGAACTTCCAGGCGAAGTCCAGCACGGACATCTGCCACGTCGCGTGGGCGGCGGTGATCCCCTCGATGACCGCCATGGTGAGCAGGATCGCCATCGGGTCGTTGGCCGCGCTTTCGATCTCGACCGTCGACGCCAGCCTCGGCGGCAGGGACTGCCGGCGGAGAATCGAGAAGATCGCCGCCGCGTCGGTGGACGAGACGATGGCGGCGAGCAGGAGCGCCTTGTGCAGCGGCCAGTGGAACACCCCGTGCAAAACCGCGAAGGTCGCCGCGGCCGTCAGGACGACGCCCCAGGTGGCAAGGCCGCCTGCCGGAAGGGCCACGGCGCGGAAGTTCGCGCGGCTTGTGGTGAAGCCGCCGTGAAACAGGATGAACACCAGGGCCAGGTTCGCGATCCGGTTGGTCAGCCCGATGTCATCGAAGTGCCAGAGCCCCAGGACATCGCTGCCGAAGAGAATGCCCGCACCGAGGGCGATCAGGATGACCGGGACGCTCCAGCGGTCCAGCCAGACGGCAGCCAGGGCGATCGCGATCAACAGGGCCGGTACGGCGAGATAGACAACGTCCATGAGCCCCACGACTCGTCTTACCCACGCATCGCTGACGAACGGCGACAGGACGCATGATCAGGGCGTCCTGCGTCCTCTCGGGCCCCGGATGCGGCGGCCCCGCCCGCCGGGGGCGGCGCATCGCGGGCGCGGGCAGGGGGGCGGCGGCGCGGCGTGCGCCTCGCCGACGGTCCGGCCGGGGGGGCGGCTCGGCCTCTGCCGGAACCGGGTGCAGCTACCATCATAGTGGAGGTTCGCGACGTCCCGGCCTGCGGGCGCAGTCTCTCGTCGAGGCCGTCCCGCGCCTGCCGGCGCGGCTCACGCGGCGAAGGCCACCTCCACCGTCGTGCCCTCCCCGACACGGCTGTCGATGCGCACCGCCGCACCGTGCAGGTCGGCGATCGACTTGACGATCGCCAGGCCGAGGCCCGTGCCGCCGCTCTCCCGGCTCCGCGAGGGATCGACGACGAAGAAGCGTTCGAACAGCCGGGGGATGGCCTCGGCCGGGATGCCGGCGCCCGTGTCGCGGACCGCGAGCGACGCGCCTCCCGCCTCGCCGGCCGGCGTCACCGTCAGCGCGACGCGCCCCCCTTCCGGCGTATGGCGGAAGGCGTTGTCGAGCAGGTTCGAGACTAGCCGCTCGAGCAGGCGCTCGTCGCCGCGCACGGCTGCCGGCCGGATCCCGTCGAGATCGACGCCGATCTTCCGCTCGCGCGCCAGCGGCTCGAGGCGCTCGAACGCCCTGAGGGCGACTTCATCGAGGGCCGCCTCGGACGCCGGCCTGCCCGGCCGCGCATCCAGGCGCGACAGGAAGAGCAGGTCTTCGACCAGCACGCTCATCGTGCGCATCTCTTCCTGCACGCTCTCGAGCGTCGCGCGGTAGTCTCCCGCCGCGCGGGGCCGCCGCAGCGCCACGTCGATTTCGCCGCGGACGACGGTCAGCGGCGTGCGCAGCTCGTGCGACACGTCGGCCGTGAACTGCTTCATCCTCGCCACCGACGCCTCGAGCCGGTCGAGCATCGCGTTGAAGGTGGCCGCCAGCTCGCCGATCTCGTCCTGGCGCCCGCCGCCGTCGATCCGGAGCGAGAGGTCGTCGGCCGACAGCGCCCGCGCCGCGGCGACGACGTCGTTCACCGGCCGCAGGGCCCGCTGGACGATCACGCGGCCGCCAATCGACGCCAGCGCCAGCAGCGCCGCGCCGCCGGCGCCCAGCAGGAGCGCCAGGTGCCGCATGCGCGACTCGGTCTCGGCGAGCGGCAGGCTCACCTGCAGGACGTACGGCCCGCGCATGTCGAACAGCGCGACGCGAAACGACTCGCCGCCGCGGCGCAGGGTGAGCAGGCGGCCGTTCTCGTCCGCGTGCTCCACGCTGGCGTACGTCGCCCGGTCGAGCAGCAGTCCGTCGGGCCGCGGCCGGCCCGATCCCACCGTCCGCTCCGAGGATGGTTCGCCCGACTCGTCGAGGGCGACCAGCAGCGCCGTCACGCCCAGGCCCTCGTGGCGCCGCTCGCCGGCGTCGATGGCCTGCGCCCAGCTCAGGCCCCGCGTGAAGCCCCAGTCGCGCGTGATTTCCCCGGCGATGGACCGCGCCGTCCGGTCCGCCTCGGCCAGCAGGCGCGACTCGAACGTGCGGTACACGAAGAACCCTGCCGCCGCGATGAGCACCGTGAGCACCGCCACGTACCACAGCGCCAGAGTGACGGCGAGCGACTTAGGCCTGAGGGTCATCGAGGCAGTAGCCCTGTCCGCGAAGCGTCCGGATCAGCCGGCGGCCGCCGTGGCCGTCCACTTTCTTCCGCAGGTGGTTGATGTACACGTTGACGATGTTGCTCAGGCCGTCGTAGTTCATGTCCCAGACGTGCTCGAGGATCATCGTCGGGGTGACGACGCGCCCCTTGTTGCGCATGAGGTACTCGAGCAGCGCGTACTCCCGCCCCGTCAGCGGGACGACCCGGCCGCCGCGCGTCACCACGCGGCTGAACGGCGACAGCTCGAGGTCGGCCGCCCGGAGCACGCTCGCCTTGTAGTCCTGGGTGCGCCGGAGCAGCGCGCGGATGCGCGCCAGCAGCTCCGAGAAGGCGAAGGGCTTGACCAGGTAGTCGTCGGCGCCCTCCGACAGCCCGGCCACGCGGTCCTCGACGGCGTCCCGGGCGGTCAGCATGAGCACGGGGACGAAGTCGCGGCGCGCGCGCAGCTCCCGGCAGACCGAGAAGCCGTCCCGGCGCGGCAGCATCAGGTCGAGGATCACGAGGTCGTACGGCGTCGAGCCGGCCAGCGCGAGCGCCTCGGCCCCGTCGTGGCAGGCATCGACGGCGAACGCCTCCTCGCGCAGGCCCTTCACGAGGAAGGCCGCGAGCTTCCGGTCGTCCTCGACCACCAGTATTCGCATGGCGCATTATACGCGCGGCGCCGGGGCCACCCCGCGGCGCGGCGGCCTGGCCCGGGCGCGCTCCGACGCGCTACAGCCGCAGCAGGTACGAAACCTTCGCCGTGATGGAGTACCCCTGCTCGCGAAGCCCCCCCAGCTCCAGGCGGCTGCCCCTCTTGTAGGCCACCTGGGCCACGTTGCCCGCGCCGAAGTAGTAGCCGGCCACCAGGTCGACGTGGTACTGGTCCTCGCGCGACTCGCCGCGCAACCGGCCGCTGAGGAAGAGAGCGCGCGTCACCTGGTAGTGCAGGCTGGCTTCGTAGGTCAGGCCCGAGAAGCCTGCCGCGCCCGCGCGGTCGGCCACCTGGCGGATGTAGTCGGCGCCCGTTTCGATCTCGATGTCGCTGCGCGGCCGGAAGGTGAGCGATCCCTCCACGCTCGTGGATCGGCCCGGCTCGACGCCGGCGAACCCGCCCGTGTACACGCCCGTCCGCGCCCAGCTCGCGTTCGCGTGGATGCTTTTCAGCCAGCCTGGCCGCGACCAGAACAGGCCCGCCCACACGTCGCGCGCGGGCATGAAGCGGCCGGCCCACTGGAGCCCCCGCACGCCCAGGACCTGGTACTGGCTGCGTCCCGCGCTCGTCATCAGCGACACGCTGACGTCGGGGCGCAGCGACAGCCAGCAGCTCGCTCCGAGCGACTGCCCGCGAAGCCCCCCGTCGGTGTCGTGCACGACGCTTCCGGTGGCGTTGATCGACACGTGCTTCACCGCCCCCTCGAGCAGGCGCCATCCGTACCCGGCGCCGCCCGTCGTCGTCTGCACGTCGGTGCGGCCGACGAAGCCGGTGCGGGTCGCCACGTTCTTCTCGACGCGGTTGAAGGAGAACGACGCGCTCAGGCCAGCGTCGGGATAGCGGCTCGCACTGAAGGAGTGGACGGCGTTGTCGCCCGCCGGGCCGCCCGCGTTGAACGTGAGGGCGTGCGACCCGCTGATGCTGTAGATGCCGCCGAGGCGGAACTGGTAGTCGGCCGACACATTGCGGTTGGCCCGGTCGCCCTCGCCGGCACCCGTGACGAACAGCCCGACCTGGGAGGAGCCCAGCACGTCGCGCTTCACCCGGAAGGCGGTGAAGGGCTCCGCGCCGCCCGACGCGTCGCCGTTCGCCGCGCCGAGGAGGCCGAACGAGTAGGCGCCCGCCTTCCCCGTCAGCTTCGCCGCGAACTTCGGATCGGCGATGCGCCGCGAGTAGAAGAGCGAAAACCCCGGAGGCCCGAAGCCGAACCCGCTGCTGCCGCCGGACTGGAAGTACTGGCTGCCCTCGGTGAAGAACGGCCGGTGCTCCATCAGGTAGTTCTCGTACGGCGCGAGCTGGTAGATGAACGGATCCGACTCGACTTCGCTGAAGTCCGGGCTGGCCGTCAGATCCAGGATCAGGTTGGACCGGATGCCGTACTTGACGTCGAGGCCCAGCGCCGCCTTGTCGTCCGCCTCGCCGGCCCACCGCGACGCGCGCGCGCCGGCGTACGGGAAGAACTCGACGTTCCGCCCTGGCCGCACGTCGGCCAGCCCGCGCAGGTCGCCCATCTGCAGCAGCAGCGGCCTGTCGCGATCGACGGGGGCCCAGTAGTCGCGCTCGTTGAGCCGTTTGATGTAGCGGGAGAAGTTGACGCCCCAGACCTGGTCGCCGGCGTTCGAGAACCGCAGCGACTTGAACGGGAGGGCCACCTCGGCGCTCCACCCGTCCGGGAGCCGGACGGCCTGCGACCGCCAGATGGTCTCGACCGAGTTGCTCTGCACGCCGAGGGCGTTGACCGTGAACTCGATGCTGGTCCGGCGGTCGTTGTAGGTGTCGAGGATGATCGTGATCGAGTCGTTCTGCCAGTAGCCGTTGCGCGGTGTCAACTCTGCCCAGATGCGGTCCGGCTGCGAGTCGCGCACGTGGAAGGCGAAGTACAGGTGATCGCGATCGTAGACGGTCCACACCAGCGTCTCCTCCGAGGCCGGGGAGCCGTTGGCCGGGTCGTACTGCACGAAGCCGGACGCAGGCTCGATCGCCTGCCAGCATTCGTCGTCCAGCCGGCCGTCGATGCGCGGGGGCGAGCCCACCGGTTTCGTCTCGATGGTCCGTGCCCGCCCGTTGCCGTTCGGAGGCGGCGCTTGCGCCGCCTCCACGGCAAGCGGGATCCCGATGAAGAGACCGGCGGCCAGCAGCCCGAGCGGGATGCCGCCTGTGCCAACCTTACGCCGCATTCGCACGCCTCCACGTCACCAGCGCCAGTGTGCCCCACGGCGGATGAACTGGCGGTGAACGCCAGATGAAGGAACGTTCATGGGGCGCCGGCGGCGAGCCCCGCCGCCCGGGCGGCAGGCGGCGCCGGCGGGCTGGAGCGTCCGTCGCCAGCGGGATGGCTGCGGCGCGCCCAAGGCCCCGCGGCGCGGTGTCGGCGAGGCTGCCGCCGAGGAGCGGGGCCCGAACGGCGATAGACTGTCCCTATGTTCAGGCACACCCCGGCCGCCGCCATTGCGCTGTTGCTCCTGCTGGCGCCGCTCGCCCCCTGGGCGCAGCCGACGGCGCCCGTCGTCCGCGTCCGCTTCGACACCGCGCTGGGCTCCTTCGACGTGGAGGTCGATGCCGCCCGGGCGCCGATCACCGCCGCGAACTTCCTGAAGTACGTGGACGGAGGCTTCTACGACGGCGGCCGCGTTCATCGGTCGGCGCGCATCGACACGCAGGCCGACAGGCCGGTGAAGATCGAGGTCATCCAGGCCGGCATCTCTCCCAATCGCCGGCAGGAGAGTTACGCGGCCATCCCCCTCGAGCGCACGAGCGTCACCGGGATTACGCACGCGGACGGCGCGATCTCGATGGCCCGGTCCGGGCCGGACTCGGCGACGTCCGACTTCTTCATTTGCATCGGTGACCAGCCGTCGCTCGACTTCGGCGGCGCCCGGAACCCCGACGGCCAGGGCTTCGCCGCGTTCGGCCGCGTCGTGTCGGGGATGGACGTGGTCCGCGCGATTCACCGGGCTCCGGCGGAGGGCGAGACGCTGACGCCTCCGATCGCCATCCGCCTGGCCCGGCGGGTCGGCGCGGGCGCCGCGCCGCGATGACCGGCCGCCGCCTCCCGCATCGTCCGGCGCTCCGCTCGGCAGGTATCCGGCCGGCGGGCTGTCGCCCATCTTGAGGACGCGGTCGAGGATGTCGGCGAAGCAGTCGTCTCGGGCGGCACGCCGCCTGGCGCGCGCGCCGGCGTCAGCGGCCCGCCGGTCGGCGGCCTCGACGGCGTGCTCCCGCCGGTCAGACCCGCGCGGCGGCCCTGTCAGGCGGCGGCCTCCTTGCGCCGGCGGATGGTGGCGTTCTGCACCAGCGGCCGCGCCCAGATGCCGATCGACACGATGTAGGCGATCGGGACGAAGATGACGAGCATCGCGGCGCGCAGGCCGACGGCGTCGCCCAGCCGTCCCACCACGAGCGGGACGACGGCGCCGCCGGCGATGCCGCTGCAGAGGATGCCCGCGAACGCGCCGTGGTGCCGGTCCACCGAGTTCAGCGCCAGCGAGAAGATGATCGACCACATCACCGAGGTCCAGAAGCCGACCACGGGAAACGCCACCATCGAGACGGCGCGCGGTCCGGTCAGCGCCGCGGCCAGCGTGCCCGCGGCCAGGAGGCCGAAGGCGACCAGAACCCGCCGCGCGTCGAAGAGCCTCAGCAGCACGAGGCCCAGCAGGCACCCCAGCGTCTGCAGCCCCCAGAACCATGAGTTGGCGATGGCGCCGGCCGCCTGCGGGTCGACCTGGTGATAGTCCTGCAGGAACTTCGAAATCCAGATCGAGACGCCCTGCTCGAGCCCCACGTACGAGAAGGTGCCAAGGAAGAACATCAGCACCAGGCGGCTTCGCAGCAGGCCTGCGTGCGAACGCATCGTCCCGGCCCTCTCCGATTCGGCCAGCTCGACGCGCGGAATGCGCGCCAGCGCGATGACGATCACCATGGCGAGGGTCACCGCCGTGAAGACCCAGTACATGCTGATCCAGGCCCGGCCCGGATCGACGACGCGCTGCAGCAGCGCGATGACCGCGTTGCCCCCCTCCGTCGCCTGCGGCCCCAGCTGGCGGACCAGGTACTGGTAGAGATACGGGCTCGCCCAGGACGCGGCGCCGAAGAAGAACTGGGCCATCACGCCGAAGAAGGCGTAGTTCTCCTCGCCGCCCGCGACGCGCAGGAGCGGGTTGATGGCCACCTGCAGCATCGCCATGGCCAGGCCGATGGTGAACAGCGAGAACAGCATCACCGGGTAGGTCGGCCGCGTGACGAACAGGGCGGCGCCCAGGAACGCGCCGACGAACGCCGCCAGGAGCACCGGCTTCTCGTCGAAGCGCTGGATCATCAGGCCCGCCGGAATCGACATGACGCCGTAGGCCACGAAGAAGGCGAACGGCAGAAAGCCGGCCAGGCCCAGGCTCAACTGGAAGGTGCCGATGATGTCGGGGAGCAGCGGCCCCTGGATGTTCGTCAGGAGCGAGATCACGAAGAAGATGCCGAACACGAGGACGACTATCCCCGGGCGACGGCGCATCAGCGGGCCCTCCTCTTCAAGATGGCGGTGTATGCTCGCTCTGGACGCGTCATGACGCCGGCCGGCCGCGGACGCATGGCCCGCGGCCGGTCCAGCAGCGATTCTACGTCATTCCCGCGGCGATCCCGCCGGCGAGGCGCCCGCGCATGGCGGCGGCGCGCTCACGGAGGAGCCGCGGCAACTGGAGGCGCGCGCTGACGATGAAGAGACCGGGCTGCTTCGCCTCGATCTCCCTTGCGGCGGTCCTTCTGGGCTGCGGGCAGGGCCAGCCGGAGCTGACGCTGAGCAATCCCCTTCCCGTCGAGCTCGGCGACCCCTATGTCCTGAAAGCGTCCGACGGGCGGTACTACATGGTGGGAACCGGCGGGGTCCGCGACGGGTTCAAGATGTACTCGTCGGCCGACCTGCGGGACTGGAAAGACGAGGGACGCGTCTTTCAGGGCAACAGCGACACGTCGTGGTGCGTGGCCAGTTTCTGGGCGCCGGAGCTGTACGAACACCAGGGCAGGTTCTACCTGTTCTACAGCGCCGACTGGCGGGAGAATCCCGCCAACGAGCTGGAGAACTTCAGGATCGGAGTGGCCGTCTCCGACCGGCCGACCGGACTGTACACCGACCTCTACAATCGGCCCATCTTCGATCCCGGCTATCCGATCCTCGACGCCAACCTGCTCCTCGAGGGAGACAGGGTGTTTCTGTACTACTCGAGGGCCTGCTACAAGCATCCCGTGGAGACCGAACTGGCGGCGTGGGCGCGCCGGCAGGGGCTGTTCGACGAAATCGAGGAGAGCTGGATCTACGGCGTGGAGCTGAAACCCGACTTCTCGGGCGTCATCGGCGAGCCGCAGCTGCTCCTTCGGCCTCCGGCGGCCATGGACGACCGGCAGGCGGAGTGGGAGAGCCGGTCGGTGACGTCCGGTGAGGTGAACCGCCGCTGGACGGAAGGCTCGTTCATCTTCAAGCATCGCGGCGTGTACTACCTGATGTACTCGGCCAACTTCTACGGCGGGCAGCACTACGCGGTGGGCTACGCCACGTCCGGCAGCCCGCTGGGGCCTTTCGTCAAGGCAGCCAACAACCCGGTCCTTCAGCAGAACGTCCAGCAGGGCGGCATCGTGACCGGCACCGGGCACAACTGCGTGACGCAATCGCCGAACGGGAAGCAGATGCTGTGCGTGTACCACGGGTACACGTCGAGGACCGGGAAGAACCGCGTGGTGTTCATCGACCGGATGGACATCCTCGAGGGGGGCAGGCTGGTCGTGCACGGGCCGACGATGTCGCCGTCGGGCGCCGGTCTCGCGCCCGGCGGCCGCGCTGCTGACCGGTGACGGCGGCGCCGTCGGAATTGCCGCCCGTGTCGTCCCGGGCCGATCGGAGCCACGGCCTGGCGCGCTCGCGCCGAGCTGGCGGGGAGCCGGCCATGCGTACTCCCGGTGGTACAATCTCCGGCCAGGAAGCGCCAAGGGGGCTCTATGGATCGATCGCGCCGCGAGTTCATCAAAGGCATGTCTGGCGGGGTCGCCGCCGCCTTCGCCGGGATCGGTCCCGGGTTCAGCGCGCGGGGCTACGCTCAGGTGAGAGGCGCCAACGAGCGCATCCGGGTGGCGGTGATGGGGCTCAACGGGCGGGGCCACTCCCTGGCTCGCACGTTCGCCCGGCAGCCCGGCTGCCGCGTGGCGTACATCTGCGACGTCGACCGCCGCACCTTCGAGAGGACGGGCGCCGCAGTGGCGGCGATCCAGGGCGACCCGCCGAAGACGGCCGGCGATGTGCGCCGCGTGCTGGAGGACCGCGACGTGGACGCGCTGGTCGTGGCCGCGCCGGACCACTGGCACGCTCCGGCGGCGCTCCTGGCCTGCAAGGCCGGCAAGGACGTCTACCTCGAGAAGCCGGTCAGCCACAGCCCCGCCGAGGGGGAGATGCTGGTTGCGGCGGCACGGACGTACGGCAGGACGGTGCAGGTCGGAACGCAGCGCCGCTCGTGGCCGAACGTCATCGAGGCGATCAAGGAGCTGCGGGCCGGGATCATCGGGCGGCCGTACTTCGCGAAGGGTTGGTATACCAACAACCGGAAGTCGATTGGGGTCGGCGCGGAGACGCCGGTTCCCGACTGGCTCGACTTCGGGCTGTGGCAGGGGCCGGCCCCGAGGCGGCCGTTCCGCGACAACCTGCTGCACTACAACTGGCACTGGTTCTGGCACTGGGGGACCGGCGAGGCGCTCAACAACGGCACGCACATGCTCGACCTGATGCGGCTGGGTCTCGGCGTCGAGTTCCCGACGCGCGTCGCGTCGTCCGGGGGGCGTTTTCATTTCACCGACGACTGGGAGACGCCCGACACGCAGGTGATTGTCCTCGACTACGCCGAGAAGGTGTCGATGGCGTGGGAAGGGCGCAGCTGCTCGGGCCGCAAGATCGACGGCAGCGGCGCGGGGGCCCTCTTCCACGGCGAGAACGGCAGCCTGCTCATCGACGGCAACACCTATCTGGTGCAGGACCTCGACGAGAAGGTCGTCCGCGAGGTGAAGAGCGGCGCCGACGTGGATCCTCGGAACCCCGCCAACCCGGCCGACAGCCTCGACGTCGCGCACGTCCGGAACTTCCTCGACGCGATCCGCGGCACGGCGCCGCTGGCAGCCGAGATCCGCGAAGGGCACGTGAGCACGCTGCTGTGCCAGCTCGGGAACATCGCCTACCGCACCGGGCGCAGCCTCGTCATCGACAACAAGACCGGCCGCATCGTGGGCGATCCCGAGGCGGCGGGCTACTGGGCGCGGGAGTACGAGAAAGGCTGGGAGATGTCGCTCTGACGGGCGCGCGCGGCCGCCAACAGGGGACGGAAGACGGAGGGCTTGCGATGCGGACGACGACCGTGAGACGGGTTCTTCTCGTGGGCGCCCTGCTGTGCGGCGCGGCCGCCGACGCGCAGCCGGCCGATCTCCGCATCGGGATCATCGGCCTCGACACCTCGCACGTCATCGCCTTCACGAAGTCCCTGAATGACGCCTCGAGCCCGGACCACGTCCCGGGCGGCCGCGTGGTGGCCGCCTTCAAGGGCGGCAGCCCGGACGTTCCGGCGAGCGCGACCCGCGTGGACAAGTTCACCGCCGAGCTGCAGTCCACCTACGGCGTCCGGATCGTCGGGACCATTGCCGAGCTCTGCGATCTCGTGGACGCGGTCCTGCTCGAGAGCGTGGACGGGCGGGTCCACCTCGAACAGGCGCGGGAGGTGCTGCGGCGCCGCAAGCCCCTCTTCATCGACAAGCCGATGGCGGCCGGCTTCGCCGACGCGAGCGAAATCGCACGGCTCGCGAACGAGGCGGGGACCCCGTGGTTCAGTTCCTCGTCGCTCAGGTTCGCGCCCGCCTACCAGCAGTTCCTCGCCGATCCCGCTCGCGGCCGCGTGCTCGGCGTCGAGGCGCACGGCCCAGCCTCGCTCGAGCCGACGAACCCCGGGTTGTTCTGGTACGGCATCCACGCCGTCGAGACGCTCTACACCCTCATGGGCCCCGGGTGCGTCTCGGTCGCGATGACGTCGAACGCCGACTACGACCTGGCGGTGGGCCTGTGGCAGGACGGACGCATCGGCACGGTGAAGGGGCTGCGGAAGGGCCACCAGGCGTACGGCGCGCTCGTCTACGGCGAGAAGGCCGTGACCTACCTCGCGGTGACGGACGTGTCGTACGTGCCGCTGGTGCGCCAGATCATGGCGTTCTTCCAGACGGGCGCGCCGCCGGTCCCGCCGGCGGAGACGCTCGAGATCATGGCGTTCATGGATGCGGCCGAGCGCAGCCGCCTCGGGGGCGGAGCGCCAGTTCAGCTGCGGCGCTAGCAGCCCCGAATCAGCCTGCTCCCGGAGCGGCCGCGAGGCTCGTCAGCGATCCGGGACGCCGTCGATCGCCGATTCCACCGGCCAGCCGCCGCGCCTATCGCCCGCCCGCCGCGCGGTCGCAGAGCAGCTCGCCGCCGACGCTCACGTTCTCCGGCCGGTTCTCCCTGATAATCACCACGTAGGCCGGCCTGGGGTAACCGTACGCCTTCTCCATGGCGTCGGTGATCTCCCTGGCCAGCGCCCTCTTCACACCCAGATCCTCGATGGGCGGGCCGTCGACATGAACGTTGGGCATCTCGGCTCCTTTCCAGGATGTCTCGCAGGAGTCTACCAGCCGAACGGCGCGGTGTCCTCGTGTTCCCGCGCGACCCATGAAAACCCCGCCGCGTCCTGCCCGGGCATCAGGCACACTCACCGACGGTCGCGCTCGACCGATTGAGGGGGCGCTGCGATGCACAGACGGCAGTCCCTCACCCGGGCTCTCGCCGCCCTGGCTGGCAGCCGGCTGGCCGCCCGCGCTTAAGACGCCGGGGGGAAGGCCGACCTGGTCCTGCTCGGCGGGAAGGTCGTCACCGTGGACCGGTCCTCTTCCGTGGCCGAGGCCGTGGCGGTGAAGGGCGGCAGGATCCTGGCGCGTGGGCATCCAGGCAGCCGTAACCCGCGGGGCAGGCCGCGGCTCGGGCATGTTCGGCCGCGGTTCGGTCAGTCCCAGCCCCCAAGACTCGATCAGGCGGTAGCCGTCCGGGAGGCCATCCGGATGTGCCCATCGAAGGCGCCTGGCTCGAGCGCAAGGAGGGCCTGAAGGGCTCCATCGAGAAGGGCAAGCTCGCGGACGTCGGGAACGTTTCGAAGATAGGATAAGCCCCCATGAGAAAGGCAACCGCACCGGTAGCCGCGCTGGCCCTCTCCGCCGCGTTCGCCGTCGCCTGCGCCGGCCGGCCGCCCCGGCCCGTGGCGCACTGGGACGAAGACCTGCTCTCGCCGCAGCGGTATCGGGTCAGGATCGAGAAGGACGTCCAGGTGCCGATGCGCGACGGCGTCACGCTGGCGACCGATCTTTACATCCCGGAGGCGCCCGGCCGGTTCCCGGCCCTGCTCTGGCGCAACTGCTACGGCAAGGACGGGTACGGCGACATGAGCTGGTACGCCTCGCGCGGCTACGTGGTCGTACACCAGGACGTGCGGGGCAAGCACGCCTCGGGCGGCGACTTCGTCCATTTCCGCGACGACGCCAACGACGGCTTCGACACCGACGAGTGGATCGGCGCGCAGCCCTGGAGCAACGGCAAGATCGGCCTGATGGGCGGCTCCTACCTGGGCTACACGGGCATCGCCCAGGCGGTGCGCGGCAGCCGCCACCTGGCCGCGATGTCCATCTCGGTCGCGACCGGCGACGTCTACAACGGCTGGATCTACAGCGACGGCGCCCTGTTCCTCGGCTTCGCCTTCCCATGGGGCGCGGTCGGCATGAACGGCCGGGAATTCCGGTTTCAGAACCCCGTCCCCGTTCCCTGGCCTGAGATCTTCGCCCACCTGCCCCTTGAGACCATGGACGTCAAGGCCGGGTATCCCAACCCGGTCTACCGCGAGTGGCTGCGGCATCCGCGGGCCGGCGATCCCTATTGGAAGGACGTGAGCTACGAGAAGGACATCGCCAGGATCTCGATCCCGGTCCTGGTCCTGGAGGGCTGGTACGACCTGTTCCTGCGCGGCGCGCTGCAGGACCACGTCCTGATCACGAGGGACAGCCTTTCCGCGCGGGCCCGGCGACACAAGCACCTGGTGATCGGCCCCTGGGCGCACGAGGGCGGGGTGCGCAACAACGCGCCCAAGGCCCCGGCCGCCGGGCCCGACCGCAGCCTCGATTTCGGCCCGGAGGCGGCGGTCGAGACGCGCAAGATCTATCTGCGTTGGCAGGACCACTGGCTCAAGGGCATCGACAACGGCATCGACCGGGAGCCGCCGGTCAGGATCTTCGTCATGGGCGAGAACGCCTGGCGCTTCGAGAACGAGTGGCCCCTGGCCCGGACGCGCTATACGAAGTACTACTTCGGCGGCACCAGGGCCAACAGCATCACCGGCGACGGCACGCTCTCGACCGCCGCGCCGGCGGCGGAACAGGCGGCCGATTCGTACGTCTATGACCCGGCCTCGCCCGTGCCCACCCTGGGCGGCAACACCTGCTGCAGCCAGGTGCCGTCGGGACCGTGGAACCAGATCAAGGCGGAGATGCGCGACGACGTGCTGGTCTACTCCACGCCGGAGTTGAAGACGCCCCTCGAGGTCACCGGCCCGGTCAAGGTCACGCTCTACGCCTCGAGCAGCGCCAGGGACACCGACTGGACGGCCAAGCTCGTCGACGTGCATCCCGACGGCTACGCCCAGAACCTGTGCGACGGGATCATCCGGGCCCGCTATCGCGCCGGCAGGACGGCCCCGGCCGATCTGCTGGAGCCGGGCCGGATCTACGAATACGAGATCGATCTGTGGGCCACCAGCAACGTCTTCCTGCCGGGGCACAGAATCCGGGTGGAGATCTCGAGCAGCAACTTCCCCCGCTTCGACCGCAACCTCAACACCGGCGAGGACCCGATGACGGGCACGCGCATGGCCAAGGCCGAGCAGACGATCTACCGCTCGAAACAGCGTCCGTCACACATCGTCCTGCCGATCATCCCGCGCCGGAGATAGCGCCGCAAGGCCGGGCCGCCGCTCGCTCACGGTGGCTGCCGGACCTTCTTGCGCAGCCGCCGCGGCCGTCAGGGCAGCCGGCGCAGCTTCTCGGCTACGGGCACCCTGGGCTGGGGCGGCGGCACGTTCTCCGGGACGCCCATGGCCACGATTCCGGCGATCGTGCTGTCCGGCCCTACGCCAAGGAGCTCGCGGACCAGCGGGTTGCTGCCGATCGAGAGCCAGATGGAGCCGAGCTGCTTCTCCCAGGCCGCCAAGGTGAGGTTCTGCAGCGCCGCGGCCGCGCCGAGCGGGAAATCGTACCGGTCCAGCTCCGTCGTCGCCGGCGGGCAGACGACCGCGAAGAGCAGCGGGGCGCCGCCGAAGTCCACGGCGAAGGCACGGGCGGCCTGCTTGCGCGCCTCCGGCAGTTCGGGGCTGCGCAGCAACCCGGCTTCCAGGATCTCCCGGAAGCGCTCCGCGAGGCCCGCCCGCGTGGCCGGCCCGATGAGCACGAATTCCCACGGCTGCTTGTTGCCGTGCGACGGCGCCCAGGTGCCCGCCTCGAAGATCGCCATCACCGTCTCTTCAGGGACCGGGTCGGGCCTGAAGCTGCGGACCGTCCTTCGTTCGCGAATCGCGTCAAGCAGTTCCACGGTTCGTCCCCCCTCACCTTCCGGCCGCCAGCGCGGCCGCGTACCGGGATGCGGCGTACAGATCGAGACGAGCGTAGATCCCGAACGCCGAGCCGTCGTCCAGGAAGCCGCCGCCCGGACCCAGCGTGCGCGTCAGGATACCGTTCGCCTCCTCCAGCGAGAGCGAGGGAAAGGCGGCGGTCAGCAGGTGGCCGGCCTCCGGCGCGACCCGGCCCACGTCCGGGCGGACAATCGCCTGCTCCGGGTGGACCACCGGCAACCCGTACGTTTGCGTGGACGCATAGAACGCGGCGTTGGCGGCCGAATCGCCGAAGCGCCCGTGATCCTCGCGCGCACACTCGGCGACGGGCTTCCCGCAGGCGGCTTCCAGCTGCGCTCTCACGTCAGCCCGAGCCGCGTTCACCGCGGCCCGGAAGTCCGCGATGGTGGAGGCTTTCTCGAAGGACCGCCCGACGTAACGCGGATCGTTGGCCAGCAGGTGCGCCAGCGCGTGGAGCGCCACCGCGCGCCCGCCGAGAACGTCCATGGCGTAGTGCGCGCCGATGGTGATGCGGTGGTTCCCGTACTCGGCCGCGCGCGTCACCATCTCCGGATATCGCTCCGGCACCATGATCGCCAGGAGCACCGAACCCACGTATCCGTACGTCGTGTGGCCGCTCGGGTAGGACGGGCTGTTGACCAGATCCATCACCGGCCCGCGGTTGAGTACCGTGTTGTCCGTGGGCACGCCGAAATAGTCCCGGCCGACGATGCGCGTGAAGACCGGCTCGGTCTGGAACGGCCGGGCGTCTCCGTAGGCGCCCCCGCCGGCGCTGCCGGCGGGAACACGGTACGCCCGGCCGAAGATGTCCGGCAACCCGCCGATCTGCTCGAGGATTGCCCGCGCCTCCGTCGACGCGGGCGCCTTGCCGTCGGTGGTCAGGTTCGCAAAGAAGTACTTGCCCGTGTCCGAATCCTCGCGGGCCGCCGAGAGCGCATAGGCGATCACGCCGGCGACGGCCGGGGACACGTTCGTGAAGCGATCCCTGTCGATGTAGTGGGCGCGAGCCTCGTAGGCCGACCCCAGGGTGGTTCCGAGCCCGTCCGCCAACTGGGTGAGGTTGCCGTGGGTGGAGAAGGCGTCTCGAAGCGCCAGTTGCTGGTCTTCGGCGAACGGCAGCAGCGTCGGCTGCCGCCATTCACCGGTCTGGATGCCGCCAGTCACCGTGTAGTTCGCCCCAAGGGCCGCCAACCCGGCTCTCGTCCTGGTCAACGCGGTCACCGGCGCGAGCCCCTTCAGCACCGGCATGGTGGCGGCCGACTGGCCCGCCGCCTGCGACGGCAGCAGTACCGCGAGCACCAGGGCGCCCAGGAGTATCCTGCGTGACATACGCTTCCCTCTGGTTCCGATCGACGGCTCCGGACGCCGCCCGCCCCGGTTGTCTGCCGGCACAGGACGCGCAGCGCCCGACTCAAGCTATCTTATCGCGGGCGAAAGCCTTGCCGGAGAACGGCCATGACACGATGGCCTGTCCTCGTCCTCGCCCTGGACCACGAGCCGGGCGAGTTCGATCCGAACAGCCCGTACGACGGCATCGTCTCGTCGGAAGCCTCCAATCCCCTGCGCAAGATGGTGCTCGCGCAGTCGAAGGGCGCCGTCGGGATGCTGTTCGTGGAAGACCTGCACAACCACCCGGGCCGGCGCGATTTCGAGGCCGCCGCGTGGGCGACGTGGCCGGAGACACCGCCGCCGATGGAACGGATCACGCTGGCCGAGTGGGCAGAGCAGATCGGGATTCCCGCCGCGCGGATTTCACCGGCCCTGGCCGACGCTGTGGTGCGCGGCACCGGCCGGACGCGCGCCGACCTGTCGGCGCGCTCCGAAAAGCCCGCGCCGCCGCTGCCGCTTCCCGGCGTTGAGGCGGAGCCGACTGTTTCCGTCGACCGGCACGTGTTGATGGGCTACAACGTGCTGGGAATGATCGAGGGAGGGGATCCGAAGCTGAAGGCCGAGAGCGTGATCCACTCCGGCCACCACGATCACATCGGCCTCGACGAGGGCGGGACGCCGATCAACGGGGCCGACGACAACATCTCGGCCGTCGCCGTCGTCATCGACATGGCCGAGGCCTACATGCTCGCCGCCAACGCGGGACATCGGCCGGCGCGGACCGTCGTCTTCGCGTCCTTCGACGCCGAGGAGCCGGGGTTGCTCGGCGCCTGGGCCTACACGGAGCGCCCGCCGTTGCCGCTCGGCAAGATCGTCGCCGTGCTGAACATGGACCTCATCGGCACGAATGGCCTCGGCCATCAGGCGGTCGGCCTGCCGGATCATGTCGTCGCCCCTGCCGAGTTCCCCCTTGGCGAACGACGCGACGTGGCATGAGGTGCAGCCCTTCTGCGTGGCGTCCCTATCCTTCTGCCAGTTCTCCTGCGTCAGCCTCACGGCCAGGAACCCCCAGGCCGCGTGGACGCCGTGATCGCCGCGCGGAAGCACGGTTCGACGGTCCCCCGGTTGACCGGGCGACAGGCCATCTACCTGCGGCCTCCGGGTGAGCAACAGGCTGGTCGCCCCGCCGACCAGGGGATTCCCTGCGTACGTCGCCCGCCGGGCGTCGGATCAGAGAAAGATGCTGACGAAATCGGACGCCGCGACCTGGCGCCTGTGCTGGATGCTCCGCTCGCCGTCTGCGGATCGGGTGATCGCGCAGGTCTCGCAGACCGCGCAGTCGCCGTTGGCCGCCGGCGTGTAACCGCTGCAGACGCGCAGGACATCGGGTGAAATCTCGTCGATAATGACGATCTGGCCGTCGCCGCCTTTCAAGCGCCCCAGTTCGAACTTGCCGTCCAGGGCATGAAGGCCCTTGGACGCGAATTCCCGGGAGACAATCTCCGCCACTTGTCGAACGAGATCCACGCAATGGGTGAGTTCGTCGCGGGTCAGCGCTCCTGTTGCCTGCAGGGCTTCCGTCGTAATCAGGACGTCGCTCTTGCCCTTGGTCCATACCTCCACCACCCGGTCGAGGTTCTTGCACGGCTTCACGAAGGGATATCGCCGCCAGAAACTGCCGGTGGCGCTGTTGCGCCAGGTGAATTCGAGGTTGAGCAGCGGCTCGGCGCCGGGAAGGGATGGGATTTCCGGGGCTAGGGACAGAGGGGCCGCCGGCTCCACAATCATCTCGTTGTCACCGATGGTGTCTATGTAGTGCGACGGGATCTGCCGAGCCTTCAGCAGCCGGAAGAAATGGGTGGCGAAGCGGCAGGCAATCGCCCCTTTGCCCGGGACTTCGCCGACCACTTCGTCGCGGCCGGGATCGAAGACAACCGTCCCGTTGTCCAGGTACCCGGTGGCCTTGTCTGTGAAGAGAAGCCGGTACTTGCCGGCATGAGCGCCATCGGTGATCCGGTATACGTCTTTCGACTTTCCACTGTAGACCAGGAGGCTGTCGGCCACGATCTCCGTCTCCAATGCGGGCTGCGGAATGGCGCTCGGGTGTCAGAACGGCCCGGAACCGCTCCTGGCCGGAGCGCTGACTGGCGGTCACTGTATGGCTCCGTTCTCGTACGTGTCAACCATTTCAACGTCGTCACTTCAACGTCGTCAGTCCGGGTATGACGTGTGGATGGGGAACGGCCCGGCATCGGGGCGCCGGAGCCAGCCTTCGTTCCGCCCTGCCTGACTTCGTTTGCTGAGGGCCGTGAACCCTGCCTGGACAGGGCCCAGGAGAGATGTAGATGAACTACGCGGTTCTCTTGCCGCACTTTCCGCCGAACTACTGGCACTTCGCCGCGTGCCTGCGCGAACTCGGCGTCACCACGCTGGGCGATGAAAGAGATGTTCGCGAAGGCCGGTGTTCCGGCGCGACCGGGGAGACTGCTGCCCTCGCCCCAGGATGCGCGCGCGTTCGCCGCCGAGCACGGATTCCCGCTGATCGCCAAGCCGGACGTCGGCGTCGGGGCGCACAAGACCTGCCGCCTCGACACCCGGGACCGGCTCGACGCGTTCCTGGCCGATCCTCCTCGGGTCGACTACATCCCGGAGAAGTTCATCGCGGGTGTCATGCAGACGTTTGACGGGCTGGTGGACGGAGCGGGCAACATGGTGTTCTGCATCGTTGATGCAGTACGGCCGCGGAATCATGGAAACCGTCAACGAAGACACCGACATCTACTACTACGCTCTCCGCTCGATACCGCCGGCGCTCGAAGCCGCCGGCAGGGCGACTATTGCCGCGTACGGTCTCCGGGCCCGCCTGTTCCACTTCGAGTTCTTCGTCCTGCCCGACGGCGGAGCGCTCGCCCTCGAGGTCAACATGCGGCCGCCGGGCGGGCTCACGACGGACATGTTCAACTACAGCAACGACATGGACATCTACCGCGAATGGGCCAACGTCGTAACCGGGCGGCCGTTCTCGGCCGCGGCGAGCCGTCCGTATCATTGCTGCTACGCCGGCAGGTAACAAAACAGGACCTTCCGCCACTCTTACGACGCCCTCATCGCCATGCTCGGATCCCGGCTCGTTCACCACGAACCGATGGCCGGCGTGTTCAGCGCGGCGCTCGGCAACCACGGCTACCTCGTCCGCTCGCCAGCCATCGCCGAGATCCACGAAATGGCCACGCTCATCCAAGCCTGAGAGAACGGCCGATGAAGATCCCGTACCACCATTCGTTGGCGACTGCACGGAGTGATCCGGGGACAAGGCATTCCGCTCTCGGCCTGGGTTGACATCTGGAATCCGGACGTCTACCACGACTGGCCGAGGCGGCGGATCCAGCTTCCATGGTTCCTGGACCGCCTGTGAACAGCAGTGACGGCACGTCCAACAGCTACTCGGGGCCGGCCTTCCGGTGATACGATGCGGGTCCAATGCGTTCTTTCGGCCGCCGCGCCGGGCGAGCGTGTGTAGGGCTTTCGCGACCGAATCCATTCCTGGCGCCCTGTCCGCGGATGCTTCCGTCTGGAGATGCTGCCCGTGAGATCAGTCACGAGCTCGCCCTGGTTGCGTGACGTGTGCGACGAGCGGCCAGAAGCCCCCGGCTCGGTGCCGCGCCGGCGGCGTCTCCCCCGAGCGCGCTCACAGGCGCGCTTTCCAGGTCGTTCCCAGTCGGTTCCCCTCTTGATCGCCGCGCTTCTGGCCGGCGCCTGTGCCACCCGGCCTCCGAGGGCGCCCAGGTGGCCGGCCGACGAGATACGGAGCCGGACCGGCCAGGCGGTCCGTGCCGCCGATGACAGGGCGGACGGGCAGCTGCCGCGGGGCGTCAGCCTCGACGATGGCCTTGGCGAGGAAGAAGCCGTGGCGGCGGCGCTGTGGAGCAACGCGCAGCTTTCGGCCGACCTGGCGGCCCTCGGCCTCGCCCGCGCCAACCTGGTGGACGCCGGCCTGCTGCGGAACCCTGCTTTTCAGCTGCTCTTCCCGGTTGGCGTCAAACCGTTCGAGCTGGCGGTGACGTGGCCCTTCGAGGCGATCTTCCAGCGCCCGCGGAGGGTCGAGGCAGCCAGCCGCGAGTGGGAGCAGGTGGCCGAGGGGCTGGTCCAACACGGGCTGAACGCGGCGCGAGACGCCCGGCTCGCCCACGCCCGGCTGCTCCAGGCCGAGGAACGCGCCCGCTTGAGCGACGAGGCCGGCAGGCTCGCTGGCGAGAGCGCCGCTCTCACCGCCGCGAGGCTGCGCGCCGGCGATGCGAGCGAGGTGGATCTGCGGCTGGCCGAGGCGGGGGCCGCCTCTGCGAAGGAGGCGGCCGTTCGCGCCGCGCACGAGGTCGTGCTGGCGCGCGAGCGCATGCGCTTCCAGATGGGGCTTTCATCTCAAGCGGGCCCGCTCCTTCGAGCAGTTGCCTCGATGCCCCGGCAGGGTCCCCTGCCGCCGGTCGACGTGCTGCGCGAGGCGGCGTGGTCGTCGCGGCCGGACCTCCGCGCGCAGGAGATCGGGGTCGCGGCCGCGGTCGTCCGCGCGCGGTGGCAGAGATCCCGGTGGCTGGCGCTCGCGGCAATCCTCAGCAGCAAGGAAATCGGGACGCACGGGATTCGCTCCGGGCCGGGTGTCTCCGCGGACATTCCCGTCGCCGGCGCGAACCGCGGCGCGGCGGCCCGCGTGGACGCCGAGGTGGAGCAGGCCTCCAGGCTCTACATCGCGCTGCGGCAAAAGGTGGATCTCGAGGTGTCGGAGGCGTACGAGGCGCTGCGGCTCGCCGTGGACGTGCGGGCCGCCGTGGCCGAATCCGTCGTGCCGTCGTTCGAGCGGGCCGCGGCCGGGGCGCGCCAGGCCTACGAAGCGGGCGATACTTCGTACCTCTCCCTGGTCGAGGCCGAGCGCCAGCTCGTCGACGCGCGGCTGCGCCTGGCGGATGCCGAGGCCGAGGTGCGGATGGCTTCGGCGCAACTCGATCGCGCGGTCGGAACCCGCGTGGACAGGTTGAAGGACGAGTGATGCGAACATCGATCGCGTGCTCCGTGCTCTGCGCCACCATGGCGGCGGGCGCCTGTTCCTCACCCCCGCCCTCGACCGGCAAGGCGGCGCCGCCTGCCACCGTCACGGGCGCGCAGCCCAGGGAAGCGGAACTGGCGACGCTCACGCTGAGCGAGGAAGCCGAGCGTAGGCTCGGCGTGGAGGTCGTCGCGGCGGTCGAGAAGCCGCTGCCCGTCGTGCGCGAGATCGCGGGCGAACTCACGGTGCCGCCCGGCCGCACGATGCTCGTTGCCGCGCCCACCGCCGGCGTTGTGTCGGCAGGCGCGCAGGGCGGCCTGCGCCCCGGCGCTCACGTCCGCGCCGGCCAGGAGCTTTTCCGCCTTGCTCCTCTCGTCGCCATGCAGCGCGACCTGCAGGTGAGTTACGAGTCCGACGCGGCGGCGGCGAAGGCGCGCTACGACGCGGCGCGCACCCAGCTCGAGCGCGCGCGTCAGCTCCTGGCAGACCGCGCCGGCAGCCAGCGCTCGGTCGAGCAGGCCGATCAGGAACACCGCCAGGCCGAGGCCGCCTACCAGGCCGCCAGCGCCCGGCTCGAGCGCCTCCGCGAGAACCCGCTGGAGTCGGACGTCGTCGTACCCATCAACGCGCCCGGCGCGGGCGTGGTCCGCCAGGTGATGGTGGCGTCCGGGGTGCAGGTCAGCGCCGGAACGCCGCTGGCCGAGATCGTGGACGGTCGTGTGCTCTGGATCCGGCTCCCGCTCTACCCGGGCGACGCAAGGGAACTCGACGCGAACCAGCCGGCCGCGGTTCGGCCGCTCGGCTCGGACCAGGCGGCGGCGTCCACCCCGGCGCGCCGCGTCCAGGGGCCGCCCCTGGCGGACGCCGCGGCGGTCAGCATGGACGTCTATTTCGAGATCGACAACGCCGGATGGGCGTGGCGCCCCGGCGAGCGCGCGATGGTTTCGCTGCCCCTGCTCGCCTCCGAAAGCGGGATCGTCGTGCCGGCAAGCGCGATCGTCTACGACATGAACGGCGGCGCGTGGGTCTACGCGCGCACGGCCCCGCACCAGTACCAGAGGCGGAGGGTCCTGCCGCTCCGAACGGCAGGCGGCCAGGTGCTGGTTGGAGGCACCGTGCGCCCCGGCGACAACGTCGTCTCGGCCGGCGTGGCCGAGATCTTTGGCGCGGAGTTCGGCCACGGGAAATAGGAGCCTGAGGTGCGCTGGATAGTCGGTCTGGCATTGAGGCTGCGCGTGGTGGTCGCCGCCCTGGCGGTCCTCCTCATGATCGCCGGCGTGCGCGTGGCGCGGCAGATGCCGATAGACGTCTTCCCCGAGTTCGCGCCCCCGCTGGTCGAGATCCAGACGGAGGCGCCCGGGCTCTCCACGCCCGCCGTCGAGAACCTGGTGACCGTCCCGATCGAGAACGCTCTCAACGGCATCAGCGGGCTGAAGACCCTCCGATCCAAGACGGTGCTCGGGTTGTCGTCGGTCGTCCTGATCTTCGCCGACGGGGCCGACATCATGCAGTCGCGGCAGCTCGTGCAGGAGCGCCTCACGTCCGTTGCGGCACAGCTGCCCGCCGTGGCGCGCCCGCCCGTGATGCTCGCGCCGCTCTCCTCGACGAGCCGCGTCATGAAGATCGGCGTCTCGTCGAAGACGCTCGACCAAGTCGCGCTGACGACGCTGATCCGCTGGACCGTGCGGCCCCGGCTGATGGCGCTGCCCGGCGTCGCGAACGTGGCGATCTGGGGCCAGCGGGACCGCCAGATCCAGGTTCTGGTGGAACCGCAGCGGCTGCGCGATCACGGCGTGTCGCTCGACGCCGTGCTCAAGGCGAGCCGGGACGCGGTGCTGCCGGCGGCGGGCGGGTTCGTCGAAACGCCCAACCAGCGCCTGGCCGTCACGCACCGGTCGGCCGTCCAGTCCGCCGGCGATCTCGCGAAGGTCCCCGTCGCCATGCGGAACGGCCTGCCGCTGACGCTCGGCGCCGTGAGCGACGTCCAGGAGGGCTTCCCGCCTCCGATCGGGGACGCGGTCATCAACGACGGCCCGGGCCTTCTCCTCATCGTCGAGAAGCAGCTCGGCGCCAACACCCTGTCGGTCACGAGCGAGGTGGAGGCGGCCATCGATCGCCTGCGCCCGGCGCTGAAGGACGTCGACCTCGACACGACGATCTTCCGCCCGGCCACCTTCATCGAGATGTCGCTCCACAACCTGAACAGGGCGCTGCTGTGGGGCTGTCTGCTCGTCATCGCCGTGCTCGCGGCGTTCCTGATGGAGTGGCGGGCGGCCCTCATCAGCCTCACGGCGATCCCGCTCTCGCTCCTCACGGCCTCGCTGATCCTCGGCTACCGCGGCGGCACGATCAACGTGATGGTGCTCGCCGGCCTCGCCATCGCCCTCGGCGAGGTCGTCGACGATGCGATCATCGACGTGGAGAACATCCTGAGGAGGCTGCGGCTGAACCGGGCGCTGGCGCAGCCGCAGTCCGCGTTCCGGGTGGTCCTCGACGCCTCGCTTGAGGTGCGGAGCGCCGTGGTGTACGCGACGCTTATCGTCGTGCTGGTCTTCATGCCGGTGTTCTTCCTCGAGGGCCTCGCGGGATCGTTCTTCCGGCCTCTCGCGCTCAGCTACGTGCTCGCGGTCTGCGCCTCGCTCGCCGTCGCGCTCACGGTGACGCCGGCGCTCGCGCTCCTCCTCCTGCCGGGAGCCCCGCTCGAGAAGCGCGAGCCGGCGCTCTTGGCGTGGCTGAAGACGCGCTACCGCCGCGCGCTGCCGCGGGTGCTCGCGCGAACGGGCGCAGCGGTGGCTGCCCTCGCGGTGCTGTTCGTGCTCACAGCGGCCTCGACGCGGCTGCTCGGCGAGGAGTTCCTGCCCCGCTTCCAGGAGTACGACTTCCTCATGCACTGGGTGGAGAAGCCCGGGACGTCGCTCGGGGCCATGACGCGCATCACCGAGCGCGTCAGCCGCGAGCTGCGCGCCATCCCGGGCGTCAGGAACTTCGGCGCCCACATCGGGCGCGCGGAGGTGGCCGACGAGGTGGTCGGCCCCAACTTCACGGAACTGTGGATCAGCCTCGATTCGTCGGTGCCCTACCAGCCGGCGATCGACCGAATCCAGGCGGTCGTGGCCGGATACCCCGGCCTCTACAGGGACGTGCTCACCTATCTTCGCGAGCGGATCAAGGAGGTGCTGACGGGCGGCGGCGCCGCGATCGTCGTGCGGGTCTTCGGACCGGATCTCGGCACGCTGCGGGCTGCGGCGTCGGCCCTCGGCGCGTCGCTGCGGGAGGTGCCGGGCGTCTCCGACCTGCAGGTCGAGCCGCAGGTGCTGGTGCCGGAAGTTCAGATCGCGGTGAAGGCCGACGAGGCAAGGGCGTTCGGCCTCACGCCCGGCGACATCCGCCGCGCCGCCACCACGCTCGTCAAGGGCACGAAGGTCGGCGAGATCTACGAGGACCAGAAGATCTTCGACGTGGCCGTCTGGGGCCATCCGTCGACGCACAGCGACATCGCGGCCATCCGCGACATCCGCATCGACACGCCCGAAGGCGGACAGGTGCCGCTCGGCGAGGTGGCCGACGTCTTCATCGCGCCGTCTCCGAACGTGATCCAGCACGAGAACGCGTCGCGGAGAATCGACGTCGCGTGCAACGTGCGGGGACGGGACCTCGGCAGGACGGCGCGCGACATCGAGGCGAAGGTCAGGGCGTTCGGGTTCGAGCGCGGCTACCACGCGGAGGTGCTCGGCGAGTACGCCGCCCGCCAGGAGAGCCGGAACCGCCTGTTCGCCCTCGGCGTGCTCGCCTTTCTCGGCATCGTGCTCGTGCTCTATTCCGACTTCCAGTCGGCGCGGCTGACGGGGCTCGTCGCCGTGAGCGTGCCGTTCGCACTGATAGGCGGCGTCGCGGCCACCTTCGCGACCGGCGGCATCCTGTCGCTGGGATCGCTCGTCGGGTTCGTAACGGTCCTCGGCATCGCGGCGCGCAACGGCATTTTGCTCGTCGCGCACTTCCGGGAGCTCGAACGCGTCGAGGGCGTGCCGTTCGGAAGGGACCTGGTAATCCGGGGAGCCGAGGAGCGCCTGGCGCCGATCCTGATGACGGCGCTGGCCACGGGGCTCGCGCTCCTGCCAATCGTGGCCGGCGGGACGCGCCCCGGCCACGAGATCGAGCACCCAATGGCCGTCATCATCGTCGGCGGCCTCGTGACCTCGACGATCCTGAACCTGTTCCTGATGCCCGCGCTCTACCTGAGGTTCTCGCGGCCGCGCAACGCCCAGATCCCGCCGCCAGGGATTGGAGCACCCTAGCGGAGGCGCGCGAGGCGTCCCTCCCCAACCCTCCGGCCGGCCCCGCAGCGCGACGGGCGCTTTCCTGCCAGGCCCTTGCCGATCGCGTCCAGCAGCCGGCCGTCGTCGCTGCGGTACTCCCGGAACATCATGCCGGCCAGGCCGCGATCCAGGACGAGGCGCGCCTTGCCGAGCAGGCTCTGCTCGCCCTCGCAGGTCACGAAGGTCCGGGTGTCGGAGTTGGAGAAGAACGGCACGCCGCTCAACTCGTCCCAGTAGCGGGTGTACCCGGAGGTTGACGAAGTCCGGGTACTGCTGCGCCTGCGCCATGTCGGTGTGCGCCAGGCACACGAACGACGCCAGCACGTACGCGAACAGCGCGTTCGCGCCGGCCTGGGCGAGGAACCGCGTGCCGCGCCGCACGCCCCGAAGGTCGACGAGCGCGTAGACGCCCAGCCGCAGCAGGGCAGTCATCGCCGCCGAGCGCAGGCACCAGGTGGGCGTGGCCGTGTTCTTGCTCACGCCGAACATCGGGCTGAGAGGCGCCAGCGCGTGGAGCAGTGCGCTCGCCGCGTAGAGGCCGCCGAGCGCGAGCAGGTTCGCCCAGCGCGTCAGGATGTGGCGCCACACCGCCAGAGGCGACTCGCCGGAGGCGTGGCGGCGGCCGGGGGCGAAGGGCAGCGCCATCCCCACCATGAACAGGAAGGCGGGAAAGACCGAGTCGACGAACGTCGTGGCGTCGCGACCGCGCGCGTGCTGCATCCACGCGGGCGTGCCCGGCACACCCGCGATGTCGTTGACGAACAGCATCGCCAGGATGACGAGTCCCTGGAGCACGTCCAGGGAGTGCAGCCGCTCGCTGGTGAAGGCAGGCTTGGCGCGCGGCGGCCGCTACTTGCGGTTCCGGAACGTCTTCAGCGCGGCCCAGGCCTCCTCGCTGCCCCATCGCGCGTCGCGCGAGCCGCCGCGCGCGCTCGGGACGTCCCTGATGAAGATGCCGGCGCCAAGCTCGCCGGTTTCGTCGAGATGGGCCTGGAGCGTGCGCCCCTTGCCGCCCTCGCCCCACTCGAACCGGCCCCCGGGGAGCCCGAGCAGGATCTGGGCCGCCTGGTAGCCGTGGGTCTTGCCCCAGTTCACCTGCCAGCTGAACCTGAAGATCGCCTCGCCGCTCATGCACGGCACCGACCCGCCCTCGGGCGTGAATGTCTGGGTGCTGCCCTCGTACAGATCGCCGTAGCCCATCGGGTGGATCGCGTCCACCTGCCCCTTCCAGTCCTCCCACCAGCCCATGTGTGGCGCGTTGAAGCAGGGGCTGTGGAAGGAATCGACGGTGAGCAGCTTGCCGCGCGGCTCGAGGACGGCCGCGAGCTTCTTCACGAAGCCGGCGAACACCGCGCGATCCTGGTCCAGCGAGCCGTTGCCTTCCAGGTCGAGGTCGATGCCGTCGAGCTCGAGGCGGTCCATCTCGGCGACGAGGCTCTTCACGAAAGCGTCCTGGTGGTCTTTGAACGCCGCCCGCGCGAGGTCCCAGTTCCACTTCTTGCCGTCGTGGTTGTAGACGGTCAGCAGGACCTTGACGCCGCGCGCGCGCCCAGGTGCGGAACCACGCCACTTCCGCGTCGTCCACCGGCTCTTCGTACGTGACGTACCTGACGCCCCCGCCCTCGGTAGGAAGCCAGAACTGGAGGCTCATTCGCGTGAGCCACTGGTCGGCGGTGATGTCGCAGGCCTTGTGCCGCAGCGTCTGGCGCGATTGCTCGAGTTGGTAGGGCGGGATCCAGCTCATGATCTCCGCCTGCGGCGGAGCAGCGGCGGGCTGCGCGGCCGCTCAGCGCTTCAGGGCCTCGGCGTTGACGATCACCGGGAACTCGCCGCGCCAGCGGGCCCACGCCTCCTCGTAACTCGCCAGCGCGCACATGAAGTGCGCGACGTTCGCCATGTTGGTGCTGCGCGGACGGAAGAGGCTGCTCACCAGGCCTTCGTGCACCTCGTATCCCGAGACGTCGCCGCTCCGGAGCGTGTCAGGGCGAACCGCTACCCACTGGATGAACGGACTGATCGTCCCGATGCGGACGCCGAGGACGTCGGCCGCCGCCTGGTTGTCCCGCGCGGGCGGGAGCACCCTTCCTGAACCGGACGTCGCGTCAGGCGCGCTGCTCCACGCTGCACCCGGAGATCCGCGCGACCGCCAGCACAGGCTCCTCGCCGTCGACCGCCGATTCCACCGGCCACGAAGGCGCTCCCCGCCAGCGGCGCGGCGCCGGACGCCGGGTCACTGGCCGTTACAGGCTGAATCGAGGATCGTCGGCCAGGGGCACCAGGGTCGACGTCACGTAGAGGTCCCCTTCCGTTCTCAGGGCATGCATGACGCCCGCAGGGACGATGAAGGCCTGACCGGGCGTCAGGGGAACCTCGGCCGATTCCAGGACGCCGTAGCCCGCGCCTTTCACGCAGTAGAAGACCTCGTCGTGTCGAGGATGCTTGTGGAGGGCCACCACCCGATCGGCCGCGAGGTGATACACCCTGTGGACGAGCGCCTGGCGGAATTTCTCGGTGTCCATGAGCGCGGGGCCGTGGGCCATGGGCTACAGCGTCTGGGTGGCAGACACGATGTGGATGGACAGCACGGCCCGCATCCACGGGAAGCGTGCCTTCATGCGGTCGAACTCCGGGCCCGCCTGCGCGAACTCGGCCCTCCCCTTGATCAGAAACCCGATGCCGGGGCCGTGCCGACCCTGCTCCTGTCGGGTCCCGAGGGTGATCAGCACGTCGGGGTTCACCGCGATGTGGCGTTCGGTTCGATGCATCCCGCCGACAGGAACGAGCATGCGGCAGTCAGACGGGACCTCGACGTAGCTGTTCCAGGTGTTCACAAGGTGCGGGCCATCCTCGCCCAGGCTCGCCAGGGCGACCACGCCCTCGTGTTTCAGTATGTTCCTCAGCGTCTCCTGAAGCGTCATCGCTGCCTCTCGAACAGGACACACGAACCATCATACAAGCCCCGCTGCCGCCGCCGCCACGGCAAGCGAGCGGGCACTGGTCCGACCCGCACCCCCGGACGAATCCGGGCTAGCGCTTGACCAGCTCGACGCGGCGGTTCCTGGCCTTGCCCTCCTCGGTGTCGTTGGTCGCGACCGGCGCCAGCGGGCCGACGCCATGGGGCTTGAGCCGGTCGGCGGCGACTCCGTGCTTCGAGGCGAGCTCCTTCGCCACGGCCTCCGCCCGCATCTGCGAGAGCCTCATGTTGTGCTCCAGGACGCCGGTGCCGTCGGTGTGGCCGACGACGTAGAGCCTCAGGGCCGGGTCCTGCTTCAGGAGCCTGGCGATCTCGGTCAGCGCCGGCTCGGACTCGGGTTTGACCTCGGCCTTGTCGACGTCGAAGTAGATGCCGTACAGGACCGCCCTGCCCGTCGCACCGATATCGGCGGCCATCGTCTTGGCGTCGGCGACGACCTCCTGGGTCATCGCCTGCCTTTCGACGACGGTCAGGTAAAACCTGTCCGCTCCCGTGTCTACATGGATCTTCGCCCAGATCTCCAGGCCGTCCTTGACAACCCTCATGGACGTCTTGTTCGGGCTCTTGGGGTCGTTGACATGAAACTCGCCCCCGATCTGCGTGATCGCGTTCGTGTAGTTGCGGGACACCTGGAGGTAGCTGTATTTTCCCGCAAATTCCTTCTTGGTGATGTAGTCCAGGTACAATCTCCGCCCTTCGATCGTCACTTTCTGCTTGGTTTGAGGGTCTATGAAATCCTCCGCGGCGAACTCTCTCTTTTCGCAGTAATAGAGATAGTAGCCCTGAATCCTCGAGAAGAGGGGATGGTCCTGGCAGCCCGCCTTGTCCTGCTGGGCTCCCGCGGGGGCCGCCGCGAAGACAAAGACCGCGAACAGTCCGACCATCATGGCGCGTGAGTTGAACATGATCCTCGGCCTCCTCTTGATGTCGGGCGCGGCGGCGCCTATTTCCGATCCGGGAGCTCCAGGTTCCAGCTGAAGCTCGTCCCGGGATCGTTTCCCTGGTTGTCGCGATGATCGGGCCAGCGGCCGCCCTTCCCGGCGGGCGCGGCGTAGGAGCCTCGCGCGCTCCGGCCGTCGACCGTTCCCTTCAGCAGGTCGGGGAGCGTATTGACGCCGATGTACCAGGCGCCGCGCTCGTGTTTCTCGGGACTGCGCAGGCGAATCTCGAGCCGGCAGCTGCCCGAGTTGCGCTCGACGATCAGGCCGACGGAAGCAGTGCCCTCGGGCGGCCCGTACGCGCCGGAATCCTCGACCTTCTCGCACAGGACGTCGGCCTTGCGGCCGTTGATGAGGACATCGTTCCGATAGCTGTAGGAGTACGACGCAGTGGCCCTCTCGCCGCGGTAGTAGTCGTTGTTCTGGTAGCGGTTCGTGTACTTGAGCGAGACCCGGAGGATGACCTCCTCGGTCAGGCTCCCCTTGTAGGTCACGCTCCCCGCCTGGTTGGCCGCGGTGTCGTCCCAGGACACCGTCCGGCGGTACACGACGGTCCCGGGCGCGGCCCCGCAGTGGACCGTCAGGCGGCTCTCGCCGATCTTCCGGAAGGGGGAAGTCTTCGAGAGGGGCAGACGATCCGGCCGGGCCACGGCACAGGAGCTGAAGACCGAAATGACGTCTTCGACGGCGCCCGCTTCGCCGCCGGGCGCCCGATAGCGCAACTCGATGATCCCGTCGTCGACGAGGAAGGCCCGGCTCCTCGGACGCCCTTCGACGGGCTCGCCCCCGAGGACTTCGCCCTTCTCCGCCTCGACGACGATCCGATTGAAGGGCCTGGTCTCCCGCCCGTTCCCGTCCCGAAGCACGGCGATGATGAGGTCCATCGTCTCGCCGCAGGCCAGGTCCGTCTTGCCCGGATGGATCTGGCAGCTCGCCGGGCGCCTCTCGAAGTCCTCGAGGAGCGCCTCGATGGGCCGCCCGCCCTTCATCGCCGCGTCCTTGTTCTGGAACATCCGATTGGTGCAGGCCGTGAACGAGTTGATCGGGCTCGTGACCGTCCAGCTGGCCACCCGCTCGCGGGGCTCCCCGTCGTAGAACAGCGTGAGGGTCAGACGAGACATCACGGCCGAACCGTCGGCGGCGCGGGCGTTCAACCCCTCCTCGTACTCGGCTTCGAACACGTATTCCGGTGGCTCGGCCTTCGCCCCGAACCGGGCCGCTTCCGACTCGGGTGCGCCGGCGACGGGCCGCTGGAGATGGAAGCAGGGGGAGGTCAGGACCTCGGCCAGGCGGGAGACGAGAGACTCCCCGAGGGCGACGCCGGTGGCCCCGGCCTCGGCTCGTCCGACGTAGGCCCGTCTGGCGCAGGTGGCGCAGCCGGACGCGGCCTGCCCCGCGTCCCCGGGACGGACGCCGGTGAGGAGCAGGCCCGAAACGCAGGCGATACCCGCGAACCACAAGGCTCCGGCGGGCCATCGAGCCCTTGATCGCGCGGCCATCCGTCCCTCCTTTCCCTCTCTCAGAAGAACGTCGGCGTTGAATTGAGGCCGATCCGGACGCCGGCCTCGGCGTCTGCCCGATCGGCCGTGAGAACCTGGCCGAGCCGGATCCCGGCCGAGGCTCTGGCCTCGAGCCCGATGTCGGTCATCGAATCGCCGTCGAAGCTGAGGACGAGCCCGGCCCTGGCGGAGGCCTCGGCCGAAACGAGTTTTCCGGCCTCGAAACCCGTCTCGGCGCCGATGAAGAGCGTCCCCGTCTTCTCGACGAAGTTCCACTCCAGTTCCACGGCGGCGACGCCGATGTCCCCGCCGACGGTCACGGTCGTGCAGTCGACGTGGAAGGACACGACGGCGAGGTCGAGCCCGAGCCCGGGGAATGTGCACGGCACCTTGAAGTCCTCGAGCCGGAGTTCGCCCTCGATCGACTGGGCGGGCGGCGGCGTCGTGAGGCAGCTTTGGTCGGGGGCCAGCGCGGTGTACATACGAAACATATGGCCGACGATCTGATCGATACTACGCAGGATTTCGAATCGCGTTCCGATCCTGGCGCGGGCCGCCTCCGCGGGATCGGGGATGAAGCTGGCCCAGTAATTCACCGTCCGGTGATAGGCCAGGGCCGCGGCTTCCCACGCCGGGGCGAATTGGGCGTAGGCTTCTGAGACGGCGAGGGCTTCGCCGTCGAAGGTCTGGGCATGCCGGGCGCAGGAGCGGCGCTTGACTTCGTCGAGGCAACGGCCGCGGGCATTCGGCTCGAGCTTCCAGCACTGTTCTTCCTCGGCCAGCCAGGCCTTGTCGAGCTCGCCGCGTATCCTTAAAGCCTCCATCCAGCGGGCATGGATGTCGCGGAGGAAACGCTCCCGCGATCCGGCGAGATGCTCGAGCCATAGCTCGGCGCCCTTCTGCCCCCGCTTCGCCTTGTCGGGCGTCAGCCGGAGGACCCGCGCCCCGGACGGCTGCGCCGAGGCGGCCGCGCTTTCACCGAGCGGCCGTGATCCCGGGCCGGCCGTCAAGTAGGGCCGGAGCTCGGCCAACGTGGCCTCGGCCATCGCCGCGAACTTATTTCTCTCCGCCTCCAGCCGCCTTAGGGCGGAAATGCACTCGGCGCTGTTGCTCGCCTGGACCATCGGCAGGCGGACCATGGCCTCCTTCCCGGCCTCGGCGGCCGGTAAGGGGACCGGCGGCGGCGCCCCGGGAGGCTCGGCCTTGGCCGAGCCGCTCCGGCGCAGGGCGCGATCCACGTCCTTGAGGGCTTTGGCCGCGGCCGCCGTATAGGAGCCGTCGAGAGAAACCTCGAGGTGCCGCCGGGCCGCCGCGAGATCGTCCCGCCGGAGGGCCAGCCGACCCAGCGCGTAATTGGCTTGGGGATGGTTCGGGGCGATCTTGACGGCCCTAGAGAAGAGCTTCTCCGCTTCGGCAGAGCGGCCTTCGCCGAGCTCGGCCGCGCCCAGATTGGACAAGACCATCGGGTTGTCCGGGGAGAGCGCATCGGCGTATCGAAGGAGAGGCCGGGCGAGTCGGTACTGGCCGAGGTTGTTGAGGACCGCACCTAGGTTGTTGAAGGCCAAAAAGTCGTTCGGAAATTCGGCCGCGGCGACGGAGAGGACATAGAGGGCGTCGCCCGGAGAACCCGCGAGCAGCAGGGCCATCCCGTAGCCGTTGAGCCCGCTGGCCGATCCGGCCTTTCCCAGCGCCCGCTGAAGCCGGCGGAGCTCCGACGGGGAAGCTCGGCGTTCAAGCGCGTTCCGGAGGTCCGATACGGCTTTGATGGCCTCGGGCCTGTCAGAAGTGCGCGCCGACGATCGTTCCGTAAACGGAGCCGCTCCCGTCGAGAGAAGGGCCAACCCGCCGATCAAGAGCGAGCGCGGGATCCGGCCGAGCCTTGGCATCGCGATCCTGCCCCTTGCTTCTCGATGGCTCTATTATCGCGCATCGCCTGGGCTTGTCGAGCAAGATCCGGTCAGGCCGCGCCGCCGGCCAGTCTCGACACAGCGATGAGAAGTAATAATGGAACAATTGGCCAACACGGCCCTTGGGCCGGCAGGGGCGTCAGGGCGGGGTAGTGTCCCGTCAAGTGGTGGACTTTCGTAGCCTTCGTTCCTGAGTTCGTCTCTGTTCTCCGCGCGTGGACGTTGGCGGCGCTGAGGACGGAGAAGACGCCGCCCTCGAGCGCCTTGGAAAACCCTGCCGGGTTTGCCACAGCGCCCACCCGCTGCATCGCCTCGCTATGCGATCGCCATTAGCCCTGATGTGACAAAAACTCAGGCCGCGCGAGCCAGCGCGGTCTGGATGC
>ERZ795061.61-NODE-61-length-102763-cov-9.075194_pt1 | contig 102763 bp, 97 predicted proteins | sample MGYA00375145_ERZ795061 | MGnify/ENA primary metagenome ERZ795061 (study PRJEB30190, sample SAMN05720144) | anaerobic digester metagenome | isolation source: active sludge of municipal wastewater-treating anaerobic digesters | place: USA | collected 2014-12-22 ... | reverse complement strand
CTATAAGGCAGCTTTTATTAATTTGACATTTACTCTTCATAGCGGTCAGAGTAAAGCACCATCCTCTCCCCTGAGAACCGCGATTTTTCCGAAAAGATAGGGCGCGCCGAAGGAGCACCAGAAGCCGATGCACCAGTATCGGAAAAATCCCGCTTCCAGGCTTTCGGGCAGAATGAATTTCAGACCAAACCGGATGGCTGCCACAACGGCGATGCCGATAACTATCTTTGCCAGCTGGTAGGGCAGGCGATTCTTCGGGTTGAATCGTATGCGGTCTTCAGCAAGGAGGGCGCCGATGAGAAATCCGGATATGGTACCCATGGTGGTATTAATATGTTCCCCGGGGACCGCGATGTATATGCCTGCCGGGAGAAGGATCAGAACAATGGTTATCACCACTGGATTGACCGAGCGGAAATGCTTTCCGGTGACCGTTGCCGCCGGTATTATAACAACAAGACAGAGTATTCCCAGCGTGAGTCCCCCGATGACGTCGCCCAGATAGTGCACACCCAGGTAGAGGCGGGAGTATGTTATGAGGATTATCATTGAAACACAAATGATTCCCACTGCCTTATTGCCGGCCATGATTGCGATTGTTCCCCAGAAGGACGTTGCTCCCTGGGCATGTCCGCTGGGGAAGCCGGGCCCGCTCGGCCTGTATCTTATAGCCAGTTCCCGAATACCGGGGATAAGTTTTTCCGGATCGGGCCGGGGATTGTTGAAGAGACATTTCAGGGCGTCATTCACGGTCATGGCAACGAGGAACACGGCCCCCACATAGATGGCGCGCCGCCGGTCCCAGCACCAGTAAAGGATCGGCAGGGCGACCATGTAAAAGGTCTCGCTTCCCGCCGATGTTATGGCCATCATGGCCATGTCCAGCCACGATCCGGCGAAAATATGGACGCTGTTGAGGATGTCTTCCCCGAATAAAACGGTGTTGGCGAAGAAAGATTCCATGTCACTCCTCTGACCCCCGGCGGGCGGTCAATAATTCGATGTAAGCCTGCGTGGAGCCCGGAGGGGTCACGCAATAAAATGCTTCTTCAATTGGTCCATCGGCAGCGTCAGCATTACCGTGGTATTTATTGATGATATGATCGTGATCGCCCGTTCGCTCGTGATCCCCATGTTGTACAGGATTACGTCGATCTTGGCGTAGCCGAACCCGAATCCCGATTCGCTGGTGTCGATATTGTCCACGAAAAACTCATGCTCGCGGCCTTCATCGCGGTAGCGTCGGTGTTCGTCGCGCTTATCGTGAATCCTGTTGATGTCGCGCGTGAGGATCGGGGCCGTGTTGGTGACCTCGATGTACATGAAATCGTCATCCGCCTGGATGCGGAGAATGATCTTGATGTTCTGTTCCTTGATCTGACGCTGTATGTCCCTGATCATGGTGAGGCCCATGATTTCTTTTTTTTCTTCTTCGGTATAGGAACGGTTCTCCAGGTAGGCCCTGTTTTTTATGGTGAGCAGCCTTGACTCCTCGTTCAGAATCTCCCTGACTATGGCTGACAGGTCTTCTTTCTTTAAAATCTCCTCGGCCATGCGGTTGAAGTTGTCCGCATGTTTCATGAGGGTGTCGATGTTCTGATTTATTTCATCCGGACTCTTGTCGGGCCGCAGCTGCTGGAGCTTTTTCAGGATGCGGTCCCGGAGAAGGACGTACTTGTAATCCGCCTTCACGGCGTTTTTTATCAGCTCGTCCACGCAGGCGAAAAGGTCCGATGTCATGCCTTCAAGGCCGGCAGCGGACAGGATTTTCCCTCCTGCCTTCATGATTTCGTCCCGGGTCTTCCTGCTGTAGACCTGTATGTACCCTTTTACCTGTACCTGCCGCATGATCCGTCCATGTGTTAGCCGGGAATAATTGTTGGACCGGCGCTGCAGAAAGTCAAGCGTTAATGATTTGAGGATGGATGGACGGAATGGAAAAAAAACAGAATTTTCTATTGACAATAATGGCCATAACGACAATTGTGCTGTATATTATTTAGATAGTCGACCGATTACATAGCAAGAATAGAAAGCGGCAGTAACTATGAATTATACCTTGGCATCACTACTAAACCTGCTTCTCGGCCTTTTGTTATGCCTGGAGGGTTCGCTCCCTGGCCATATTTTGTGATGCCTTCTTGAAAACTGAAACAAGTAAAAGCCGTCACAGAATGTGGCGGCTTTTTTATGTTATGGTAATGAGTGTTAAAGCAGATATATGTAAGGCAGGTAATTGAATGGATTCATCATGTAATATCATGAATCCGGGGAGGTGGCGGGGTGTATGCCCCTTGTTGCTTGGGTGAACAGGGCGCCTGTGCACTACCATTCCACTCAGATAAGGAGAAACAATTATGTCAGATAACAGTAACAATAAAGTCGTAATATTCGACACCACGCTCCGCGACGGGGAGCAGTCCCCAGGTTTCACCATGAACATGAAGGAAAAGATGATATTCGCGGACCAGCTGATCAAGCTCGGCGTCGATGTCATTGAGGCGGGATTTCCCATCGCTTCCGACGGCGATTTTGAGGCCGTAAAGATGATAGCTGACAGGGCCCGGGGCGTACAGGTGGCCGGCCTTGCCAGGGCGAACCAGAAGGATATCGAAACCGCCTGGAAGGCCATCCAGGGTGCAGAGAATCCCCGTATCCATACCTTCATTTCCAGCTCGGACATCCATATCCAGCACCAGTTCAAGAAGACCCGCGAGGAGGTGCTGAAGCTGGCCATCGAGGCGGTGAAGCAGGCGAAGAGCTACACGAAGAACGTCGAGTTCTCCCCCATGGACGCCACCCGGAGCGATCCGGTGTACCTTGCCGAGATGGTTCAGGCCGTCATTGAGGCGGGCGCAGTCACGGTAAATATCCCGGACACGGTGGGATATGCTATCCCCTCGGATTTTCACCGCCTGATACGCTATCTGTATGAACATGTTTCCAATATAAATAACGCCATCATTTCGGTGCACTGCCACAATGACCTGGGACTGGCTGTTGCCAACTCCATCGCGGCGATCGAGGCGGGGGCCCGTCAGGTCGAGTGCACGGTCAATGGCATCGGCGAGCGGGCGGGCAACACCTCCATGGAGGAGATCGTGATGGCGATCAGGACCAGGAGCGATCTTTTCAAAGTACACACCGGCATCAACACCAAGCAGATCGTGCCAACGAGCCGCCTCCTGACGAACATCACCGGCGTATCGGTCCAGCCCAACAAGGCAATCGTCGGAAGCAACGCCTTCGCCCATGAATCGGGCATCCACCAGGACGGCCTCCTGAAGAACACCATGACCTACGAGATCATGAGGCCCGAGGACGTGGGCATTTCCAAGTCGTCCCTGGTGCTGGGCAAGCACTCCGGGCGCCATGCCGTTCTCGACCGTCTTGGTTCCCTCGGCTACAACCTGGACAAGGAGGAGACGGAGCGCTTCTTCCGCCTCTTCAAGGCCCTGGCTGACAGCAAGAAGGAGGTCTTTGACGAGGACATCGCGGTCCTGGTCGGCGAGTCCCTCTTTAAAGGCGAGGAGCACCGGCGGTACAAGGTCGAAAACGTGCAGATATCCACCGGGATGTTCTCGCCCCCCATGGCCCTGGTGACGATCAAGGACCACAAGAAGGGAAACCGCGAGGCCTTCGAGGTCGCCCACGGCAACGGCGGCGTCGATGCCGGCGTGAAGGCGGTGAAGAGGATAACGGGCACCACGGCGAGGATCACATCCTTCAACCTGGTCGCCATCACCGGCGGGTCCGATGCGGTCGCCGAGGTGCACTGCACCGTGGCAGAGGAGCACGAGGGGAGGGAGCTCAAGGCCTTCGGCAGCGCCGCCAACATCGATGTGTCCATCGCCGGTATCCATTCCTTCGTGGACGCCCTGAACAAGCTGGAATACATGAAGATTGCCGGGCAGCGCCGCCGTGATCTCATGAACGGCGGCAACGGGAACGGCAGTATCGGCGAAGGAGTATAACGTTTCCATGGAGGTGTCATTATGAAAAGAAGCATGCTGTTGATTACGGCTCTGCTGGCTTTCCCGGCGTTAATCGTACCCGGCGGGGATGCCTATCCCGCCGGGAATGCGTCTCTTGGCATGATAACCATCGAGGCTCCCCCGGGATGGGACCTTTCCGCCCGGGAAAAACGGATCATAGGCAAACCTGTTGCCGGAAACGAGCCGCCCAAAGAATGGTACGCGCCCGGTTCCGAGCTGTTTGTCATGCTGGGGCCAGAGCCGGATTCCGGGCGTGAACTGTCCGCGGCGCTTAAAAAATTCATGCAAGACACGTTCATCGGTTATGCTGAGATCGAATTGAAGTCACTCAAATTTAAGCTCCCCTCGGGGATCGAAAACCTCGGGTTCAGCGGAAGCATGAGGAACAGGAGTAGCGGGGACATTATGTATGCCATTGCCCTGGTCCTTCGTTATAAGGGGTCTTGCTATTTTTTCATTTACGACATTGACCGGGAAGAGAGCTTTAAAACTTTCTCCAGCGGGCCTTTGATCTTTCTCATGAATAGCATTAAGATCGTGGATGGTTCCGGTAAGGCCGCCGGGAAATGATGAACTTGCTGGAGACGGTTATCGGCCCTGTTTGTGCTTGATGAAAAGGCGGGGAAAGGCATCCCCGCCTTCGTTTTTCACTTCATTTTCAGATTGATCTTCTTCCCGATCTCCTGGGCCTCCTTCACCGTACGCTTTATGATCGCGTCTACAGGCGGAAGGTCGTGGATGATGCCCTGGACCTGTCCGACGAGCTGCACGCCGTTATCAAGATCGCCTTCCTGCGTCGCTTTCTGGATCGCGACGTACGCGGCGGCCATGTGGGCGAGGTTCATCCCCATCTTCGGCCCTTGCAGAAGGCCCTGCATCATTGATTTCTTTTTCTTCTTCGCTCCCGCCGGCGCCGGGGCGGAGTCGGATTTTTCTTTTCCCTTCCCCGACAGTATCGATGTGGCCAGGCCGATCCATGACAGGTCAAGGGATTTCGCGATGGCGAAGGAGGCGATGAGACCTTTGGGGAGGTTGCGGCCCCTCCTGATGGCCTTTTCAGCGGCAGGGGTCTTCAGGACCCTGCAGTTGAGACCGTCAAAGCGGTTTGAATAAATGGTGTCTTCGATACCTCCTTCGATCTGAGCGTCCAGGGTCTTCCTGTTGACCGGGCTTTCTCTGGACATGGAAAGCCGTGTCCCCATCCCGATCCCTTCCGCACCCAGGGCAAGGGCGGCCGCCATGCCCCTTCCGTCGCCGATCCCGCCGATGGCGACGACCGGGATCTTCACCGCGTCTACAATGGCCGGGACCAGGACGAAGGTGGTCACCAGGCTGCCGTGCGCCGCGGCTTCGTGGCCGGTGACCTGCAGGGCGTCGGCGCCCGCTTTTTCCTCCGCCAGGGCATGCTGAAGGGTCGTGACGGTCGTTATGACCTTGCCGCCGTAGGCATGGACCCGCTTTATGATATCCTCCCCTTTCCCCAGGGATATGTTGATGACGGGGACTTTTTCCTGGAGCGCGATCTCGGCATTCTCCCGCGCGCCGGGCATGATAAGGGTCGCGCCGACGCCGAAGGGCTTGTCGGTAAGCTCCCTGATCTTACGTATGGATGCCCGCGTCTGTTCGGGGCTCAGGGGCCCTGTGGCGAGGTAGCCGATGCCGCCGGCATTGCATACGGCTGCAACCAGTTCCGGCACGCTGATCCAGCTCATGCCGGGGAGAATGATCGGGTATTTGATCTTAAATAATTCCGTGATGCGTGTTTTCATGCCTGGTCCCTCCGGGAATAGTGATATCGGGCTGATTGTCCGATGTTATGCCCTTATATTCCGGCCGTATACGTTTTAATCAATAAAATTTAACTATTGTAAAAAAAATTATGGTAAAACGGCTCATTACGTGGACTTGTACGGTAAGACTGCAGATGTCGGATAAAATACAGCGTATGGGCGCAAGCCCGTTCCGGCGCAGTACAATACGCCTCCCTGATCAGGGTGCTCCCGGTTTATTCGTTTTCATGAGGGATTTTCACAGTTCAAAATAATCTCATGAAAGCCTTCACCGCGATGAAGCCCAGGTTGGCCACTATCACTCCGAACATGAAAATGTTTCCCGCTGCAGAGTTGCGCAAGAACGACCATATCCTGAAATCGTTTCCCAGCACCATCGTCACCCAGAAGATGTTGATGAAAAATATTCCGGAAACCAGGGCGAGAGTGTGATCGCTCCAGTATCTGCTGGTTGCGATAAGGGCGATGCCGACTCCCAGCACGATCATTTGAATGATATACGGTGTTATTCCCTGCGGTGTTTTCATGAGATTTTTTGCATTCTCCTGTCCATGGATCTGAAGATCTTCGCGGAGAAAAATATGATCATTGAGCGGAATTGTCAATGCCAAATATACGGAAAGGCGATAGCCCTGTCGGGCGGGACCCATGCGTGTCCCCCTTACAGCACCTCCATGCCCAGGATGCATATGTCATCCATAAAATCGCTGCTCCCCTTGAACTCCACGAGCCTCCGGAATGACACCGCCACGACGTCAGTGATGGGCATCATGGACAGCGAGGGGAGCACTTTTTCCATGAAGGTTGATTCAAAGGACTGGCTTTCGTCATTTATTTCTTCTATCAAACCGTCGGTGAACAATAAAACCTTGTCGCCCGGTTCCAGCTGGACTTCGGTTTCGGCATAACTGGCATAGGGATTGTAGCCTATCATGCCGCCCCTTGATTTGACCTGGATCACCTTTCCTTTTCTCAGTATCAACGGGAATGGATGACCCGCCCGCGCGAACTTCAGTATCCGGCTTTTAGAGTCATAGAGCGCGTACAGGGCCGTTATGAAATTGTCGCCGATTATGCCCGAGGCGTGGGTATTGATATAATGTAAAAAGTCCGAAACGGAGAATTTTACTTTTTCTGAAGCGGCAATGAGCGATTTGAGCATGCTGGTGATGAGGGCGGCGGGAAGGCCATGGCCGGACACGTCGCTGATAAAGATCCCGATCATATGCTCTTCGGCGAACTTGATGTAATCATAGTAGTCGCCGCCCAGGTCTTCCATGGGCCGGTACAACAGGGAAAACTTCACGCCGGGAATCTCGGGGTACACGTCCGGAAGCAGGCGCAGCTGGAGCTGCTTGGCCAGCTCCAGCTCCCGTTTCATCTCCCTGGCGTGCTGGATGATCTCCGAGTTCCTGCTTTTGATCTCCTCCTGCTGCAGGAATTCGATTCGTTTGGATATCTCAAACAGATAGGCGATTATTATGCCCATGATGTTTGCGCCGATAAAGAAGAAATTATTATTGATAAATATAACGCTTTTCGCGTCGGGCGTGCTGCTGGGATAGATTCTCTGAATGAAAATCAGGGACAGCTCGTAGCCGGCGACAAGGCACAGCAGGCAGAACACGGCGTAATGAAATCTCAGCCCGAAAAGCGTGGCTATCCCCATGATGACCAGTATGATCCCCGCGTAATAGAACGTGTACCCGGGCTCGCTTTCGCGGGCCAGAGCCATCATGGCGACGATTCCCAGTCCCATGATCAGCGAACTTGCCGATATGGCGAACTGCATGTAACGGTGAAGCGATTTATTGTATGTCATGAGGTACGTCACCGTGGCCACCGGAATGACAATGGCGAACCGTATGAACCACATGGTGCGGTATGATTCGGGCATCAGGAAATAATCGAGGATACTGAATAACGCATAAAGGATTGTGGCCAGCCAGTATCCCATGCGTATCCCCGGTATGGCGGTTTCCGCATAATGCGTTAAAAAAGCCTTTTCAACTTCACGGTTCGCAAATCTCAGATAAGTTTTCATGATTATAAAAATGATTCTGCCTTCGCAATCATGCCTCAATTGGCGGAATGGCCCCCCATGGACGAAACTAGTCTGTCTATATGTGAAACGTGATGGTAAAACAGGCATGGTCTCTGTCAAGAGATTACTATAATATGTACAGGCGTTCACCTTGTCAGGCGAATGATGATGCCTGCAAGGGGGTTATCCTGCCGGAATAATGTCCATGGCGCCATGGACATTATTCAAGGCCGATAGTTATCGGTACTTAACAAAAATGTAGTATTTTTTTACTTGACATAATCACGCCCTTCATATATCAACCTTTTCATAGGCCGTGAATTTTTTTTCTACTTTACAAAAATATGAGACATAAGTTTTAATATTGTAACGGCATATTCGTACATTCATTATAATCCATCATATATCTATTAGAGGTAATCAAATGGCTGAACAGAAAGACGTTAGTCAAAGAGAAAGCAACCAGAAGGCCCAGGCCCTGGAATCGGCAATAATGCAGATAGAAAAACAGTTCGGCAAGGGGTCCATCATGCGTCTTGGCGACGAGGACAAGGTTGTCCAGATCGAGGCTATATCGAGCGGCTCCCTGGAGCTGGACATCGCCCTCGGCATCGGCGGCGTGCCCCGGGGGCGGGTCGTTGAGATATACGGGCCGGAGTCTTCCGGCAAGACCACCCTTACCCTGCACATCGTGGCTGAGGCCCAGAAGATGGGCGGCGTCGCCGCCTTCATTGACGCGGAGCACGCCCTTGACCCGACCTACGCGGCAAAGCTCGGCGTAAAGACTGACGAGCTCCTGGTCTCGCAGCCCGACACCGGCGAGGAGGCCCTGGAGATCGTCGAAGCCCTGGTCCGCTCCGGCGCGGTGGACATTATCGTTGTCGACTCCGTGGCCGCCCTGGTGCCCAAGGCCGAGATTGACGGCGACATGGGCGATTCTCACATGGGCCTGCAGGCGCGCCTCATGAGCCAGGCCCTCCGGAAGCTCACGGCGGTCATATCCAAGTCAAGGACCTGCGTCATCTTCATCAACCAGATCCGCATGAAGATCGGCGTCATGTTCGGCTCCCCGGAGACGACGACCGGCGGGAACGCCCTCAAGTTCTATTCATCCGTCCGCCTCGACATCCGCAAGATCGAGACCCTGAAGTCCGGCGAAGAGGCGATCGGCAACCGCGTCAGGGTCAAGGTCGTTAAAAACAAGGTGGCGCCCCCCTTCAGGCAGGCCGAGTTCGACATCATGTACGATTCCGGCATATCACGGGTCGGCGATATTCTCGATCTCGGTGTTAAGTTCGATATCGTGAAGAAATCGGGGACCTGGTTCTCCTACGGGGAAGAAAGGATCGGCCAGGGACGCGAGAATGCGAAGAAATACTTCATGGATAATCCCGCAGTGGCGCAGGAAATAGAGAAGAAGATTAAAGCGGCCGCCGGCCTTACGGACAGGACAAAGGAGAACGGCAAACCCGAGGCGCCCCAGGCCGCCGAGGCGTAGTATCTGTGCATCCCGGCGCCTGTCCCGCCACGGCGCCGGGCGTCAGGGCCTGATCGAGGATTATGAGAAACAACCGGATACGGATCAAATCTCCTGACGATATAAAGCGCATACGGGACGCCGGCATCATCATCGCCGATATTTTTAAAAAACTTTCACGGATATCCCTCGCCGGCCTTTCCACCTGGGAAATTGACATGATGATCGATTCAATGATCATCAAGAAGAAGGGAAGGGCTGCCTTTAAAACTGTTCCGGGCTACAGCGCCGCATCGTGCATATCCGTCAACGATGAAGTCGTCCATGGCATCCCCTCAAAGAAAAGGAAAATCAGGACCGGCGACCTGGTGAAAATCGACATCGGCGTGGTCCTGAACGGGTACTTCGGCGACGCCTGCAGGACCTTTTCCGCTGGGAAGGTTTCGGATAACGCCAGGCGGCTGGCTGAAGCGACCCGCCGATCCCTTGAAAAAGCTATTGAAGTAATGACACCCGGGAACAGGATCGGCGATATCGGCCATGCCATCCAGGAATATGCCGAGTCGTGCGGTTATACCGTGGTGAGAAATTATACCGGCCACGGTGTGGGTTTTGCCCTCCATGAGCCCCCGGTGGTTCCCCACTACGGCAAGAAAAAAACAGGCATCATTCTTGAGCCGGGCATGGTCCTCGCCGTGGAACCGATGATAAATGAAGGGGGATACGCGGTCCGGCTCCTCGACGACGGGTGGACCGCGGTGACGGCGGATGGCAGCCTTTCCGCCCACTTTGAGCATACCATAGCAGTAACTGACTCAGGACCCGTTATTCTTACCGCATAGATCCCTGATTTCAGTAATACCTTGACAAAATAACCTCCGGTAAGTATTTTTAAGGTATGTATTGTAACCCGGCTGCTCAGGGTTAGGCGCGGCCGGTTCATGCAATGGCTGTCGAGCTGTCAGTGAATGGGGAGAAGTCATAATGCTACGGAAACCGATGGCATTATGCCGACAATTGAGGTATCTAACACCCGGGATATTGTATGAAGCGCATACTCCAAACAGTCCTTTTGGCTACATTATTTTCCTTTCTACCATTGACCTCGGCCTATCCATGGATTTTCGTGGACACCTCCCAGGCGCCCATACTGCCGATCCAGGGGGTGCTTGCGACAATTCAAGAGCTTGACAACGTCATCTGGAAAAACTTCAGGAATTATCCCGCGGCATTTGCCCTCACTAACGTGGGCGGTTACCCGATGGGGGACGCGTTGATCGGCGATTTTCCCCACATGTTTTTCGGCGTTTCCTTTACCCTCGGGTGCTCTAACATGAAGTATTACGATGAAAGCATACCGCGGGAGAAAAGCATCTACCCCGCGTACGCACCCAACCCGGTCCTCAATTTCGGTTTCGGCCTGAAGGGCGGCTTTGACGTGCTCTTCAAGCTGATGATTTTCACCGATGCCATCTACCGGCCGCCGCTAAACCAGAAATCAGCCAAAATGGGCAAGTTCAACTTTTATTCGGCCGGCTTCAAACTACGCAAAAACCTGGTCGGCAAGAAGGAATTTCTGCCCAACCTGCTAGGCTTCGGCGGGTTTACCATCGCCGCCGGCGGCGATTTCATGGACGGAATCACCGGTATCAATGGCAGTTATGACTATACCCTGCAGAACATTTACGTCAGCGGCGGTTACTATGATGTCCTTTTTACGGCGTACTACAACTTCAACCTTAAATGGCAGATGATCGGAGCCAACGCCCAGGCTATAGCGTACATCAATTTCCTCTGGATTTTTGATATGTACGCCGGTTTCGGGTTTGCCCTGACCTGGGGCCGCATCAGGCTCGACGGCAGCGGAGTCGGTCCCATCACCAGCACGGCGCTTGGATCCCTCGGCTATATCACCGCCCGCTGCGAGTATTCCAAGAAGCCGAAGCCCTTCATGGGCCTTTTCATCGCGGGACTGGAAATAAACATCTGGATCCTGAAGATCACCCTGGAGACCGACGTGAATATAACCAACGGCAAGGACATCAATCTCCAGCTGGGAACCAGGTTCCAGTTCTAGGAAAAACCTGATCCCGGACCTCCCGGCTGTTGTATCTTCGTTGCCTCCGAGGGTAAAAACCGTCCCTTTGATGAATTTCATTTGACATTTTGCAACACGGCCCCTCTGCTATGTCCTTAATCCATAACGTTATTAATTCGGGAGTCAATACATGAAAAGAAGCATCGTTTTTATTTTCGTATTGGCCGTGATGTTCGGCGCGGCCGCCTGCAAGAGATCCGGTGACGTTCTTGCCACATACAACGGGGGCCAGATCACCAGGGGGGAATTTTATGAATGGCTTGAAGCCCGCAAGATGGCTAAAGACGCAATTTTAAAGAAGAAATCGGAGCAGAAGAACCACCTTGAGCGTTTTGCCACTGAAAAGCTCGTTGTCCGGGAAGCGCGAAAGGCCGGTTTTGATAAGAAGGAAGATTTCCTTTTTTTAACCAACCTCGCGACGAGGGGATTTTACGCCCAGTACCTGGGCAAGATTATCAGCAGCGAGGGCAAGTTCAGCGAGGAAGCGGCGAAAGCGCGCATCATCAAGCTGACCGTAAAGAACTACAAGATCGAGAAAAACAACCGGCAGAAGCTCTCCGATGCCGAGCTCGAGGTTGCCTTCAAGGAGAAAATGGATAAGGCCCGCAGCATCATTGACGAATTGAACAAGGGCGCAAAGTTCGATGATCTGGCCAAGAAATATTCCGATGACTTTTCCAAGAGAAAGGGCGGCGACATAGGATACATTATCCAGGGCATGCGCGGCGAGGAATTTTCAAAGGCCGTGTTTGCCGTAAAGAAAGGGGAATACACGAAGGAGCCGGTGAAGGTCGGCAATGCCGTGTATATCATCAAGGTCGAAGACCGTGAAAAGATCACCGAGGACAATATCGAGGATGTCATCGAGGACAAGAACCAGCAGGCCGGCCTCAAGCGCCGCCTCACGTATAATTCATCGGTCCATTTCCAGGATTCGCTGATGAAGTCAAAGGACGTGGCCAACAACATCGATACCGTATCATTCCATGACCCTGCTGCGCTGATATACAAGGTGGGCCCTGCGGAATTCAAGGTGGCGGACCTGAACAAGCTCGTCGATTTCATCATGGGCAAGAGAAGGAAAATGGGCCGTCCGGACATGCCGGTCGATGAAAAAATGAAACGAGAGCTCTCCAAGCGGTTCCTGCGCGAGGAAGTTCTCAAGCGTGAGGCCATCAAGCGGGGCCTGGACAAGGATGAAAAGTTCAAGAACGAGCTGAAATTCTTCATCGACTACAATCTCGCCGGCACGTACGAGTCGGAAGCCGTTCTCACCAACATAACGGTTACTCCCCAGGACGTCCGTGATTATTACACCAAGAATCTTGACCGCATGTATACGCGGAATATGAACGAAGGCGGCAAGAGCGTGAAGAAAGTGATACCCTTCGAGGAAGCCAGGCAGAATATCGAGCGCCGGATGTATGATATTAAACGTTCCGAGAAGCGCAAGGCATGGGTCGCCGAGCTGCTCAACAGCAACAAGTTCAAGATAGACGAGTCGGAGCTCGAAGGAAAATAGGCGGAACAGACAGCAGGGGCCTCTCACGAGGCCCTTGTTGATTAATTGATGGTATTGGGATGCTGGCAGCTTGCCGTGCCGTCGAGGGGCTCATTCATCTCTCCTTCAACGGAAATCTCTGTGAGTGATTCAACGTCAAGGCCCAGCTCCTTTGCCGAATCCACGTAAAAATTAATGACGTTTTTTATCCTGCGAATCGCTTCATCCTTATCGGATCCGTAGCAGTTGATATCCAGTTCAGGGCAATTGGCTATAATCTCTTCATGGTTCTGGATCAGTCTGATAGATAATTTCATACGTTACCCTTGATGGTGTTGTTGCAACCGGCGTCCCCCGCCGATTGTCCCGTCCGCCCTGGAGGGCGGCGGCTCCCATGGCCCCGCAGCGGCGCCGGCAATCCGTTTTTTAATCTGGCTTTCTTATTATCGACAGTTCCGGATAGATGCTTAAATTTTCATATCGGCCAAACTGATAATAATATCAATGCGGGGTATAAAGGCGTCTCTCTTGTTCACCTGATGCCATGGGCCTCCAGGTTGGCGGTTATTCACCGAACTCCGGGGGAAGGTCATCCCCATAAATTGTTATTTTTCATATTCAACCAAAAAAACAAAGCGGGTATAATGAAAAACCCTTGACAATTACCTAATAAAAAAAATGCTGACAAGTGTAAGTTGAATGTAAACATTGATCAGGAATTTTATATAGATTGAATAAGAAAAAAATGAGTTATGCGGTTTTTCAATATTCAACGATAGGGATTCAACTTGCCGCGACAGTAACACTGTTTGTTGTAGGTGGCTATAAGCTTGATGAGTACCTTGAGAGAACACCGGTGCTCACAATCATCGGAGCCTTTGCCGGAATGGGGATCGGCTTTTACCACCTGATTAAGCAACTAAAGGAGCTTGATGCAAGAGAGAAAAGTAAGGAAAATCAGGAAAGAAAAAATTGGCTCAGGTGAATTAATCTTGATTTTTAACACTTATTTTTTTTAAATGGTCATAAATAAGAGTATAGGTACAGCAGCACTGGAAAACAAGATAAATAGCTAAGAGCATCTTACTGGTGCGCTTTAGGTTGGATAGATAAAAAGTAAACCAAAGTTGTAGGAGATTCCCGTGAAACGGATAATTCCACTTGTCATAGTAATTGTTGCTTATGTTCTTTTCCTGATGTTGGTTATGGCACCCTCTGAGCATCCGCATGAAGTGAGCGGCGTCGGCGAACTCGTTACCAGCCACCTCACCGACAATGTCATCAAACATCAACACGCTTCACACAAAGATAATGTTATCACCACGCAGCTGAAAGCGATCAACAACGCCATAGCCCACGTCAATGAAGGTCCCCTGAAGGAAAAACTATTCGGCATATTCGACATGCGGATAACCCGCTGGGTCATGATGATGTGGCTGGCCTTCCTCCTCTGCCTGGTTGTTTTCATTCCTCTCGCGTTCAAATTGAAAAGAGAAAAAATGGGCTCCGATTCCAAGTGGGTGAACATGTGGGAGGCCCTCATAATATATTTCGTGTACGATAACATCGTTGAGCCGAACTTTGAAGGCAAGTATGTGAAGAAGGCGATTCCATATTTCGCCACGCTTTTCTTTTTCGTGCTGTTCTGCAACCTGTTGGGCCTTCTGCCCGGCATGTCGACTGCAACCGGTAACCTGGCGGTGACCGGCGGCCTGGCGATTCTGACCCTGTGCGGCATGATCGGCGTGGGTGTTGTCAAGCAGGGACCCCTCTGGTTTTACAAAGGCACGGTTCCCCACGGCGTGCCCTTTATCCTCGGCATACTGCTCCTGTGGCCGATTGAACTTGTGGGATTGCTGATCAAGCCGTTTGCGCTCACTGTCCGTCTCTTTGCGAACATGACCGCGGGACACGTCGTTATTCTTATATTCATATTTCTCGTCATGATGTTCCAGAATATCTTCGTGGGGATCGGATCGGTTCTCGGATCGCTCATGATCTACATGCTTGAGCTTCTGGTGGCCTTCATCCAAGCGTTCATTTTCGCCGGCCTGTCGGCCATGTTTATCGGATCATCAATGCACGCGCATTGATGCCAGCAGCGGAGATAGCACATAAATTAATTTACCAGTAAATTAATTTAATATAAAAGGGATAAAATTAAGTATCAAAACACCTAGGAGGAAATGATGGAATATTTAGGTTTGTCGTATCTGGGAGCTGGTTTAGGTGCTGGTCTGGTTGTTATCGGCGCTGCCATGGGTATCGGCCGTCTGGCCTCTGGCGCTATCGAAGGTATGGCTCGTCAGCCTGAGTTGAGCGGCGACCTCAGAACGGCTATGATTATCGCAGCGGCTCTTATCGAAGGTTTTACGTTCTTTGCTCTCGTTATTACCTTCATGCTCGCAATCCAGAAGCAGCAGACGCCGGTTCAGCCCACTGCTGAAAAAGCTCCTGCCGCAGCGGAAGAAGTGAAGAAGTAATAAGCCTAAGCAATTGCCTTTTCTTGTTGCATACGCTTAGTAGAGTTTTAGCTTTTTAAAAAAGGTAAGTTATATGGAATTCTTGAAAGAAGGATTGCTCCGGGTTGATCCAGGTCTAATGCTGTGGACGATCATTACATTCATCGTGCTGGTCCTGATCATGTGGAAAGCCGCATGGAGACCGATTGTCGACGCACTGGACGCCAGAGCAGAAAAGATTCGATTTGACATCGATAACGCAGAGCGGACCCGTCAGGAAGCTGAAAAGCTGCTGAGCCAGCACAAGGCCATGATGGACAACGCCCGTAATGAGGCGTCTCAGATCATTGCCAAGGGCAGGGAAGAGGCCGAGAAAATGAAGGCCGAGATCGTGGAAAAGGCGACCACCGAATCGAGAACGATCGCGGAGCGCGCCAAGAAAGAGATCGACCTTGCTAAGGATAAAGCGCTTTTGGACATCAAGACGGAAGTTGTTCTGCTTTCGACTGAAATCGCGTCGAAGATCATCAACAAGAACATCAAGCCTGAAGATCAGAAAGCTCTTGTCGAAGAAGCTTTGAATAAAATAGGGACAGTTCAGTAATTTACTGAACTGTCCTCATATTTAATCTTTATAACAGGGTAATAACGTGGCTGCAAAGGATATAGCTCGTGTATATGCATCCTCACTCGTCGAACTGGCCCAGGATAAAAAAATCCTGCCCGAAATCGAAGAGGAGATAAGTTTTCTTGCCGATCTGATGAAGACGGACAAAGATTTCAAAAACTTTCTTGTTTCACCGGGCATAACCAAGGAAAACAAGAAGGATTTTATCGAAAAAATCTTTAAGGGAAAGCTTTCCGATTATATCATATATTTCTTGAAAGTGCTCATAGACAACGATCGCCAGTCAGCCATCGTTGACATCAATGATGCGCTGGTGGCTTTTGTTGATAGTCTTAACAACCGCCAGAAGGTTACCGTTATTACTTCTGCAGAACTGGATTCATCGGTAAAAAGCAAGCTGACCACCAAGCTGAAAGATGTAATGAAAAAAGATATCATAATGAGCGAAAAGATTGATGCGAGCATACTGGGTGGTATAATTATTAAAGTAGGTGACACTGTAATTGACGGATCTTTGGCAAAGGATCTTAAAAATATAAAGAATAATCTGTTAAATAGCAAAGTCAGGAGTGAAGTGGCCTATGAAGATTAAAACTGAAGAAATAAAATCTATCATAAAGAAAGAGATCGAAGGATATAAATCCACTCTGGACGTCAGCGAGGTCGGTACGGTCATTCAGGTCGGCGACGGTATAGCCCGGATACACGGCCTTGAAAACGCGATGTCCGGCGAGATGCTCGAGTTCAGCAACGGCATCCAGGCGATGGTTCTTAACCTCGAAGAAGATTCCATCGGCGCCGCTATCCTCGGCGATTACCTGCAGATCCAGGAAGGTCAGAGCGTCAAGAGGCTCAACCGGGTTCTTGCTGTTCCGGTTGGCGAGGAAATGCTCGGCCGTGTCGTTACTCCTCTTGGTGTGCCGGTTGACAACAAGGGGCCGATCAATATAAAAAAGTACAGACCGCTCGAATTTACGGCGCCTGGCATAGCTTCCCGGCAGCCTGTAAAAGAGCCGCTCCAGACCGGTCTTAAATCCGTTGACTCCATGACGCCGATCGGTCGGGGACAGCGGGAGCTGATCATTGGCGACCGGAAAACCGGTAAAACAGCCATCGCGATCGACGCCATCATCAACCAGAAAGGCAAAGGCGTTATATGCGTATACGTCGCCATCGGCCAGAAAGCTTCGACCGTTGCCGCTGTTGTTGAAAAACTTGAAGAATACGGCGCCATGGAATATTCCATCGTCGTTACCGCAAACGCGTCAGACCCCGCTCCGATGCAATACATTGCACCGTACGCCGGAACGGCAATGGCGGAATATTTCATGTATGAAAAGAAGGGCCACACCCTTTGCGTATATGATGACTTAACCAAGCAGGCCAACGCGTACCGCGAAATGTCCCTGCTCCTCCGGAGGCCTCCCGGACGGGAAGCGTATCCCGGCGATATTTTCTACTGCCACTCTCGGCTTCTCGAGCGGTCAGCAAAGCTTTCTGAAGAGCTTGGCGGCGGAAGCCTGACGGCGCTTCCGATTATTGAAACGCAGGAGGGTGAGGTTTCCGCGTATATTCCGACGAACGTCATTTCCATTACTGACGGACAGATCTACCTGCTGCCGAACCTCTTCGCTTCAGGTGTTCGTCCTGCCGTTGACGTCGGTATATCGGTTTCACGGGTCGGCGGCAACGCCCAGATCAAGGCCATGAAGAAATATGCCGGCTCTCTTCGTCTGGACCTCGCACAGTTCCGCGAACTTGAGGCATTCGCCCAGATGGGAACGGAACTTGACGCTGCGACCCAGAAACAGCTCGACCGTGGTATCAGGCTTGTAGAAGTCCTGAAGCAGGGACAGTATGTTCCCATGGCGGTTGAGGAGCAGGTTTCGATTCTCTTCGCCGCTACCCAGGGATACATGGACAAGGTTCCTGTTGAAAAAGTAAAGGATTTTGAAGCGAAATTCCTGGCTTACATGAAGAGCTCACATAAAGATCTGCTTTCGGAAATTTCTTCGACCGGCGTACTCCAGAGCGAAGATAAATTTAAAAACGCGACTCAGGAATTTGTAGATCGCTATATGGCTGAAGTAAGCAAATAAACTACGAAGGTATTAGACTGTGGCTACTCAAAGGGATATAAAAAAGAGGATAAAATCCGTCAGCAATACCCGGAAGATCACCAGTACCATGGAGATGGTGTCGACCGCAAAGATGAAGAAGATGCAGGGGCGGCTCGAAATGACCAAGCCGTACGAGCTTAAGGTCAACGAGATATTGGCTAACCTGGTCAACTCGGGCGTCACGGTTTCTGAAGACCCCCATTTCAGGGAATCTGATGATCCGGCACGGGTGCTGGTGCTGCAGATTACGGGTAATCGCGGACTGTGCGGCAGCTATAACACCAATGTTATAGAAAACACGATGAATTTCAAGAAAAAGCTTGCCGAAGAGCAGAGAGACACGCAGGTGTATGTCGTGGGTAAAAAGGCAATCGCTTTCTATAATTTCATGAAGATGCCTATGTTCAAGTCCATGATAAACCCCGAGGACAAGCTGAGCTTTGAAGACGCCGCAATTATCGGGAACGAGCTGAGAAGCCTTTTCCTCAGCGGTGAGTTCCATGAAATCTGGATATCCTATACCAAGGTGAAATCGTCATCTTCTCAAAAGCCGACGATGACCAGGCTTCTTCCGATTCTTCTCGAAGAGGAGGAAATCAAGGACATGTATCCCGGGGCACAGCTCGAGTTTTACTTCGAGCCGAATCCAACAAGGATTTTCGCCTACCTCATTCAGCTCTATCTGAAAGTGAAACTGTACACCTGTTTCCTCGAGTCGTCCTTTTCAGAGCAGTTTGCGCGGCGGGTGGCCATGAAGAACGCGAGCGACGCTTCTTCTGAAATGATCCGGGATCTTACGATCACATATAACCGTGCCCGCCAGGCCAAGATCACCAAGGAAATTTCGGAGATCGTCGGCGGCGCTGCGGCTCTCAAGTAGAAATATATATTCGTTGATTGATACTATGATAGTAAGGAGTTTGTCATGAGTGAGAACATCGGAAAAGTGGTTCAGGTAATTGGATCAACCCTGGATGCTGAATTTGCAGAAGGGAAGTTACCCGAAATTTATAACGCATTGATTCTTGAATTTGAAGTTATGGGCGAGAAGCGGAAGCTGGTGAGCGAAGTGCAGCAGCACCTGGGCGGTAACAGGGTCCGGGCGGTTGCCATGGCTTCTACCGACGGCATTCCCCGCGGCGCCAAGATAGTTGATACCGGCGCTCCCATATCCGTTCCGGTCGGCGAAGAGACCCTGGGAAGGATTTTCAACCTCCTCGGCGAGACCGTCGATAATAAAGGACCTTCAAACGCGAAGGAAAAACGGGCAATCCACCAGGTTCCCCCGCGGTTCGACCAACTCGAGCCGAAAGCTGAGATTTTTGAAACCGGCATCAAAGTTATCGACCTCCTGGCTCCCTATATTAAAGGTGGGAAAACCGGTTTGTTCGGCGGCGCTGGCGTCGGCAAGACGGTTGTTATCATGGAGCTGATCAATAACGTTGCGCAGCAGCACGGCGGTTATTCGGTATTCGCCGGTGTTGGCGAGCGTACCCGTGAAGGAAACGACCTCTGGCTCGAGATGCAGCAGTCGGGCGTTATCAGCAAGGCCTGTCTCGTGTACGGCCAGATGAACGAGCCTCCCGGAGCGCGTCTCCGCGTCGGTCTGACCGCTCTGACCATGTGCGAATACTTCAGGGATCTGTCCGGACGCGACGTTCTCCTGTTCATTGACAATATATTCCGTTTCAGCCAGGCCGGTTCCGAGGTATCGGCCCTGCTCGGCAGGATGCCGTCCGCCGTTGGTTACCAGCCGACTCTGGCCACTGAGATGGGCCAGCTCCAGGAGCGGATCACTTCAACCAGAAACGGCTCCATCACCTCTGTGCAGGCTATCTACGTTCCTGCTGACGACCTGACAGACCCGGCGCCGGCGACCGCGTTTATCCACCTCGATGCCCAGACGGTTCTTTCCCGTCAGATCGCTGAGAAGGGCATTTACCCGGCCGTGGATCCCCTTGATTCAACATCCCGTCTCCTTGCTCCCGAACTTGTCGGTGAAGAGCACTATAATGTTGCCATGGAAGTCAAGCGGATCCTCCAGAGGTACAAAGACCTGCAGGACATCATCGCCATTCTCGGTATGGATGAGCTTGCCGAGGAAGACAAACTCCTCGTACAGCGCGCCCGGAAGATAGAGCGTTTCCTGTCTCAGCCCTTCTTCGTGGCCGAACAGTTTACCGGTTACAAAGGAAAGTATGTCAAGCTTGAAGAATCGATAAAAAGCTTCAAGGGCTTATTGAATGGCGAGTATGACAGTCTTCCCGAACAGGCCTTCTACATGGTAGGCCCGATCGAAGAGGCCGTGGAAAAGGCGAAAAAATTACAAGGTTAATAACCAATGAAGAAGATAAAATGCAGCATCTTAACGCCGGACCGTTATCTTTACGAAGGTGAAGTTGCATTTGCCGTAGTGCAGGCTCATAATGGCGAGATGGGCTTCCTCGTTGATCACGCTCCCCTTATTTCGGAACTGGGAATCGGGGAAGTTCGGTTGCAGGACGGCAAGACGACCGAATACTTCGTAGTAGAAGGCGGTGTTGTGGAGATACGCGACAATAAGCTGATCATCATTGCTGAAACAGCGAGCAAGAAAGATGAACTGGACAAGGCCGCGCTAGAAGAAAAGCTGAAAGAGCTGAAAGAGCAGAAGGAGAGGGAGATTAAAGCGTTTTCTCCCGAATGGGTCAGGTTCCAGGGCGAAGAAAAGCGTGTCAAAGCTCGAATTAAGGTTGCCAGCAGATAAAAGACACTATCTAATTACCCAATATATAAAAAAAGGATGGCAGAAATGCCATCCTTTTTTTATGGCGCATGTCCCGGAGGGTCAGGCTATGTGGCTAATTTAAGAAAAGGCTATTTCTGAAACCGCCGGCGCTGACAAGGTACCTATATGGTGTGAATATAATGGAACAGTTGTCCAGGGATTTGAGAAGTAACAGCTATCCGGCTAGTAATATATGCGGGTACTATATGTCGGTCGAAAGATAAAAATGCTGTTTTTAGTGCATATTTAAATATCTTGATTTATTTTACAGAATAATCGATATTATATATAGGAAAATCTGTCATGGAATGCGGGCAGGTTATGTCCCAATTTTCGGATACGAATGAGAAGAATCATCAAAGGTTATGATTAAAACGATATGGCTAAAGATATAATGCAACAGGCAGGCGGCAAGGCCGGCAGCACCATTATCAGTTTACCGGAAAGTGTAAGAAAGAGCCTACCGCGGGATTTTGATATCGGCGCTATTGGAAAAATTGACCTGCGGGAAGCCGAATCGATCGCCAATGAAGACATGCTTCTCATCAGGGAAAATGAACTCATTGAAGGGCTCGATAATTTCGACATTATTCCCCTCGAGGCTGAGGATAAAACCGCTACGGACGATTCGGCCAGGATCGATGACCGAAAGATCGCCCTCACGGCGGAAATAGAGCGGATAGTCGATCGGATTATCAAACATGGCAGAAAAGCTGGAGAGGCCCCTGTCGGAGAAGAGAAAGAACCGGAATATGAAGAGCAAACAGCACCGGTAATTGAGATAAAAAAGAAAGATGATTTCGAGTTTGATGACGGCCGGAAATGGATATCCCTGGAAGAACTTGAGAAGTATGACGAACACGGCCAAAAGTGGATGCCGCTTGAAGAGCTGCTTCTGGAAGGCGGCGGGGAGGACCGTGAATCAGGAATAGGAGAAGAGAAGAAAGCCGGCAAACCATCTAGGGAATCCGCGGGTGAAGGGCCGGATGAAAGAAAACGTGAAAAACCTCTCATGGTCGAGGGTTATGTAGAGAGTGATGATGAATATGTCATCTGGGATATACCGCCCGAGGAAAAGACTGTAAAGGAAAAAGAAACTGCCAGACCTGCGAGCATAGAAAAAGCGCAGTCCATGATCCCCGCTGAGCAGGAACAACAGAAAGAAAAAGCAGAGGGCAAGGAAACCGTAGCAAAAGAAGACGAGGTCGTTATTTCAATGGAAGACCTCGAGGGCCCCGTAAGGAAAGAAAAGAAGGCCGTTGAGGAACTGGCGCCCATTGAGTATGCGGAAACATTGAATCATGCGCAGGCCGGCGTTGATATCATAGGAAAACCTGAGCGTTTAAAGGAAGAACGGGTGAGCCTGCGGTACAGGGAGCTGGTTTCGTCCGGTATGCTCGGGGAATCGCGTGAAACCGGAAAGGTTTATTTCATCGATGAAGCAACGAACGGGAAGGAGCCGGAAGAAAAGAGCATTTTCGACGAGAGCGAGCTCGATAAGATCATATCGGGAATAGTGCAGGTGGACGAAGGCTCGGCCTATATGCTGGGCGAGGCAAACGTGGAAGAAGACCGGGAGCGAATCGCCGTCATAACCGATGAATTCTTACCAGTCCATGAAGACCTTTTCGTGGATCTGGATTACAAATACGGCGATGAAGAGCTTGATTATATACATGCGGCTATTGTCGAAGAGGACTATGCCAGTTATATCCGCGATATTGACGAATTCTTCGGGGTTCCCGGCGGCAGGACCATCCCGGCGGCTGTAGAGCTCCTTGGCCTCACGGCAGATGAATTTGACACAATCGAGGACACGCTGTTTCAGGATGAATTCAAGGATATCCATCTCTATGACCGGTATCATCTGTATGAATTTGACCGAGCATCCCGCGCCGGCGCCGGCCGCGACAGGAAGAACTGCAGATACCTTCTCCCCGAGGAAAACAGCCTGATGGATGATGAGCGGGACTCTATCGAGAGCGATGTGTCATCCGCAAGCGCGCTGATTTTCGAGGAAGACATCCAGGATATCACCGAACAGCTCATCAAGCGGACTGGAAAAACCGAGGCCGAGATACGGGACCTGATAGAAAAAAACTTCGGGGTTGAATCCCTGATGGAAGGCTCCGAGGAAGAAAAGAGGGAAACCGGCGCTTATGAAGAAGAAGGCCGTCCAGCCGCGGAGGGGATCACGGATATCACCGACCGGGTGGTGATCCTTGATAACGAGGCTGATGTGGATCGTTTTGTGAAGGAATTTCCGGAAAAGAAGCAGATGAACATCAAGATGCTCCTTAAATACCTTGATGGATTGTTTGAAACCCTGCCGGAAGAAATTATTAAAAAATTCGCCAGCTCTGAGTATTTCGAGTTGTACCTGAAAGTGCTGAATGAACTGGGTGTGTAACTATGGGCTTACTGGAAAAAGCGTTAAACTTCAAGAAAGAGATAAGCAGCAACGGGAAAAAAACAATAATGGACCGGATAACGGGTCCAGCTGAAACCGGTCTTCCCGGGGAAAAGATTCCGGATCCGGCAGACGGACTGGAAGACGCAGAGATTCTCTATCTTGACCGTGATGACCTCATGTCCGTGGACGAGGATGCCGCAGGTGAAGGCGCGGCAGCAGAGCTCAGGGGTGCGGAAGGCCCCGCCGGCGAGACCGGGACTGAGGCAAAACCGAAATTCACCATCGAGGAAGATGAACAGCCCGCCGGTCGCCAGACAAAACTGGCCTGGGATGACAGCGGTGTGCTCCTTGACAACCTGGCTCTCTATGAGCTCAGCAGGGACCTGCTGAAGGCGGCATCGACAAAAGAGCTCTTTGATGTGATACTCTTTTCCGTTATGGGCCAGGTCGGCGCGTCTTCCTCGTCAATAATGATGCCGAGCAGGGAAGTCCCCGACGAGTGGGAAATCGAGGAATCGCGCGGCGTTACCATAAACAAGGACGAAGTGGTGTTCCGGCCCCACGCCGGGATATTGAAGGAGCTTATATCGAGAAAAGAAATTCTCGACATGGACGAGTTCAAGGATGATCCGGCCTACAGCGACGACTATTACAATTACATATCCATCGACGCGAAGCTCCTGGTGCCGATCAAGTATAATGAGGATATCCTGGGCGTCATTGTCCTGGGCAATAAGCTGAATAACATGGATTACACCGGGGAAGAAAAGGGATTTTTCAATATAATCGCTGAATACTCGGCATTTTCGTACCGGGCGATACGGTTCAAGGAATTGAATGATGCCGGCGGCGGTCCCGGTTCACACATATCAGCTGTTGACAGGATCAGGGGAAAAATGGCTGCCGAGGGAGGAATCGGCAGGGTCCGTGAAATCATCCAGGATGAATTCACGGAACTCGGGATAACCGGCTTCGCGATTTTTATTAAAGATGAAAACAGCAGGGATTTCATTTTTTTCACTGCAGAGCAGGAAAATCGTCTCAGGCTGGATGAACCGGATTTCCGCATTCCGTCAACGGCAACGCTTATCCGGGACATTACCCATTCTGAAAGTCCTATCATGTTCAATGAGCTGCAGCGGTCCAAGTCGCTCATCGAGATTTTCACCGACAAACAGTTGAAGGCCATGTCGATCCTGGATTTGTTTACCTTCAAGCTGGGCAACGATCTTCTCGGATTCATAATGATTTATGAAATGTCGGATTCCTCGCCGCTGGACTATGTCCACGCCAGGATCATAAAATTCATGGATTTTATATTCCCCTATGTCGTTATCGTCAGGGAGCTGGAATACCGCCGAGGGTCCTACATGGACTCCATCGAAAAAGTGTTTTACCGCGTCAATGATGAGATAAAAAGTGCCAGGGATCTTTCCATCCCGGTGACACTGGTGCTGATTTCAATAAAGAACTACAAGCGCTACCAGGCGCTTTTCGGCAATGAAAAAGTGAAAAGCATGTTTATCCATTTCGAGAAGTTTTGCCGGACCAGGCTCAGTGAAAGGGACTTCTCGGTCCGTTTTGACCGGAACAAGATTCTCCTTGTCCTTCCGGGTAAGGATAAGAAATTCGCGGTCCCCCTGGCAAATACTATCTGCAATGAGCTGATCCAGTCCTTCAGCACCAGGGACGTGCAGCTGCTGGTTACGTTCCTTACCGCGGAATACCCGATTGACGGAAAGGACGCCTACGGCCTGGTGGACGCGGTGAGTTAAATCCGCAGGGCAGTTATCCCGCCGGAACAATGACATCAGCAAACAAAAATCCAATGATCTTCAATGAGTCCGAGTACATCAGGATCCCGTGCGGAGATTACTCAATCGGGTTGTCCGCCGCGGTGCTCGATAAGGCGGTTGGCGCCCTCCGGGATGGTGCTGTCAGGAGCGAGTTCCTTGTTAATTCATCCCCTGAACATGTGGTTCATGTCGATGAGGTTTTTATAAGGAAAAGTCTCACCACGTACCGGGAATTTTTAATGTTCGTCCGGGATGCCGGTTATATTACCGAAGGAGAGCGGCAGGGCTGGGGCTGGGTATGGCAGGATGAACGATGGCAGAAGAAATCCGGCGTATGCTGGAGGTCCCCCTTCGGCACATCCGATGATGCAGGGTACCGCAGCAGTGATGTCACGCCGGTCATGCAGATAAGCTGGAATGACGCAGCGGCATACTGCGCGTGGCTTTCGGCAGGTTCAGGTTTCCTGGCGCGCCTGCCCCGTGAGGCGGAGTGGGAGATTTTCGCAGATAAATGCGGAGTGTCGGGGATGGGCGAGTGGGTCCAGGGGAGATGCAATCCGCCCCTGGAGACGCACCTGATGGAGGCGATCCGGGAGATCTCTGAAGGAGGCGGCCATGGAACAGGTCTTCTCTGGGAATGGATGGAGGACTGGTATGATAGTTATCCCGGCGGTAGAAATCACAAGGATTTTGGGACTGTTTACAAGGTACTCCGCGGGGGGTCTGTGCTGAGCCTGCCGGTGCAGAAGACGCGGGAATTCAGGCTCAGGAAATGCCCCACGGCCCGGAGTCCCTATTATGGATTCCGGATTGCCCGTACCCTCAATCACAATGCTTCTTGATTTTTTTATTGTCATCCCCTGATCGTTTTATTACTGTTACACCATGACATCGAACAGGCCGAAAAACGGAGCGCTTTGCGCAATGTATCAATCGCTTTTTGAAGAGATCGGCATGGCTTTGTTTGTTCTGGATGACGCGCGACGGTTTGCCCGGGTATCGCCGCTGCTTGAAAATCTGACCGGTTTCGGCCAATCAGATCTGTCGGGTGAACCGTTCGGATCAATCGTGTTTGCCGAGCATGACGTGGCATCCGATGAGCTTTTCAGGGGCGGGGATGGAATCACCGTTAAGAGAGAACTTTTCATCAAGAAGAAAGATTCCGCCCCCTTTAAAAGCATGGTGGCATGTATAAAGATGAGCGTGCGCAGTGAGGAGACGTTCGTCGGCGTCATCGCGCCGAAACAGCAGCCTGATCCGGAGATGGAGTCGAAGATCAGGGTCTTTGCCATGGCTGTAGAACAGAGCCCCGCCACGGTTGTTATAACCGACAGACAGGGGGCTATCGAATATGTCAATCCCAAGTTTACCAGCCTTACCGGATATACCTTCAACGAGGCTCTGCGGCATAATCCCAGGATTTTAAAATCAGGGATGCAGTCTCGCGAATTCTATGATGATCTCTGGCAGACAATAACCTCGGGAAAGGAATGGCGGGGCGATTTTCATAACAGGAAAAAGAACGGCGAAATCTACTGGGAATCGGCGTCGATATCCCCCATAATGAACGAAAATGGAGAAATTACGCATTTTGTTGCGGTAAAGGAGGACATAACCGACCGGAAAAAAGCTGAAGAGGAGATCAGGATCACGAGCGAGAAGCTCAAGAAGAGAAACGATGAAATGGCATGGGAATTAGCGAACGCCCAGATCGTCACCGCCATGCTGCTGCCCGGGGCGCCCCCGAAACATGACCGCCTCAGGGCTGCTTTCAGATTTAAGCCACTTGAAGCGATCGGGGGAGATTTTTTTTCATTTAATACTTTACATGAGCGCGGTGTTGGTGTTTTCATTGGAGACGTTGCCGGTCATGGTGTGTCAGCGGCGCTTTTTCTTACTCTTCTCAGGTCGCTTACTGATCGCCTGAACGGTGTTGCCGGGACCAGCCCGTCCCGCTACCTGAAAGACCTGAACAGAGCCCTTTTGGACGGCGGCGTGTTTTTCTTCATAACCGCTCTGTACGGCATGTTTGACCTGGCCGGTGATGAGGCGGTATTCAGATTCGCAAAGGGAGGGCACATGCCGCCGATTCTGCACCGTTCAGGTACGGGAACGGCTGAAATTCTCACATCCGTGGGAATCCCGGTCGGACTTTATGGTTCAGCGGAATTCCAGGAGATATCCACTGACGTGAGGACGGGTGACAGGATCTATCTGTATACAGACGGTCTGACCGAGATCAGGAACGAAAATGGCGAGATGATAGAGCCCGAGGGGTTGCGGGATATAATTGCGCGAAGCGGTTCGAGGGGACTTGAGGAATCCCTGGACTACATCATGGATGAGGCCGGCCGGTTCAAAGGCGCCGGCCTATTTGAGGATGACATCATTATAATCGGTTTTGAAGTGATATCCTAGCTGAAGGAGCATTAAATGGCTGCTGTAGAATCCTGGGGAACCTTTGCTTCATTGGTGGAGAAAGCGTTTGAGACTGATGGCACAGGCATCTGTATCTGCGATATGGACGGGTCTGTCAGGTATGTCAATCGCGCCTTGCTTCGTAACCTCGACCGCGAAGAAGCGGCAGCGCCGTTTGCCGGGAAGGTTTCTGAACTGGCAGCTGAATTCAGCGAAATGCTGGCGGCGGCGCAGAACAGCCGGGCCGCGGTGAGTAAAACGCTTGCCGTAAAATTAAAATCTTCGGCTATCCGTCAGCTGTTATGCTCTGTCAGCGTGCAGGGAAACGGCGATGAACGCGCGGCGGTTTTCTTGGTCAGAAACCTTTCAGCGGAAATGGTGGGTAATAACGGCGATAAGTGGCATGCGATCATCGACAACCTTGAAGACGGATATTACGAATGTGATCTCCAGGGGAATTTCACGGTCATCAACAACGCCATGAGCAGGATAAGCGAGTATGACCAGGATGAGTTCATCGGCATGAATTTCAGCAAGTGGTTCACCCGGGAGTATTCCGACGCGGTGTACCAGCGTTACAATGAGGTCTATAAAACGGGAAAACCGGCACGGATATTGAATTTTACAGCTGTCACCAAGAGCGGGAGAAAAAAAATGATCGAGCTTTCCATCGCTCTCATCCGGGAGGCGGATGGAAAAATCAAAGGATTCCGCGGCATCATCAGAGATATAACGGATAAGAACAAGATGGAGATGGAGCTTCTGCGGGCGCGGAAGCTCGAGGCGATCGGGATCCTGGCGGGCGGCATTGCCCATGACTACAACAATGTCCTGACGGCGATACTGGGGAACATATCCCTTGCCAAAATGGAAGTTAATCCGGAAAACAAGAGCCTGATGGAAGTCCTTAACGACGCCGAGGTGGCGTCGCTCAAGGCCGTGGAGCTGACACGGAGGCTCAGCACCTTCGCCCGCGGCGGCAAGCCCGAGCGCCAGGTCCTCGATTACAGCGAGTCTCTCAAGTCAATTGTCGATTCCGTTCTGCGCAATTACGCGGGCAGGCACGAACTGGTCATCGAGGACAGGCTCTGGGAGGTCGAGGTTGACGATTTCCAGATCGGGCAGGTCGTTACCTATATTCTCCACAATGCCATGGAGTCAATGCCGAACCCAGGGCTGATACGGATCACTGCGGATAATGCCGTTGTTGAGAAGGAGGCGTCGCACCATGAAATTTCCCTGCAGCCGGGCAACTATGTCCGCATTTCGATCAGTGACGAAGGCGTGGGGATCCCGGCGGAATCCATACACAATATTTTTGATCCATACTACACGACAAAGGAAATGGCGAGCGGCCTTGGCCTTGCCACGAGTTATGCCATTATCAAGCGCCATCACGGGTATATCGATGTCGAGTCAATGGAAGGGAAAGGATCGACGTTTTATGTGTATCTGCCGGTGGCCCATTAGCGCCGGGATAAGCGGATGTTTGCATCAGGCCGGATCGGCTGAAGAGTAGCACGTTGCGCTGGAAACATACATAGAGAAACGGGCTATCCAGGCACAGAAAAGACAGAACCTCGAGGTAAAGATGGCTATTGTAAAAAAATTCAAAGTTGTACCAAACCTGCCTGAAAAACTGAAACCCCTCCTGACCATCGCGAATAACATGTGGTGGGTATGGAATTTTGAAGCGATCGAGCTGTTCAGGAGGCTTGATGTCGAGCTCTGGCGGATCGTTTCCCATAACCCGGTGAAGATGCTCGGCTCGATATCACAGAACATCCTGGAAGAGGCAGCTGCATCGGAAAGTTTTCTCGCCCACATGGAAAAGGTTCAGCAGGAACTGGAGTGGCACATGACCAGGAAGACCTGGTTCGATGAGCACCAGAAAGGGTTTGAGCAGGCGGGCATCGCCTATTTCTCCGCTGAATTCGGGATTCATGAAAGCCTGCCCATGTATTCCGGCGGTCTGGGAGTGCTCGCCGGTGATCACCTCAAGTCGGCAAGCGAACTGGGGCTTCCCCTGTTCGGAGTAGGACTTTTTTACCGCCTTGGATATTTTCACCAGTACCTGAACCTGGACGGATGGCAGCAGGAGAGCTTTCCTGAAGTTGATTTCCACAACATGCCCGCACAGCTGGTCAGGGATGCCGGCGGAGAACCGCTCATGATCTCGGTTGATCTCCAGGGCCGCGCAGTCTACGCCCAGGTCTGGGCGGTGACGGTGGGGAAGATAATGGTGTATCTCCTGGACACCAATATCGATAAAAACGAAAAGGAAGACCGCTCCATAACGGATGAGCTCTATGGCGGCGACAATGAAATGCGCATCAAACAGGAAATCGTGCTGGGCGTCGGCGGCGTGCGCGCTCTCAGGGCCATGAACAGGCGCGTAACCGTCTACCACATGAACGAAGGACACGCCGCCTTTCTGGCACTGGAGCGGATCAGGATAGCCATGGAAGAGCACAAGCTGAGCTACTCTGAAGCCTTTGAGTTCGTCACTGCAAGCAATGTATTTACGACCCATACGCCGGTTCCGGCGGGGAATGACCGGTTCCCGCCCGAGATGATAGAGGCGTATTTCGGGGAATATTACAAGGCGATGGGACTCTCCCGCGACCAGTTTCTTGCCCTCGGACGGGAGGTCCCTGATGACAAAAAGGAATCATTCTGCATGACCGTGCTGGCATTGAAGACTGCGGCGGGATGCAACGGGGTTTCACGCCTCCACGGGAAGGTTTCACGGAACATGTGGAGGCGGATCTGGCCGGACCTGCCGGTCCATGAGGTGCCCATCGATCACATCACCAACGGGGTGCAGACCCTCTCGTGGACATCAGACGAGATGATGCGTCTCTTTAACCGCTACCTGGGACCGCGCTGGATAGACAACCCGGCTGACAATACCATTTGGCATAACGTCGACCATATACCTGATTCCGAACTGTGGCGCTGCAGGGAGCGGCTCAGGGAGCGACTTGTTTCCTTCGCCAGGCAGAAACTCCGCGACCAGCTTCTGGCGCGGGGTATATCCCCCAAGGAGGCGGACGTCGCCAACTCGGTCCTCGATCCGGACACGCTGACAATAGGGTTCGCGCGGAGGTTCGCCACCTATAAGAGGGGCACCCTTATTCTCCGCAGCATCGAAAAGCTTGCGCAGCTTCTTCAGGACAGGGACCGGCCGATGCAGATTATTTTTGCCGGCAAGGCGCACCCGCGGGACCATATGGGGAAGGAGCTGATCAGGCAGATAATTCACTTCTGCAGCGATGAACGCTTCAGGCGGATGATGGTATTCATCGAGGATTATGATATAAACATTGCCCGGTATCTGGTCCAGGGGGTGGACGTGTGGCTTAACACGCCGATCCGGCCTAAGGAGGCTTCCGGAACCAGCGGCATGAAGGTCGTTCCCAATGGCGGTATAAACATCAGCGTCCTGGACGGCTGGTGGGACGAGGCCTACAACACAGCCAACGGCTGGGCCATCGGCAACGGTGAGGAGTATGATGACCTGGCATATCAGGATGACGTCGAGAGCCTGTTTCTGTATAATATCATCGAGAAGGAAGTGAAGCCTGCCTTTTACGGCCGCGGACTTGACGGCCTGCCCCGCGAATGGGTGGCCCGTATGAAGGAATCGATGAAAAGCAATACCGCCATTTTCAATACAAACCGCATGGTTAAGGATTATACCGAGAAATTCTACAAGGTGGCCCACCAGAATCATGTTAGCTTCGAGGAAAACAATTTCAAGCTTACCCGCGAATTTTCCTCCTGGAAGTCCGACATGGCAAAAAAATGGGACACGGTAAAAATCGTTTCTGTTGATATCGCCGAGGAAAAGGAAATAAAGGTGAACACGCAGATAACGGTGCGGGCCGAGGTCTCCCTGGGGGAGATCCCGCCCGAGCATGTGCAGGTCGAACTGTATTTCGGAGCTCTTGACAGAAACGGAGAGATCGTCGAGGGGGTTGCCCTGCCGATGCGCGAAAGCGGCAAAGGCGGCAAGGGGAGCTGGCTCTTCCAGGGACAGATGCTCTGCCTGCAATCCGGACAGTTCGGTTTCACCGTGAGGGTCATGCCGAAGCATCCGCACGGCACGCGCAAGTTCTATCCTGACCTGAAGATAACCTGGGCATAACGGCCTTCGACCCTGGTTGATGGAACCCGGACCTTGCCAATGAATGGTACATGCGCCCCATGGATAGCCGCGGTGATGATAACGTCAGGTCTTCTCCTTGCGCCGGGGGATCTTCCCGGGGCAGAGCTTGGGATCGGCGCCGCGGCATGGTATGGATGGTGGGATCCCTACTGGTCGCAGGTGTCCGACACGAGGGTCCTTCCCCGCATCGGAATCGGTCCCGAATTTTCCGGCGGTCCGCTGCTGAACTTCACCTTCAATGATACATGGGGTCTTTCCGCGTCGTACACCTACGGGAAATACGATGGCCGGGTCACAAGCTTCATGTTGAATGCCCTTTACTACTACATCGAACAACCGGTCACGACAAGACGTGATGCGGAGCGCCATGACGCAAGTTTTCTGATATCGGGACGGCTTCACCCCCTGGTGAAACTCTACGGCGGCGTGATCTACAGCGGATATTCCATGAACACGAGGGCGAGCGTCGCTGTTTTATCCTATTCACTGCGGGTATTCCATCACCTGGCCGGGCCGTTGATCGGGGTTGAGTGCGGCATACCTGTCGCATCAAACCTTTTCCTGACTCCCGGCGTTTTCGGCGTATTCCAGTTCAGCTGTTTTGTGGATGAAAGCGGCAACAGGACCGGTGCTTTCCTTAATGCAAGAATCGGAGGCACGGATACCACGCTCCTCTATGCCGGCCTGGATTGTACACTGTCGCTGGCCTATTGCATCCGTCAAATAAACGTCACCCTGGCCATCGGGGGGAGGTTCCGCTACTTGTGGATCAGCGAGATCGATAAAAAGAGTTTTATCGCGGACGGGCGGCATGATATGCTGGGCGGGATCAGCCTTGCGGCGATGTATACCTTAAGCCTGACTGCGCCGGCGGCTGACAGGGAGGGAGAGCGGCTGCCGTATCAGCAGTTACGCTGAGGCATCACCGGACGAAGGGCCTTTCACTGGTGAAGAGCCTTCATGTGGTTCATCTGATAGAGCGATACTCTTCTCATCACCAGAATAAAACCAAAGACAACAGAAAGGGCGATACCGCTCAGGACAAGCGTCAGAAACACCATTGCTTTTCTCATGTTAATCCTCCCCGGTGCCATACTGAGGGCAAGGATCCATACTGCTTAACGGTTCTATGTTCAGTATCGGCGAGAGTTGAAGATTTTATTATATCTTCTTCGATGCATTACGCTGGTGCAGATTGTCCTGCGCACGATGGGTTAACGTTTCAGAGCAGGTTTTTCACTTCTTTTTGAAGGCGATCGAAAAAGCCGACCATGAAACGGTGCCGCTCTTCAGCAAGGCGCCGGCCCTCCGGAGTCAGCATCCGTTCATGGATAAACCTCAGTTTCACCATGTATTCGCGGTAGGCCGTGTCCTCCTTGCCGTACGCCTCGGTCAGGTTCACGTCAATATCGGGATTGTGAAGCCGCGCCCCGACTTCACCGGAAAAGAGGAAGGCCCTGCCGATCCCGACGGCGCCTATGGAATCAAGCTTGTCGGCGTCGTACAGTATCTTTGCCTCGATCGATTCAGGATGATGTTCGTTGCGATAGCGATGTGACAGTATACAGTCGCGGACCTTCTCGGCCCTGTGCCGTTCGAGACCGATTGAAAGCAGGAATTCCAGGGCCATTATGCTACCCCGCTCGGCGTGGCAGTTTTTTCCGGTGCTGTCCACTTCATCGATGCGGGCTATGTCATGGAGGATTGCGGCTGTTTTTACGATAAAAAGGTCCGCACCATGCTCGGATGCCGCGATCTTTTCAGCGAGTCTCACCACGCGCTCCACATGGTCCCAGCCATGGCTTGAGTGGAGGGGGTTCATCCTCTCTTTGGCGAAGGCGGTGGCAGCGTCAATTATTTGCAGTTCCTGCTGGTTCATGGTCTTCGACTGTGCCGATAGTTATCGGTAAACAATTGTAACGTTTATGTAGCTCTGTTGTATATGGCTGCAAGGTTGCTCTGACCCCCCGGTGTCACGATAGGTATCGGTCAATCCGATAACTATCAGGCAGCGCCGGGAGTCAGCGCCCATTACCGATAACTATCGGTATCAATCAATCTTGAGTATCGTCATGAAGGCTTCCTGCGGGACCTCTACGGACCCGATCTGTTTCATCCGCTTTTTGCCTTCCTTCTGCTTTTCAAGGAGCTTGCGCTTCCGGGTGATGTCACCGCCATAACACTTGGCCGTAACATCCTTGCGCACGGCGGAAATGTTTTCTCGCGCTATGATTGATGAGCCAATGGCTGCCTGGAGCGGTATCTTGAACTGCTGGCGGGGTATGATGTCCTTCAGCTTGGTGATGATGTCCTTGCCGCGAATGCGCGCCTTGTCCTGGTGCACGATGAAGGAAAGGGCGTCCACGGGCTCGGCGTTGACCAGGATATCGACCTTGACCATGTCCGATACGCGGAAATCCTTCAGCTCGTAGTCAAAGGAAGCGTAGCCGCGTGAAATGGACTTGAGCTTGTCGTAAAAATTGAAGACGATTTCCGACAGAGGCAGGTCGTAATGGAGCTGAACCCGCTGCTTGTCGATGTACTGCATGTCCTTGTGGATGCCGCGGCACTCGGTGACCAGGGCCATGATGTTGCCGATATATTCGGTCGGGGTAATGATGGTGGCGGTAACGAAGGGCTCCTCGATGCGTTCGATGAGAGACGGATCGGGCATCTTGACCGGGTTGTCGATAGTCAGCATTTCGCCGTTCACCATGTAGACCTTGTATTCTACGCTCGGGGCGGTCGTGACCAGGGCCAGGTCGAATTCGCGCTCGAGGCGCTCCTGAACGATTTCCATGTGGAGAAGGCCCAGATAGCCGCACCGGAACCCGAAGCCGAGGGCGTAGGAGTTGTCCGGCTCGAAAATCAGTGACGCGTCATTGAGGCGCAGCTTGTAGAGGGCGTCCTTAAGGTTCTCGTAATCGTCGCTGTACATCGGGTACAGGCCGGAAAAGACCATCGGCTTGGCGTCCCGGAATCCTTTGAGGGGCTCCGCGGCCGGGCTGTCAGACCTGGTGACCGTGTCGCCGATCTTCGTGTCTATCACGGATTTTATGCCGGCGACGATATATCCCACGTCGCCCGGCCCAAGGCTCTCCTTTTTCTCGAGGTTGAGGCGGAATATTCCCACTTCGGTGACCTCGTATTTTTTGCCCGTTGAAAAGAACATGATGGGATCGCCGCGGCGGACCGTGCCGTCCATGATGCGGACCTTCATGATGGCGCCCTGGTAATTGTCGAAAAAGGAATCGAAGATAAGGGCCCTGAGCGGCGCATCGGCGTTTCCCCTGGGCGCCGGGATGAACTCGACGATCTTCTCGAGGAGCTCATCAATGCCGGTCCCGTCCTTGGCGGATACGGGCACCGAAGTCTCGGCGTCGAGGCCTAGGCTCTTTTCGATGCTCTCCTTTGTGCGGGGTATGTCGGCGCTGGGCATGTCGATCTTGTTGATTACCGGGAGGATTTCCAGGTCGTTGTCGAGGGCTAGGTAGAGGTTGGCGATGGTCTGCGCCTCAACGCCCTGCGAAGCGTCCACGACAAGAAGCACCCCGTCGCAGGCGGCCAGGGCCCGGGACACCTCGTATGTGAAGTCCACGTGGCCCGGCGTGTCAATCAGGTTGAAAATGTAGCTCTTGCCGTCGCGGGAAGTATAGTTAAGGGTGATGGCGTTTGACTTGATGGTGATGCCCCGCTCGCGCTCCAGGTCCATGGTGTCGAGGATCTGGTCACGGTGGTTCCGGGGGTCAATAAGGCGGCATTTCTCGATGATACGGTCGGCCAGCGTCGATTTGCCGTGGTCGATGTGCGCTATGATGGAAAAGTTTCTAATGTGGCTTAAGTCCATGGGTCTCTTGCTTGTATTAATGTTTATGTGCAGATAGTTTTAGATGTTCGTTATTGGCAAGTATTTTTTTCAGGAGTTGGCCCGTGTCAAGTAAAATTGGCTCTGGGGCATGCTCTGCCATCAGGAACGGAATATTTCATAGAGCACTATTCCGGCGGCGACTGACGCGTTGAGGGATGATATTTTACCGGCCAGCGGAATACGGACTATGTAATCGCATTTCTCCGCCGTGAGGCGGCGCATGCCTGAGTCCTCGCTGCCGATTATGACCACGGCCGGGCGCACCATGCCGATTTTCGAAAGCTCGTGGTTCCCGGCGTCAGCGGTGCCGATGATCCAGAACCCGTGCTTTTTTGCGTCATCAAGGAAGGATGCCACGTTGCTGATCTGCTGGATTGCCATGTGAGCTGTCGCCCCGGCCGACGCCTTGATCACCGCCGGTGTTATCCCGGAGGAGTGTGACTTGGGGATGATGACACCGTCGCAGCCCAGGGCTTCGGCGGTGCGAATGATGGAGCCGGTATTGTGCGGATCGGTGATCTGGTCGAGGAGCACCAGGACGCCCTTCCGGGCGGCGGACCTGGCGAAAATGCCTTCCATGCCTGCCCCGTCCGCCGCCGGGGAAGGGACCTGTAGTTTCAGGGCAACGCCCTGATGCCGGGAGGAGGGCCCCAGGTGAGTGAAAAAATCCCGGTCCATGGGGCTGACCGTTATCTTTTTTTCCTTCGCCGCCGCTACGATCTCATTAATGATTTTTCCATGGGCGGTTACCGCCACGTAGAGTTCGGCGTCTGGTGCCGGACCTGATGCCCGAAGATATTCAAGGACGGGATTGCGGCCGAATATCAGCTCTTTATCTTCCACCGGGTGCCTTCTTTGGTATCCTCGAGGATGATTCCCTTTTCCGTAAGCACTGCGCGGATCTCATCGGCGCGCTTGAAGTTCTTGTCTTTCTTTGACTGTATCCGCTCGGCGATCATTGATTCCACCCAGGATGCGTCGATGTCCGTTTTTGACTGCCGGACATGGAAAATGACACCCAGGACCGAGTCAATTTTTTTCAGGGCCTCCATGATCATGTCCGCGCCGGATCGGCTGAGGCGCTCTTCGTTAATCATGGTGTTCACGCCGTGCAGGAACTCGAAGAAGACCCCCAGGCCGCGGGATATGTTCAGGTCATCGTCGACCGCTACCGTGAATCCGGCGATCATATCCTCGGCGAGCTTCTTCGCCCCGGGATCAACCCCGCCTTCTTTCCGGATGTCCTTGAGGCGCACGATCAGGTTGTCGATCCTCTCGAGGGCCTGATCGGCCTGGCCGATGCCTTCGAGTGTGAAGTTGAACTGCTTCCGGTAATGCGCCGAGATGAGAAGATAGCGGATAGACCGCGGCGAATAGCCTTTATCGAGAAGATCGCGGAGTGTGAAAAAGTTTCCCAGCGATTTAGACATCTTGGTGCCGTTGACCAGGAGGTGCTCGGCGTGGATCCAGTGGCGCACGAACTTCTCGTCGTAGGCCGCCTCGCTCTGGGCGATTTCATTCTCGTGGTGCGGGAACACCAGGTCTACGCCGCCGGTGTGTATGTCGATGGTCGTGCCGAATATCTTCCGTATCATGGCGGAGCACTCGATGTGCCAGCCGGGTCTGCCCTTGCCGAAGGGCGTTTCCCAGGAGATTTCGTTTTCCTTCGGCGCCTTCCAGAGGGCGAAATCGCGCACGTCATCCTTGGTGTATTCGTCGGTATCGTACCGGAGGCCGGTCTTTATCTCGCGGGTGTCAAGGCGCGACAGCCTTCCGTACTTGTGGAATTTCGCGATGCTGAAGTAGAGGGAGCCGTCCTTTTCGTACACGTATCCCTTGTCGCGCAGGTGTTCGATAATATCGATCATCGCGTCGATGGATTCGGTCGCCTTCGGCATGTGCTCAACGGGCTCGATGTTAAGGGACTCCAGGTCTTCCAGGAAAATGGCCGTGTAGCGGGCGGTGTATTCCTGGAGGCTTATGCCCTCGCTGTTGGCCCCGGCTATGATCTTGTCTTCGACATCCGTTATGTTCATGGCGTGGTTTACCCTGTAGCCCCTGAACTTCAGGTATCTCCGCAGGAGGTCGTTGAAAATAAAGGTGCGGAAGTTGCCGATGTGAGAATAACTGTAAACGGTTGGTCCGCACGAGTATATGGTAACCGGGGGATAATCTTCTATTCGTTCTTTCCGGACGCCGCCGGGGACCAGTTCGTCCTGCGTGCCGGTGAGGGTATTATAAATTGAAAGGGTCATGCCGGGATCCTCGGAAATTAATGGCCGGTGCCGGGGGACGGGCCTGCGCCGTGATGCCGCTCCCATGCGGCGCACCGTTACAGGTATGTCGCCATTTGTTGGGAGTTGTTGTCAAACATTTTTTAGGCGGCTGCGGGCATGGTCACTTGCGCTTTTTTGTATCGGCATCGAGCGGGAATTCCGTCTCTTCCACTTCTTCGAACTCCAGTTCCCGCTCGGCCTTGTCAGTCATGGCGGCGCTCAGGGTCTGCATGAGCACCTCGGGCGAGACCTTGAGCTTCTTGAGCTCCTCCTCGTCGGCAGAAAGATGCGCGAGGAGCAGATGCAGCTGCTTGATATAGTCGATCAGCTCTTTGAGCTTCCTGTTCTTCCGGTCGATCTTGGCGCGCGCGTCGGTGATGACCTTCTTCAGGAGCTCACCCTGCTGGTGAAGCTTTTTCTGAAGCTGCATCGCCATTTCGTAGTATTCCTTGTTGACCTTCTGGAAGTCGATGCGCGCAAGGATTATTTCATCGGACTCGCTGCTCTTGTCGATGGATTCGAGGATTTCATTAAGTTCCTTGATGGAAAAGAGGTCCTCGGTGGAGGTCTGGACCCACTTTTTCCCGTCCGCATCCGTGTATTCGGTTAAATCGGGTATTCCGGCCTTTTTGGTGGTCTTTTTCATGAAAATTCGTTCCGGTCCTGTCTATTATATTATATCGGCATAATCCCCGGCAACGTTTACCGGTAATATCGGGCCTTTTTGTATCCCGGTGCCGCCGGTAATATCATTGACATAAATGGACTTTTATCTCTTATTGAAACAGCATTTTTTTATATGGACTTTTCTTGGGGGCATTCCGCCCTGCCGGTCAATTAAAAAAATGTTTTTTTCAATAAGTCAGCCGGAATATAGCATCATGAAGGTACCCCAGCCAGTTATAGACGCCCTCCGGGAGTGGGGGGACGTCAAAGAGTCAGAGGCTCTCAGGAGCTATACTACCTATAAAACAGGCGGCCCCGCCGACGCGCTGGTGCTGCCCCGTGATAATGAATCGGTGCCCCGCATCGTTTCCCTGGTGCGCCGGGAAAAACTCCCGCTGACCGTGATAGGAGGCGGCTCAAATCTCCTGGTGGGCGACCGGGGCATAGAGGGCGTGGTGATGCGCATCTGCGAAGACGCTTCCCGCCGCCCGAGGATGATCGTCCTTGATGACGGATCGGTTTACGCCGACGCCATGGCGAGCAAGGAGACCTTCATTGACTTTGTCATCGCTTCCGGTTTCGGCGGGATCGAGTTCATGGCGGGCATACCCGGCTGTATCGGGGGCGGTATCATGATGAATGCCGGGACCTTCATGGGGTCCTTTGCAGGGATTCTCAGGGATGTTGACATCGTAGATGGACAGGGCGCCAGGCGCGTGGTTTCGATCGATAAAACCATGTCGTCATACCGTCATATGGATATCGGGAACGACGTCATCATCACCGGCGCCCGCTTCATCCTCCCCGCAGCCGACGACCCTGCCGGCGTCCGCGCGAAAGTCGAGGAGATACTGGCTGACCGGCGGAAAAAGCATCCCCTGGACTATCCTTCCGCCGGGTCCGTGTTCAAGAATCCCGAGGGTCATTCATCATGGAAGCTGATCAACGACGCCGGCCTTAAGGGTCAGACCGTCGGCGGCGCCCGCGTTTCCGACCTGCACACGAACTTCATCATCAATGCCGGCAATGCCACGTCGGGGGATATACGGAACCTGATCAACCTCGTCCGCGAAACGGTGTATAAAAAATTCGGGATCCAGCTGGAGCCGGAAGTAAAGATGGTCGGCTTGTTTTAAGCCATGATTGACACCCATAAAAGCATTTCCGATACCATATTCTGCGCCCTTGACCTTGAAACGACGGGGACCAATGCCGCTCTGCATATGATCGTCGAGGTGGGCATCGTGCGATTCACCATTGACAGGATTATTGACGCCTATGAAAGCCTGGTGAACCCGGGGGTGAAAATACCCGAGGATGTGGTGGCCATTCACGGCATCAATGATGACATGGTGCGGGGGGCGCCGCACATAACGGACATTCTCGGCGATATATCGCGCGTTATCAAGGATTCGGTCCTCGTCATCCATAACCCCGGCTTTGACCTCTCCTTTCTGGGATGGGCCTTTCTCAAGGGAGGGCTGATGTCGCCGAGAATGGAGGCGGTGGACACGGTTCGCATCGCGCGCCGTGCATGGCCCGGGCTGAAAAACTACAAGCTGGAAACCATCTGCGAACACCTGCGCCTGAACATGACCCCGCACAGGGCGATACCCGATGCCATGGCATGCATGGAAGTGTTCCGGAGCGCGATCAGGAAGGAGGACCGCGCGGGCCGCTGGGTGATGGACGACCTTGTCGGCTACCATGGCAACCTGATCCGCTTCATCAGGGTCAAGGGCAAGAGGATAACCGGCGAGGGCAAGGCGCTGATGGGATTGCGGCTGGGCCAGAAGGCCGAAATCACCTACGAGGACTATTCGGGTTCGGTCACCGTGAGGACCATACTGCCCATCGAATTCATCACCGCCGACGGCGACGCATATGTGCTGGCCCACTGCTACCTGAGGGATGACCGGAGATATTTCAACATGGGCCGGATAATCGGGATCAAATGACGCGTCCCGTTTCACGGAAAGACCGTCGTCACCAGGTTTCCCGTCACCACTTGTTGTAAATGTTGAAGTAGAGGTACCCTTCGTGTCTTTTCGTTGAGAGAAGATAATCCCATCCATACTGCAGGTAGAGTTCGAAATGATCAATGATCAGGACCCGTACCGTGGGGCCTCCGACCACGGCGAATTGCGCTCCCTTGAGGTCGCGCCCCGAGCCTTCGAAGAGCGTCATGTCGCAGAATATGCCGACATATAGGAAATCCTGGTACACGGAAATGCGGTATTCGTTTGAGATGGAAAGTGCGTTCCGGGAGAAATACGCCCATCTCTGCAGGCCCATGAAATTTAAGTTATTTACCGAAGACTCCTTGTAAAACGGAGTGTCTCCATGGGCAAACTGGTACAGTATGCCGCCGGAGTATATGCTGTGGTCCTTGAATTCATAATCGAAGTTGCCAAGAAGCCGGATAGTATGGAAATATTTTTTCAGAATGTAGAAGTCATACGCCAGGGCGATGTCCTTTTTCAGCCTGTTTTTTCTCAACTCGTATACCTTGCTGCTTTTCTTGCTGAAGTCGTACAAGAGGCCTGTTTCAAGATAGGCGTAGGTGTCCACATGGTTGTCCACCTTTTTTAAAAAGTTCGTCAGATCATTGAGGGCCTTGTATTTCTCATAGGAATTGCCTCCGAATACCAGCTGGGATGGAAGAAACTGCAGGAAGAAGAAGGGATTTTTTTTGCTGTTGAAAATGAAGGCGGATTCAACGCCGACCCCGGTATATATATTGAATTTTCTCAATAATGTTATGCCGGGAGCAAGCATGGCGTTCAGCAGAAGGAAACTGTACTGCCTGAGGCCGAGGTCCGGGCGGGCCGCCTTGCTCTGGTACAGGTCGATTCTCACCAGCGGGGTGAAAATGTCCTTGAAGGTCGGTGTGAAGAAATAGTTCAGGTTAAGGTTGAAATATGTTTCACGGGGAGGCCTGTCGAATTTCCGGTCAAGGCCGTACATGAACCCCGCTGAAGTTTCAGCCATGAAAAAGTCGCCGCGTGATATCATGCCGAGATGGTAATATCTGACGTACGGGATAAAGCCCTTGTAATAGTTGATCTTTAAGCCGTAATCGAATTTGTTCAGCGTTATTTTTTTCATCTTTTTGCCGGCGGTTCCTTTTTTGTCCGCGCCGGCTTTTTCCGCTTCGGTTTTCCTGTCTCTCCCCAGGGACCTGTCTTCCAGCTCCGGGATGACGCCCCTCGTGAAAATTATTATCAGGTCATACCGGGGACTGTATCTGTCGAAGAAGGCGAGCTTCATCTTTCTCATGATCTCAAGGTTGAGCGCCCGGTCAATCTGAACCAGGGACGCGTCGTAATCCTTCACGGGTTTCAGCTGCCACGTGATGTATTTCCAGCGTTTCCCTTTTTTCAGCTTCTCGATATTCTCTTCGACTGCATAGTAATTGAAGATCTTGTTCTTGAGCTTGAAAACGATCTTGAGGTACAGGGTGGTGAAATCGTCCATGTTGAGAAAAATTATTTTCCCGAGGGCTCCCTCGTCGACATAGATCTTAAGGGACGATTCAGTCTCTTCAATAAAATATACCTTGACAAGGGTATATCCCGATCCGCTGTAAAAGGAAATGATTGCATCGGTGACCTCCTTCGAGGTCATCCTGCCGCGTTCATACCGCTCCAGGTTGAGCAGATCATACAGCTGGTCGTCGGTGTATATCTTCAGGCCGGATATTTCCAGCGTGCGCTGGTTCGGGAAGGAAGCGAGGGGAAAGCAGAGGATTACAAGTAATGATATCGCAGCACGTTTTGCCATTTAACAGAAATTGTTTTTCAGGGTCTCCATCAGCTTCAGTATATTGTTGTCCTTCAGTGAATAGAACATGAAGTTGGCTTCCTTGCGCCTGTCGATGATGTTGGCTTTCCTGAGAACGGTCAGGTGCTGCGAAATATTGGATATGGTTGATCCGAATTGTTGTTCGATCTCACCGACGTTTTTTTCACCTTCCATCAGGAAGCAGAGGATCTTCATCCTGATGGGATGGGCTATTGATTTTAATAATTCAGTTACAACATCTACCTGCTGCTCGTTGAATTTCATAGGTGTGCCTGTCCAAGGAATTTTAGTATTTTACTATCCTCTCATATACCTTTCGTATGTCAATAATTTTTCATGAACGTGGCGAAATAGCGGGATACCCGGGGAGAAAAACCGCATGAAGGATTCCTGAAGGATATTATGCTGATTTTTTATTTATCACGGTAATAATTCCCGGTGTGAAATAATCTATAATATTCAGCATGATCAGGATTTTCTCCAGGGTCAGGGAAAGGATCAGCTCCAGTTTGCCGCCATTTCTTTCAATATTCTGTTTCGCATGGAGTAAAAATCCGATAAAAGAGGAATGAACATTTACCGTTTTGCTTAAATCAAATGTAACCGTTTCAACAGGTTTGACATATTTCAGCTGGTCAACATACGAAGAAACCTGTTCTATGCTTATACTTTTTGGGAAATTCCATGATTTGTAATCATCCATGATTAACCATCCCTCCCTGGGGGGAAATTTTTATTTCCATGTAATTGTATCGACATAATTCAAATATTCCATTAGTAAAAATGATTAGTAATAAGGGTGTTTATTAAGTATATTTGTTACGTAAACGTTGTATAAATTATGACAATAAGACAAATTGTGTGCATTATTTTTCAATTCAATATAGGATGATAGAGAAACTCAGGTTACATAAAAATGACCGGTTAGGGTGATGGTTGGTATATTCTTTTTGCTGAATGTTGCCATTCCGGCATTAAAGTGCTTGAAAAAAGCCTGTTTCTCCTGAAAGTGGTAACGTTTTGTTTTGAATGTCTGCAGGGCGTGTTAAGATAAATTTACAATGTATACTTATTTAAAAAAGAAAGACCCCCACGGACCATCCTTAAAGGCTGATATGGCTCAGCTGAAAAAGCTCTTTATCATGCCTGATTCTCCTGACAAGTTCCTCGAATTCGGAACCGAGCTGCTGGACCTGATCCATAACTTTTTCAAGGAGAAGGGGGGTATCCACAGCGAAATTCCCCTGTCGGAGCTGGAAAAACTCTTTTCCAATGTGAATATACCAAAACGTCCTCAGCTATTAAAAGATGTCCTCCTGGAAATAAAGAAGAAAATCATCGCCCATTCGGTAAAGGTCGGCAATCCCTATTATATCGGTCACATGACCAGCGCGATACCGTATTTCATGATACTCCTTGAAATGATTATCGCCGCCCTGAACCAGAACCAGGTGAAAATAGAATCGGCCAAGGCGTCATCCTTCGTGGAAAGGGAGCTCATAGGCTGGATGCACCGCCTGGTTTACAACAAGAATGCCAGCTTCTATAAGAGTCATATCCAGAACTGGGAGGTTGCCCTCGGCAATGTCACCACCGACGGGACCATGGCGAATCTGACAGCCCTTCTTGTTGCACGCAATAAGGCCTTCCGGCCGGACGGTGATTTTCCCGGCATACGTGTTGCGGGACTCCATGAGGCCTTTCTGCACTACGGATACCGGAGGGCTGTCATCCTGGTGTCAAAGAGGGGGCATTATTCCATTGACAAGGTCGCCCGCACCATCGGCATCGGCAATGACAATGTCATCAAGATACCGGTCAATTCGAAGAACAAGGTGGATATCATAGAGCTGGGAAGGATCTGCAAGCAGATCAAGGATCACAATGAGCGCGGGCAGGACCGCGTCAAGATCATGGCGATAGTCGGCATAGCCGGGACCACGGAAACAGGGAACATCGACAACCTGCAGGAGATAAGGACCATTGCCGACGAGCACGGTGCCCATTTTCACGTTGATGCAGCCTGGGGCGGTTCGGTGCTGATAATCGACCAGCTCCGTTATTTTTTCAACGGTATACAGGACGCCGACTCTGTCACCGTCGACGCCCACAAGCTGCTTTATTCGCCTGCTTCCATGGGCATGGTTCTTTTTAAAAACGAAACCGACCTCAATTACCTGAAACATTTCTCTAACTATATCATACGGCAGGATTCGGTGGACCTCGGGAGGTTTACCGTGGAAGGATCCAGGCCCTTTGCGGCCCTGAAGCCATGGGCGACCTTCAAGATCCTGGGGACCGACGGGTTCAGGCTTCTTTTCGAGCATGCCTTTGAGCTGACCTCGGTCCTGCGGGGGCTGGTTGAGATGCACTGCAATTTTGAGCCGATGAACCAGCCAGAGCTATTTATCTTCAACTACCGGTTCGTCCCGAAAGAGGTCCAGGAAAAGATTGAAAAACTCATGATGAAAATAAGCAACGTCCGGCAGGACCTGCCGGAGCACCAGATACAGAATAAATGGCTCCGCCGGCTGCATAATATCAACAGCGTCCTCAACGAGCTGAATATCGAGCTCCATAAGGAGCTGCGGGAAGACGATAACACCTTCGTGTCGCGGACCATGCTCGATTCGCCCATTTATTACTACCAGGACATCGTCGTCCTCAGGGCCATAACCATCAACCCCCTTACCACGCCGGAAATCCTGAAGGAAATTATAGAACTGCAGAATACTCTCGGTAAGAAAATCTATAAAGCCCAGTTTGAAAGCCGCCTTGAGAAACTTTAAAATCATAGTGCTCCTGGCCCTGTCGACGGTCATCATCATGCATATGTCCGACCTCCGCGCCGGAGATGCCGCTGCCGGCGTCTATTCCGTTGAAGATGGAAAAATCCGCATATATGCCGGCGATGCCGTCCGGTCTGTTTCAGCCGGGGGACCGGTCGACTGGCATTGCCGGGGAGATGGGGGGATTTATTATATAACAGTCAGGGCCGAAGGAAGTTCCGGCATACCCTGTATCGGATTTGTGGATTTCCAGACCGGCGACGTGAAATTTGAGAAAAAGCTCACGGTCAACCTTGAAGAATATACCGTACGGAAGTTCATGGCCGCCGAGGGTATTGCCTATATCCTTGCAGAACCGAAACTATCGACCGGAACCGGGAGGATACTTGACAGGATCAATATTAATTCCCTCCAGACCGACAGGCTCAGGGATGTGCTCGATTTTAATGTTGACGGCCGGGACCTTATTGTGCTGGCGAAAGGCGGCTCCGGCATAGCTTTGATCTGTAATGAAATCTCTGTTCCGATAACGCTCATGGGGGAGGGGCTTCTCAGGATAAGCGCTGTTCTGGACGGCAGGATGGTCTTTGTCACCAATGGAGATGAAACCGAGATCGCGGATATGCGAGCGGGCAGGGCCCTGTATCGCTACGCAAACAACAAGGAATTCCTGGTGCCAGAGGAGTATAATCTGGTTATTCAGGCCACAGACAGCAGGGTGTCAGAGCAGGATGATCGGGAAATGATATTCTACAAGGTATTTGTGGACGGCATTGAATCAGGCAGGACCGATTCCGGGCCGGCAAGCCTTTTAAGGGAATTTCGTGTAAAGGTTGATGCTAATGAATATCACTTGTTAAAACTTGAGCGATGGGTTCTTAATGCTTCAAAAGGGAGATATGATAGGGAGAATAATATCCGCCAGCCCCAGGTTGAACATATTTATTTACCCATGAACAGGATCGTGAAGATATTCATACGATTTGATGGCAAGAAATACTTTTTTGATGCATCCCAAGTATATAAATAAATATAAACGTATATATATTTTAGTGCAAAATATCTATCTTTTTCTCTTTAAATAATAGTTTATTTTGACCCCTCTCTTTTTCATTTTAAAAAATTTGATGGATGATGTTGACGATTAAAATTATTTTTTGTATTTTATTGTTAGCACTCAATAATAATGAGTGCTAACAATAAATCAAGTAAAGGAGGTGCGCCATGCAATTTGGTATCAAGAAAAGAGATAATTACTATGGCTCTGAGATCGATGCATTCAGAAGAAGCATCTCAAGTTTATTTGATGACTTCTTCTCGATCAAACCAGGCAGTTTGTTCGAAACCGATTGGATCCCAACCATCGACGTTCATGAGGATGCCAAGGGAATCTATGTGAACGCTGAGATTCCCGGAATGGATGAAAAAAATATTGAGGTGAATATTGAAAACAATTATCTAACTATCAAGGGTGAGAAAAAAGAGGAACGGCGCGAGGGGAATGATAAACGTTCCCTGGTTACTGAACGAAGGTTCGGTTCATTCCAGAGAACGGTTCGGCTGCCAGAAGGGATCAAGGCTGACAATGTAAAAGCTGAATTTAAAAACGGGGTATTGAGTATCGATATCCCCAAAGACAAAATAGAAGAGCCAAAGAAAATTAAAATTAATGTCAAATAAGGAGGTATGTTATGTACACCTATGATATTTTTGATGACATCTTCAATTTGAGAGATACGGTTAATTCTTTTTTTAACGATTATACCGGCAGATGGAGGAGCAGGGAATTTCCTAATATGGAAATCTATGAAGGAAAGGATGAGCTTGAAATTAGGGCTCTGCTGCCGGGAATAAAAGCCGCCGACCTGAATGTCCATCTGGTTGATAACAATCTCATTATTGAAGGCGAAAAGAAAAATGATTATGAAGACAATCCGTATATCCGCAGAGAGCGGCAGTTCGGATCATTCAAGAAATCTTTTACGATTCCATACCGGGTTGATGCCAATGCCATCAGCGCGGACCTGACAAACGGCATACTTCATATCAAACTGCAGAAGAGCGAAGATGCCAAGCCGAAGAAAATTGAGATTAAATAGGAGGAACGGCCATGTTGAAAGAAATGGTAAAAAATGACAATAATTCAAGGGATGAACGCGTCCTTGTTCCCCTCACGGACATCTATGAGACAAACGACCAGTATACCCTGAAACTGGAAATGCCGGGTGTCACCAAGGATAAACTGGAAATAACGATGGAGAATGACGAACTCCAAATCAGGGCAGCGGTAGTCCCCTATAAACCGGAGGGCAAGGAATTGAAATATTCAGAATTCTCCCAATATGATTATTTCAGGCGATTTACCGTCGGTAATGATATTGACCGGGATAAAATCAGCGCTAGTCTTGAAGATGGTGTATTGACCCTGGTGCTGCAGAAGCATGAGTCTGTCAAACCTAGAAAGATTGCGATCAACGTGCATTAAAGAGTGCGGGTGAAAAGGCGGGATGATCAATAAAGGCGGGCATGGGCTCGCCTTTATTGTATTTACGCTTCGACGTCAAGGTTTTCTCCGACCCCGGCTTCAACATTGGCTGTAACGTCGGCTTTCATCATTTTTTCATCCACGCCAAGCTTGGCTGCTGCGATCATCTTCAGCAGATCGTTGCTCTTCTGGATGCTCTCGATAACTATCTGGTTTTCACTTGCCTTTACATTCATTTTAACCTCTTTGCGGCGAATTAAACATATTTCTATCCAGTTCATATATCGACAAAATCAGGGAAAAATTTACATTTTTTTGATGATTGTCATTAAAATTTCGGTATTTTTATGTTTTACTCTGACCCTGAGACCTTTTTTGTGACCAGTACCTGGGTCAGAGTAAATATTGCATGCGGTTAAATAATCCTTGAAGGATATAATAATTAGTATTATACTATTGTTTGATAGGCTGTTAATCTTTGGTATCAGAGTAAAAATTTATTATCAACAAGGGATTTCATCCATGTGCGGTCGATTTGCCCAGATAGAACCCATCGGCTCTATTATTAAGACTTTTTTCATAGATGAGGTTGTGACCGATCTAATCCCGAGTTATAATATTGCTCCAGGAAGCCGTATCCTTTCGGTAGTAGTAAGGGACGGTAAACGTTACCTGGTGGAACAGCTGTGGGGACTTGTCCCTCATTGGGCCAAGGATCCCTCCATAGGGAATAAACTTATAAATGCGCGCGGAGAGACGGTAAACCAGAAACCGAGTTTCAGGAATGCTTTCAAATCAAGGCGCTGCCTGATCCCTGCGAGCGGTTTTTATGAGTGGAAAAAGGAAGGCAGACTCAAGGTCCCCTATTATGTGAGGCTTAAATCTGGCAGCACCTTCGGGTTGGCCGGACTCCATGAAACATGGACATCCAAATCCGGTGAGGAACTACGCACCTGTACCATAATTACCACGGGAGCCAATGCCTTAATGGAGCCGATCCATGACAGGATGCCGGTCATTATACCTCAGGACAGGCAGGATCAATGGCTCGATACAGCGGTTATGCCGGATGAAGTGCTCGGCCTGATTGCTCCATATCCGGCCGATGAAATGGAGCTGTTCCCTGTTTCCACCATGGTTAACTCGCCGAAGAATGATTCAGCAGAATGCATAACACGTCTGCAATAACCGGTTATTTATTACGTTCGGTTATATGCATGCTGATTGTTGCTCTCATCACTTAGATCCCCTTTGTGTCGGTTACGCTTACGTTCACCGGTAGCGATCCTTTCCCTGGTATGGATTCAGCAGGTATCACGCATGTCCCGGTCAGATCTGTTCTTGCGATCTTGAGGTATTCCACCTGCCTACCGCTGGGAATCCACCTGAGGTGAGAGGGCAGTGTGGCGTCAAGGGTGATTCCTCCAGTCAATTCGCAGAGATTGCACATCGCAATGGCATGGACGCTGTTCAGGTGATTCTGAACAGCCCTCCGGTTCTTCATGGTAATCCTGCCGTAGCCCGATCTGAGCTCCGCAAAGCGGGGCCTGATCGTATTAAAGTAGGGTGCCTTCATGCATACTGCCTTCGAAAAAATATACTTGCCCATGGGGAGCCCTTGCAATTTGTTATACGCTGCCAAAACAGAGATCATATCCCCTCATTTTTATATTATTTGAATTTTATAAAAAAGCTGCTGAGAATACCCTTGAAGATTTCGATTTCATCTTCGCTGAACCCTTCTTTGAGCATGTTATTGACTCTGCGCGCGATCACCTTTGACTTATCCGCCTCCGCGATTCCCTTATCCGTGATATAGATCAGGTATTTTCTCCTGTCGTCAGGGACCTGTTTGCGTGTAACCATTCCATTTCGCTCAAGGATATCCACATGGCGCGTGACAGCCGCGTTATCAACGGAGATAAGTTCGCTCAACTGGTTCATTGAAAGCCCGTTGCGTGATTTCAGCGAAAACAGAATGCCGCTCTGCGCCGGTGAAATTGCGACGCCTCCGGCGGTGAATTGCCTCTTGAGATAATTCTTTAGGGTGTGTTGGGCTTTTGACATGAGAAAAAGAAGTTGGTCGTCCATAATTATCCTTCTTATTATTTGATAATTCAAATATTTACAAGTCAAATAAATTTGCAAGCTTTTTCCAGAACAGCAAATAATATTAAAAATAATACACTAAACATTTGTTGACATATACTGACTGGTTTCCTATATTGTTATCGGGGAAGCTGCTCTGACCCCATGCTGCCAGTAGGAGATGTCCATGGGTGAAATAACGGTTGATACGAATCTTGTAGCCTTTTGCGGGCTCTATTGTGCCGCCTGCTCGCGGTATGTCAAGGAGAAGTGTCCCGGATGCCGCCAGAATGAAAAGGCTGCCTGGTGCGGGGTACGGGCCTGCTGCTTGAAGCGGGGATATGGATCCTGCGCTGATTGCACTGATTTCCGGGATGCCCGGGAATGCGGTATTTTCAATAATTTCATGGCCCGGATCTTCGGATTTATCTTCAGGTCCGACAGGGTCGCCTGTGTTGACGCCATCAGGGAAAAAGGCTATGAAGGCTTTGCCCGGGACATGGCCGCCCGCCACGCCCGGACTATACGGCGGTAGCGGAGGCGTCCATGGAAGTTGCTGAAAAGATACAGGTGACCCGTGACAGCTCCATCGCCTCCATACATCATGCCGGTGGATGCAATCCGGCTCGATTCCCGTTGTTCGTGGCCAGGATACCGGCCGGTTTCCCTTCTCCGGCCGATGACTATGTGGACAGGGGGCTGGATCTGAATGAGTTCCTCGTGCGGCATCCCGCAGCGACGTTTTTCGTCCGCGTCTCGGGCGATTCCATGACGGGGGCGGGCATCCATTCCGGCGATGTCCTCGTTGTGGACCGGGCTGAGACCCCCCGGAACCGGAGCGTCATCATCGCAGCGCTGAACGGAGAGCTCACGGTGAAGCGCTTCGTCCGCGAAAGAGGCCGCGCTTACCTTGTTTCGGAGAACCCGGCTTATGAGCCTCTGGAGGTGACCGGCGAAGCGGGATTCGAGGTATGGGGCGTCGTGGTGCATGTCATACACAGTTTCAGGTAACGCCCGCCTGTTGATAGGCCTGTGCTGACAGGCTGAATTTTTTTTCATTATTATGATCTCCATTCGTATCCCGTCTGATAGATATTCACCGGAGGGGAGGGGAAATATGGAGACTACACTCAATATTCATACCGATATCCTGGAACAAGTCAACCGCGCGGCGCGGTTACGCTGCATTTCGCGCTCTGAAATGATTATCATGCTTATTAAGCGAATCATGGATGATGTTTCCAATTCCGTGCGGTTTGGCAGGATGGTGCAGTACCAGAAGAGAAGCGGGCCGGATGTGTGGCATACTGTTCATCTGCAGGTGAGAATGGATGATTACGAATATCTCCTGGATCTCAGGCGGTTGCTCAAGATGTCTGTTTCATTAATTCTTGCGTATGCAGTGAGGAAATATTTGAATGAAATAATGGAAAAGAAAGCCACCGATAACAATCAATATAAGAATTATGTTCTCATTAAAGAGATATTTAATGCCACAATATGCTGGAGGCTAATATGGGGATATCCCCCCGGCATAGAAAAACTACTCCCCTGAAACTCCATCAGGGATAGGCGGAAATCATGAAAACCCTCTGCTGTCTGGTCGATTGCAACAACTTTTATGTTTCCTGCGAGCGTGTCTTCAGGCCGGAGCTCCAGGCGAGGCCCGTAGTGGTGCTCTCCAACAATGACGGCAATGTCGTTGCCCTGTCCAACGAGGTGAAGGAGATGGGTCTTCCCTTTGGCGCCCCCTTTTTCAAGGTGAAGGAGCTGATCAGGGGAAAGGGAGTGGCGGTTTTCTCCTCCAATTATGCCCTGTACGGCGACATGTCGCGGCGGGTCATGGAATGCCTGGCGCGGTTTTCCCCGGAAATGGAAGTCTATTCCATCGATGAGGCTTTTCTGTCATTGAGAGGTATGCGCGTCGATCCCGTGGAGTACGGCAGGATGATACGGGACGCCGTGAGGCAGTGGACCGGCATTCCGGTGAGCATCGGCATAGCCCCCACCAAGACGCTGGCGAAGCTCGCCAGTAAAATTGGAAAGAAGGACCCCGCCTGCCGCGGCGTCTTTGACCTCGTCGACCCTGAGCGCGTTGACGGTGTGCTGGAGGCCACGGACGTGGGCGACGTGTGGGGCGTGGGGCACCAGTACCGGCAGCTCCTGCACCGTAACGGCATCCGCACGGCCCGGCAGCTCCGCGACGCGCCGGACAAGTGGGTCCGCCGGAACATGACCATCATGGGCCTCCGCACCGTGTGGGAGCTGCGGAGCGTGCCCTGCATCCCCTTCGACGAGCTCCCGGCGCCCAAGAAGGGCATCGTGAGCTCTCGGTCCTTCGGCAGGCCGGTGGAGTCAATCGAAGAGCTCCGCCAGGCCGTTGCGGCGTACGTGAGCCGCGCCGCGGAAAAACTCCGCGCCCAGAAAAGCGTCGCCGGATCGGTGGCGGTATTTCTCTCCACAAACCGGTTCAGGGAGGATGATCCCCAGTATTCCAGCGGCATCTCCTGCCGCCTGCCCGTGCCGTCGTCGTACACGCCGCGCCTCATCCAGGTGGCGGGCCGCCTCCTGGAGGGGATTTACCGGCGGGGCTATCGCTACAAGAAAGCGGGGGTGATGCTCTACGAGATCATGCGGGAGGGGGACGCTCAGCTTGACCTGTTCAGCCGCTTCCATGACACGGACCGCACGCGTCGCCTCATGGGCGTGGTTGACGGCATCAACCGCGATCTGGGCCGGCACACCGTCCATTTCGCCGCCGAGGGGATCGTCAGGCCGTGGCAGATGCGGCGCGAGTTCCTGTCGGCGCGCTACACCACGCACTGGGACGAGATCCCGGTGGTGCGTGCGTAGTGTCAAAATTAGATCAGATTGCGATATGGTACGATTGTTATCGGGTCTTTCAGTTCGGGATCGAGTTCGACCAGGTGTTTGATGATAAAAGGCCGGTTTTTAATTTCCGGATGGGGGATGATGAGATCGCCGGTGTTGAGTATGATGTCATCGTAGAGCAGTATGTCCAGGTCGATCGTGCGGGGGCCCTTGGGGATCGTCTTCTGGCGGCCCAGTTCCAGTTCGGTCTTACCGGTTGTCTCCAGAAGTTCACGGGGAGCAAGGTCTGTTTCCACGACGATGATCATGTTAAGGAAAATCGGCTGGTCGAGGTAATCGACGGGCTCTGTCTCGAGGATGGAGCTCTGCTTCAGGAGTTTTATGGACGGATGGGAGACAAGGGCGTTGATCGCGTCCTTCAGGTTTTTTTCACGGTCGCCCAGGTTTGAGCCAAGGCCGATGTAGACGATCGCCATTTACAGCTTTTCCCTGTAGTCTTCACCGCTGATTTCCAGGATGCGGCACATCTCTTTTATCCGGGACAGGATCCTGCCCTGCGACAGGTCCTTGAGGCCCTTGTACGGGTTCGTGTTCGAGGTGAAAATGGTGAACTTCTCCGCCTCGTAACGGGCGTCCACCAGGTCATAGAGGGTTTCCTGCTTCCATTCGGTGTCTTTCTGTATTCCGAAATCATCGATCACCAGGATGTCCACGTCGGCCAGTTCCTTTTCTATCCTGCCCGATTCCCCGTATGTTTCGGAGCCCTCGTGGAAGGATTCCTGGAGGGTCTTGAAAAAGTTCCGGGAAATGCTTATAAACCTGCCTTCCACGGCATGGCGTATGATTATCTCGGTAAGGATGATAGATGCCAGAAGGGTCTTGCCGGTGCCGGCATTGCCCCACAGGTACAGGCCTTTCTTTACGTTGGGGAACTGCCTGACTATATCGTACGCGGCGGTCTTGGCCTCATCGGCCTGCTTGTTGACGGATTTGAAATGATTAAGCTGTTTCCATAGATATTTTTTATTGATCCCCGACCGGTTGTAAATCATGTTGATTTTCATGATTTTTATCCTGGTTTCGCGGCAGAAGCATTCTTCAATCCTGCTGTTATTATTGTAATAAAACGGGTCCTCTCCATGGCATGTGCAATTTTTTATCACGCATTTGGGGCAGGGGACAAGGGCATTTTCGCCCAGTTCTTCAAAATGGGGATTGTGAATTATCCCTGTCCTGTCGCAGAAATCGCAATACTTCGAGCTGATTTTGGGCTTAACCTGGGTCTTCATGGCCATGAACTTGAGTTTGCAGGTTTGACCAGGGATGCGATAATGTCAAGAATATTTATGCGACATATCCCCGCCATTTTATGGCAGGGACCGGCATTTAATATTGAAAAAAGTATGAATATTTAATATAATTTAGCCGATAGTGTAGTGTGGTATTGCACCGGGAGCGTTGGCGTGCATTCACGGTCGGAATTATTTTGCGGTAAGGGGTTACTATATGAAACCAGGAACTATGTATAAGACAGTCATTGCTGTCCTGATCGGGGCGGTGCTTTTCACCTTCGGGCCCATTTCCCGGGTGTCCGCGCAGCAGGCTGATGAAAAGAAGAAGGATGAGAAAAAAGACGCGACCCTGCTCAATGAATTCAGCGATGTGGAAGTTTCCGGCTGGAGGATCAGGGATTTTAAACCGTATATCAAGGCCATCCAGGATCTGGAAAAACTGAACAAAGAATACTCCGACAACCTGTTAAAGCTGGCGATCGACGAATACTCCACCGGCCTTGATATTCTCGAAGATATGGAAAACGAGATTATCAAGATCAGGACTACCAATAAGGAGAAGAAAAATCTCCAGGAACGGTGGTACTGGCAGGAGATAGACCGGAAGAACGCCGAACAGCGCCTCATATGGTCCAAAAAATCAGAAGCAAAAATGAAATCAGTGACCTACCTGACCAAGGCTATAAATTATATGGATCAGGTCCAGCACCAGGAGATCAGGCAGGAGCCGCGGTTCCTCAACTTTCAGACAAGGCTGTTCCAGGTGTACGTATCAACGCAGTATGACCTCCAGAATTTTTTGCCCTGCATAGCCATACTCGAACGCTATATAACCCTTTCGGACAAGAATGCCAAGGACATCTGGGCTTACAAGTACATGTCGAGCTGCTACGGCTACATGGAAAAGGTTCTGATGAAGTATAAGCATGCGTCAGAAGATGAGATCAACACCTACAAGAACAAGAAAAACAGGAGCATGCTCCAGGCTGTTGAGCTGAAATACGGCATTGAATCGCCGCATTACAAGCATATGCAGGAGCTGGTCGAGCAGGATGAGAAGAAGAGCGAGCGTATAAACGATTATAAGTAACCTTCAGGGGAATTATTGAAAAAACCCGGCATCCGCCGGGTTTTTTTATTTGTATGAACTATTTCATTTTGCTCAATCGTTGTTTGGCCTTCTTAAATTCTCCATCCATGATTTTATGGGCGAGATTCGGGGCGTGGCGGACAATGGTCCACAGCAGGCGTGACTGCCCGGGGTGGATATAGAATTTATTTTTCATTATCCCCTTCATGAGCTTTTGCGCTACTTCTCCGGGATCAAGGAGACCCCCGGTTTCTGACATCATCATGACCTCGGCAGGCTTGGTCTTGTTTTCGTTATCAAAGCCGGGTGTCCGGGTGTCGGGGGGATACAGGACCGAAAACCTGATGCCCAGCGGCCCCAGTTCGCTCCTGAGGGCCTCGGTCAGGCCGCATATGGCAAACTTGGAGGGGCAATAGGTCGCGTATCCTATCATGCCGAGATATCCGAGCAGGGACGAGCAGGTGACGATATGGCCGGAACGTCTCTTCATGAAATGCGGCAGGAGGATGAGAATCGGGACGAGCTGCCCGTAGTAATTGGTTTCCATGTTTCTCTTGAAATCATCAATCGTGTAGTCCTGGACGTAGCCCGGTTGCGCGTATCCCACGAAATTCATGAGATAATCCGGAACCCCGCTTTTTTTTATATGGGCCTCGATAAGGGGTTTCAGCTTTTTCATATCCGTGGTGTCGCAGGAAATGGTTGTTACCGACTGGGTGCCGCTTATGCGGGCCTTGCTGATTTCATCAGCCGCTTTCTTCAGATCATTTTTATTCCGCGCAATGATGCATACGCTGCCGCCGCCCTTCACGAATTCAAGCGACGCGGCCTTGCCGATGCCTTTGGATCCGCCGGAGATGATGGCTGTTTTACCTGAAAAAAATTTTATTGGTTTTATCATGTATGTAGTCCTTTTTGTTGGAATATAGCAGTTCTGCTATTTGTCATCGCGAGCGCAGCGGCACGATCTAATTATCGATTACATCTGATATAATGTAATCAACTATTTTTATGTCATCAGGAATTAATTAATCAACAGCAGGATTGCTTCGTCGTTACACTCCTCGCAATGACCAATGCGAATCAGGAATATTTCAATTAACATTCCTGTTACGCTTGGAGCATAATAGAAATAACTGGTTCTAAGTTATGTCAATTAATATTCGGATTTATAGATTATCGCCATGCATAACAGGTGTTAAAAACCTCAAGGGTTTTCGTTGCATATATGATACGCGGTGTGGAATTTTTAATTACGTTTCCTGTTTTAATTATTTAATGGCTTTAAATTGAAGAATAACGTGCCAAATATTAAAAAAATAAAAAATTTTTTTGGCATGGAACTTGCATAATAGTATATACAATACGTGAAAAGGAGCAAGACATAATCAATATTGAAAAGAGGTAGTAATTTCTTTCTTGACATTGAATAAACATAAAAAGAAGTATCTTGTTTTTTAATAACAAGAGTATTACTAAAAAATATATCTATGAGATCTCATCAATAAAAAGAAGTTCAGAATTATTGTACATAGCTTCTTTGCCGCTTCCGACGGCAGCGCCGCGTATAAATAATTTCTAATGTCAGAGCAGCATGTTGGCCTTCATGATAAGGAAGGCCAGAGGTTTATACTAAAAAATCTATTAAGGATATGCACATGAATGCAGCACCGATAGCAAACAAGGTAGCACACCTGAAAAATCATTCCAGGTATGAATTAAAGGCCCAGACTCTTATTGAATCCCTTGAAAAGAGAGCGGGATTAAAACCTGAATTCCTTATATTCATGGACTTGAAGAACAAGGAAACGAGGGTGTCGGCGCTGGAGGTTTTGGAAAAGGCCCGGTCAGCGGCCCAGTACCTCATGGCCCGGGGTCTGAAGCAGGGCGATAAAGTCGTCATCATGCTTCCCACCGGTCAGAATTTCGCCTATATCTATTTCGGCGTTATCATCGCCGGCGGCGTACCGGTCCCCGTCAGCCAGCCTGCCGGCACCAACAACCTCGCCAAGTATCTCGATAACCTCACCCATATCATTCACGATTGCGAGGCCAGGTTTTTCATCACCTACGACAAGATAAAGCTCATTGCGGGGAGCCTGATGAATATTTCAAACCTGGTTAACGGCTTCCTCTTCGATGAAGAGATATTCGCCAATCCGGTCCCGGCTGAGCACCACAAGAAATTTCCCGTGGTGAAGACCGATGACCTGGCCCTCATCCAGTATACATCGGGGACGACGGGAAAGCCCAAGGGCGTCATGCTTTCCCACCGCAACCTGCTCCACAATATCCACGGCATCGGCGTTGCCAGCGCCATGACCGACAATGACGTGGGCATCAGCTGGCTTCCCATGTACCATGACATGGGGCTCATCGGCGGTTTTTTATCGACCATGTACTGGAACATATCCCTGGTGCTCATGGCTCCGGAAGCCTTCATCTTCAGGCCCTTCTGGTGGCTTGAAAATATTTCGAAGTACCGCGTCACCATGGGCGTGGCGCCCAATTTCGGCTATCATTACTGCGTCACGCGGATTGACGATAAGGACCTCCACAGGCTTGACCTCAGCTCGTGGCGACTTGCCCTGAACGGGGCCGAGCCGGTTGACCGGAACACCCTGAACAAGTTCCTCGACAAGTTCAGGCCCTGCGGGCTCCGCGATGATATCTTCCTCCCGGTATACGGCATGGCAGAGGACAGCCTGGCCGCCACCTTCCCGGCGCTGGATAAAACCACCGTGGTGCGGCGGTTCGTTCGCAGCGTCCTGGAGGAAGAAGACCGCGTTGTCGACTCCACCAGCGAGAATACCCAGGAATACATCGACCTGGTATCTGTGGGCTATCCCCTGGTGGGGCAGGAGATCAGGGTCGTTGACGAGCACGGCAGGGTCCTTAATGAGCGCGAAGTGGGGGAGGTGTGCGTGAAAAGCCCCAGCCTGATGAGCGGCTATTATAAGAACCCGAAGGCCACGAAGGAAGCGGTCAGGGACGGGTGGCTCCACTCCGGCGACATGGGTTTTATTCTCGACGGCATGCTCTTCATATCAGGCCGGAAAAAGGAGATGATAATCAAGCGGGGCAAGAACATCTATCCCTATGACGTGGAAAGGATCGCCCAGACCGTCAGGGGGATCCGCAAGGGATGCTGCGCCGCCTTTGACGTCCATAACGAGGAGCAGGGGACCGAGGACCTTGTGCTGGTATGCGAAACCACGGTGAAGCACAAGCATGAGCTGGAGCGGATCAGGCAGGAAATCCATAGCGAGATCCTGGCCAAGCTGGGCATCGCGCCGGACGATATCAGGCTGGTCCCCAGGGAAACGATCCCGAAGACCACCAGCGGGAAGACCCAGCGGATACTGTGCAAGAAGATATACCTGGAAGGCGAGCTCATCCCGAGAAAGAGCAAGAACCTCCTGGTCCTGGCACGGACCTTCCTGATGAGCCATTTCCATCTCTTCAGAAGGCGCCTCAAGCAATAGGCGCTGCGGCCTGCAGCGCAAAATATTAATTGAAAATATAGCGGCGTATATCAGAATGTGCTGTCGCGTGCAGTGCCGCACGGCGCGTGTATATTCCTGCTAAGGAGACAATAATGGGAACTGTTACAGCGGATCAGATTCGTAGGGATTTTCTTGCCATCATAGCCAAGCTGTCGGGGAAACAACCGGACCATCTCAAGGACGGAGACCGGTTCAGGGAGGACCTGGGATTCGACAGCCTCAAGAGCATGGAGGCCATATCCCGGATCACGGAAATGTATGATTTCGATCCCGACCTGGACGAAGTCATGGAGCTCCAGACAATCATCGAGGTCATCAAGTACCTCGAGAAAAAGCTCATATGAGCCGCGGCCGGCGCACGGGTTGAAGAAAGCGCCGATATTTTTCTGAGTGAGGATGTTACATGAGTCAGTTAGTCAGTGATGCCATGAAGCAGCAGGCGGCGCTCCTGTCGATGCTGCGCAGGGAGAACATATACACCTACAGCCTGGAGGTGACGTCCGCCTGCGCCAACCGGATCACGGTAAGCGGAAAGGAGCGGATCAATTTCATATCGAACAACTACCTGGGATTTTCAACGCACCCCGAGGTCCTTAAGGCGGTCAGGAAGGCGCTGGACACGTACGGACTCGGCATCGGGGGATCTCCCCTCGCGTGCGGCACCACCGACATCCATTACCGGCTGCAGGACAAGATCGCGCGGCTCTACGAAAAGGAATCGTGCGTCCTCCTCCCGAGCGGATACCAGGCACTCCTCGCCTCGATACAGGCCACCATTGGCAAGGGCGATGTCGCCCTCCTGGACAGCCTGGTCCACCGCAGCATCGTTGACGGTGTCACCCTGTCCGGCAGCGACAAGCGCATGTGGCTCCACAATGACACGGAGGACCTCGCCTCGCTCCTGGAGCGGGTCAAGACCAGGTACCAGCGGATGCTCATCATCGTTGATTCGGTCTACAGCATGGACGGGGACTGGGCCGACCTGAAGGAGCTCCACCGCCTGAAAGAGAAGCATGGCGCGCTCCTCCTCATCGACGAGGCCCACAGCCTCGGCGTTCTGGGAAAGCGCGGCTACGGACTCCCGGACCAGTTCGAGATGCCCCATGCCCCCGATGTCATCGCCGGCACCTTTTCCAAATTCGCCGGCGCCGTGGGCGGCTTCGTGGCGGGGCCGACGGATTTCATAGACCATCTCCGACACAACGCCTCGGCGTACATTTTCTCCGCGTCCCTGCCGCCGATGACGGCCGCGGGGGTGTACCGATCCTTCGAGCTTCTTGACGAAGAGCCCCAGTGGCGCGAAAGGCTCTGGGACAACATTGCCTATTTCCTCAAGGGGCTGAAGGATCTCGGTTTCGATACCGGGCCATCGCGGACGGCCGTGGTGCCGCTCCTCATCCGCGACGTGGAAAAGACCATGACCTTCAACAAGATGATCTTTGACGAAGGCGTGTACGCGTCGCCCATCGTGCACCCGGCGGTGCCGCCGGCGGAATCCCGCATCCGCCTCGGCGTCATGGCGACCCACACGCGGGAAGACCTTGACCGGAGCTTCGAGATATTCAAGAAGGTCGGGAAGAAACTGGGAATTATATAACCGAGCATGTAGGCGGGGTCACGTGACCCCGCCTACATGCTCATGACGATTATAATTTCAATATATACATTATCCAAAACTATGAGCAATATAAAGATCGCCCCCCTTTCCGACAGTAAATCAGACATTACAAAATACGTCACCAGCGCGTGGAACTTCTACCGGGATAACCCCTTCTGGGTGCCGCCCCTTATCGGGGAGCAGGTGAAGTTCATCCATGCCGGATCATATCATGAGGTAGGCGTGATGCAGCCGTTTCTCGCATACCGTGACGACGAAATTGTCGGACGCGTAATCGCCCATATCGACTACCGGCATAATGAGTATTTCAAGGAAAAGCGCGGGTGCATCGGTTTCTTTGAATCCATTGATGATAAAATTGTTTCCCGGGCCCTCTTTAAAGCGGCGGAGGAGTGGCTCAGAGAGAAGGGCATGACCGACATGCAGGGCCCGTATAACTTCACCCTGTACGATGCGCCGGGTATCCTCATGGACGATTACGAGAATATTCCTCCCGTCGAGCTGGCGTACAATCCGCCCTATTATCCCGGCCTTTTTGCCGACTACGGATTTGAAAAGAAGATCGACTGGTATGCCTACAGGCAAACCGTGGAGGAACGCTTCCCGAAGCTTTTTTACAAGATGTGGGAGAAGGTCGGACGTGATCGAGCGATGGCAAAGGACGGGCTGGTGATCCGGAACGTGAACCTGAAGAAATTCGACGAGGAGAAGCTGAAGATACTCACCGTGTTCAACGAGGCGTGGAGCGAGAACTGGGGCCATTATCCCCTCACGGAGAAGCAATGGGACAAGTTTGCCCAGGAGCTGAAAACAATCGTGAAGCCGGAACTCGTCATCATGGCCGAATATTACGGCGAGATCGCGGGCTTTATACTCTCGATACCGGACGCCAATCCCGCCCTGCAGAAGGCGAATGGCAGGCTCTTTCCCTTCGGGCTCATAAAAATACTTCTTGCCATGAGGAAGATCGACCGGCTGAAAACGATCGTCATGGGCGTGCGGCCGAAGTTCCGGATGCGCGGCCTAGACGCGTACTTCTACGTCGAAACCTTCGAGCGGGCCAGGAAGATGGGCTACAAAATGGCCGACATGTCGCTCATCGTCGAGAACAACCACAGCATGCGCAACGCCCTGGACCACATGGGGGCGAAGATATACAAGACATACCGGTTTTATAATAAGAAGATTTGATTAAAAATTTTTGTCGTGTTCGCCTCGGGATGCCCCCTAACCCTCCCAGCGGGGGCTTTTAAGGCTAGATATGACCAAATAAGTCCCCCTCTGGGGGATTTTAGGACAGCCCCTAATCCAGGTCTATGCTTGCCCCCGACATGGCACCCACCGGGCAGGCTATCTTGCAGAGCCCGCAGGCGACGCACTTCTCATGGTCGAATTTCACTTCCATGGTGGACCGGTCAATGGAGAGGGCGTCAACGCGGCATACGGAGGTGCAGGCGCCGCAGTTGATGCAGCGGTCGTCGTCCCGGATGATCTTGTCCACCAGGGTTTCCACCACCACACCTTCCTTCACGAGGTACTCGATGCTGGTGTTGATCGATTCATCGGTGCCGCGGAGCTCAAGGATAAGCCTTCCTTCAAGCTTCGGAAGTATCTTTGCTTCCAGTACATTGAAGATCACGTCGAAGTCCTTCGCAAGCCTGAATATCAGCGGCTTGTACATTATCTTCTTGTTGAATATGAGCAGCACGTTTTTTGAATTCATTATTGTTCTCCCTCGGGATCAGTCAGCTCCATATCTCCCCTGGCCGCCAAGCGGTCACGGTAAATTATAACCACGCCCGTCGCGCCGCGGCGCATGCCGTATTCGGCGGCGCCTTCCATGGATTCCTCGTTCTGCACCCTGTTGCATACCTCGGTTGCGATGGCATCGGCCAGGGCCGCGTCTGGGGCGATAATCGTGGCCGCGTCCGCCTTGCCGAAGCTGAAGGACAGGCCTATCCGCGCCGACGAGGTGCAGATGCCGCAGGGCGTCCGGTCAGGGTTTATCTTCAGGGCGACGGCGTTGAAGCGATGGCCTCCCGGATATATGCTTACCGATGCGGGGCGTGTTATCCGCATCCAGATGTCGCCGCCGTTCTCCACGATTATTTCTTCGCTGAAGTCCATAAGTTCACGGCCGACGAACTCGGCCACGGCCCCGGCCACGGCCGCCATGGGGCCGACACCGGCGCCTTCGGAGGCGTTGTACATCATGTAAATGATGGGCGGGCATCCTTCAAGGCGCTCCACCGGCGTGTAGGATGTGAGAAAGTCGTTCTGCCGGTCGATGTGGGTCAGGATCGCGCTCCTGGCGCGGCGGACGGCGTCTTCCGCCTGCGCTGACAGGTCGCGGTCGGCCCTGATGAACAGGTCCGAAGTTTCCACTTTCACGCGGAAGCTTTTCCACCGCGCGGTAACGCTGAAATCACGGTATGTCCGTTCAGCGCGCTTCATCATCCCTGTCCTTCTTGTAGGGAACGGTGGGAAGCGACGTCTGCGGCATGCCTATGGTGAACCCCTTCATTATCCATTCCTTAAGCTCCTGGGCGATTTTCCGAGCCATGGGGTAGCTTGACAGGGGCGCGGTATCGACGGTCTTCCCCATGAATTCCACCCTGCCGGTTTTCAGCTCGGCGTAGGTGATCTCGCCCAGGGTCCTGCCGGTCCCGGTGGAGTAGTCGTTGCCGTAGTCAACCACCTGACAGCGGAGGTCCCGGTCAGACTGCCCGGTAAAAAAGGCCATGTCCCTGTTGATGATGGGGATGGGGATGCCGATGCCGATCATGATGGAGCAGCCGTACCCGGTGAAGGAGGCGCCGCGGACATAGCGCGGGTCCATCTCCTTCATGTCTCCCATGACCGCCAGGGTGCCGCTTCCCTCGCAGGGGATGCCGTTGGCGCCCCGCTTGCAGTCTGGGGCGTGCTGGGTGCCGTGCCATACCACGGACCCGGCGGCGCCGCAGAGGAATATCCGCGTGCCGGTTCCGATGGTCCAGTAGTACGGGTCGTTCAAAAGCGGTGAAAGCTGTCCTGCGCTGGAATACGTGGCGTTGGCCATGTCGGGTTTCAGTATCCCCATGTAGGTATAGATCGTCTTCCGCGACAGGTTGACGGCGCAGTTGTAGTTCTGGTAGGCGTTGCGCGGATTGAACATGATGGCGTTTTTCAGATCCTTGATGGTTATCATGGTCTCGTATTCTTTCAGGGGATAGCAGTCCGTTCCGTACCCGGTTGCCTTGAGCCTGATCTTTTTTCCGGCAATGAGGTCCTCGATGACATGGCCGCCGCCGTACTTGAACTTGCCGGGGTGGACCATGTTGAGGGGGTCGTTGTCCTGCACCTGGGTCGCGCCGATGTAGCAGTCCACGGCGGCCACGCCGCCATAGGCCTCGACATTGTTGAGCCACACCTTCGACATTTTCATGCGCGGCCTGGTGTGGCCGAAGTTCAGGAACGCGCCGGAGGAGCACATGGCGCCGAAGGTGCCGGTGGTGACCACGTCGACCTTCTTAAAAGCGCCGTCAACGCCTTCCTTCTTCACGATTTCCGGCATCTCTTCGGCAGTAACGACTACGGCCTTTCCTTCCTTTATCTTCTGATTGATTTCTTCGTAACTCTTTTTGATTTCCACGCCGCTCATAATGCGCTCCGGTATTTGATTGTATCAATGGCTACATACCCGCCGGGGGGTATTTGTTCAACTGTTTTTTTATCATTGCCCTGGTCCAGGGCGAGGGTGCGCCCGGGTTACCCGGGCGGGGCATCACACTTTTCTTTTGTCACCAAAAGAAAAGTGTGCAAAAGAAAAGTGCCCGCCTGCTGTTTCGGCCTTCGGCTTCCCTGCGCTTCTCGACAGACGCGGGGGCTGCGGAACTCACCTGCCTGCGGCAGGTTCAGACAGTCCTCGCCCTTATTCCGCGTCTGTCTGCGATGCTCGGCGAAACAGAGGGGCGGGTTTTGCTCCTAACGGATATTCATAATCATGCCTGCGTCCTCCATGTCATGGGTATAATATAGATAAAAATGAGTCTCCGCGAGGCTGGGTGGTGCGAGGATGCCGCAGGAAAGGGCTTGCCGATAGTTATCGGTGCTATGACTGACCGATAACTATCGGGAATTGAATGAAAAACCATGCAGATACCGCTATCTCCCCTCTCCCTCAGGGGACAGGGGAGTTAGACTTGATTATTCACTTTCGCTTAATCGTGCCATGGAGAAATTCGTACCTGTAACGAATATTGCTATATTAACACCTGAGTCTTGAGACGCAAACAACTCAATATAGTCACCCTGGCTTAAATTGTATATGGTAGAAATTTCTAAATAATTAGGGTCGCCATTATTGAGATCATTTATACCATTATATCCAATTGCTGTGGTGCCATTAAGTAATAATGTGCATACTAATGTACCGCTAGCGAATGACTGAGAGGCAACCGTTGCCTCAATAATGTACAAACCGGCCGTATTTACCGTTAGTCTTGTTGGGTTTGTGGTGTTATCGTGCATATTGTCCGTGTCAAAGGTTTCTGTGTCAAAAGTAAGGGCGGTGTAATCGCCAGATGTGATAGACTGACTTAAGCTTTTAGTTACTTTGACGGAAACATTGGTGTTTTCAATAGTATTATTAATAGTATTTGTGAGAGGAAGGATTACTGTTTTTTCTTTAGGCTTATCACAAGAAACTATAAGAAAAGAAAAGATAGAGTGATGCCATGACGAACCATTTTCATAAAACGCTCCTTGTTTGTTGGGATAGATGGATGTCAATTATGTTAAAAAAGCATTAGAACTGTCAATAATTATACAGGTAAAAATAATTATTTGACAATTAAAACAGAAATGATATCACGTAAAGCATGAAGATCGGCATAACTGTAAATAATCAGGAAATTGAATATTTCTGCGCGCGTAATCACATTGTAAAGCTTTCCTTTTTTGGCTCCGTGTTGCGAGACGATTTCAATGAAAAGAGCGACGTGGATGTTCTGGTCGAGTTTGAAAAGGGGCACGTGCCGGGATTTTTCAGGCTCGCCGAAATGGAGGACGAATTGTCCGCGCTCATGGGGGGGCGGCGCGTTGATATTCGAACATCCGAGGATTTAAGCCGCTATTTCCGCAAGGATGTTGTTGAAAACGCGCTGGTGCAGTACGATGCGGGATGATTTCGTATATATCAGGCACGCCATTGATGCGGCGGAGAAGATCTGCTCATTTACAAGGGGAAAATCAAGGGCAGCTCTTGATGCCGATGAGACCCTTGCCCTCGCACTGGTGCGGCTTCTCGAAGTTATCGGTGAGGCGGCTAATTGTGTATCTCCCGCAATAATAGAGAAGAATCCTGAAGTTCCCTGGAAGAAAATGATAGCGATGCGAAACCGGCTCATTCATGGGTATTTCGATATTAACTATGATATAGTATGGGATACGATCGCTAATGACATACCTCGCCTGATAGTTCTTTTAAAAAATGTAATGAAAAAATAATGCCGTCATATCGAATCGGAGCATGCCATGAAAAAAAGTTTACCGCTTATCCTTGCGCTTTTAATCGCCTCTATTTCAAACATTTATCCCCAGGAACGCGTCGACTCTGTTGAATCGATAACACCGACCGGGGTCATGCTTTTTATCAAAACCTCCCGGGTGAAGCAGGCGGTGGTTTCCCTGAAATTTATCGTGGACAATCTTCTTTCAAAAGAAGATGCCGATAAATTCAACCGTAAGAAGGATGATATCAAAAATAAACTCGGCTTTGACCCGATGAACATCGAGTCCCTGAAAAACGCCGGCATCGACGTCGGCCGGACCGCGAGCATGGCCATCTACCCGAAGGGGAGACGTGACGAGGAGCGGATACTTCTTTTCATCCCGGTCCTGGACGACAAGACATTTCCCCTCAAGTTCGTCGAGATCCTGAAAAGGATCGGCGGGAACGATAAAGCCGATGTCTATCCCGCGATCACCGAGTATAACGGCCACACCCTCTACCAGATCGGGCGGGACATTTTCACCACGGCCTTTGACGGCGTGTTCATTGTGGGGTCAACCGGCGAACTCCTCAGGAGCGTCATCGATACGAAGGTGAACAATTCCGGCTTCCTGGCCCTGGACCCCCTGTACAGCGACTGCCTGGCGAAAACGAAAAAGAACTATGACCTGCGGGCCTTCGTCACCAGGGACTTCCTCAAGGATGTTATGAAGAAGGACGTAAAGAAGGAAACCGGACCGCAGAAGGAGGAAAAAAAGAGTTCAGGCGACAGCGCCTTTAACGATGCGGTGCTGACGAACGTGAACTACATGGTCCAGGCCGCGGGCAGCCAGCCTTCGGTACGCTCCGAGCTGGACAAGCTATCCACCGGGCCTTCTCCCTTCAATTCAGTCGATTACGCATTCCTTGGGGGATCGGTCAAGCCTGCCGAGGTTGATGTCGATATCGCCGCGCGCTTCAATAATACGAGCGGCACCGTCAACACCTTTCTTGACGTGATGAAGACCGGCGCCACGGGCAAGGCGCTGTATGTGAAAAATGCCACGACGTATGCCTTTCTTTCCCTGAACTTCAATAAGATCGAAGAGCTGTGCAGAAACTCTGTTGCCGGGTGCTCGTATTATGACGGCATCAAGGGCCAGATAAAGGAGGAAATGGGCATCGAGTTCGACAGGGATATTCTCCCCTATTACAACGGTGTCATGAATATCATCGCCGGGCAGCCCAAGGGCGCCGGCGGAGGATACCTCCTCTATCTGCCTATGGACGACCCCGCGCAGGGCAAAAAAGCGTGGGAAAAGTCATCGGCGTATTGTGCGGAAAAATTCAAGGGCACCGAGCGGTACGGCACGGCAAAGATCGGCGGCGAGAGGGCCTTCTGGTATGTGGATTCGAAGAACAGCAGGATATATGTTGCCTGCGACAGGCGCGGCCTTTACATGGGCAATGACCAGGAACTGATGGGCGCGGCCCTTGCCGGCAGGGAGATCGGGGAGAAGAGCGTCAGGGACGACGTGATGAGCAGGCTCGGGGGGAATGTCTTTTTCCTTACCCATATTAAAAAAGAGAGCTACTTCGGCACACTGCTCACGCTCCTTGCGTACCGCACCAGGGAAATCAGCGGCATTATCGATAAAATGACGGATCTCTATATCATAGGCGAGAAGGCCGATAATTTCGTTTCCATGGCCATCAAGATAAAGCTCATGAAGCGATAGCGGACGGGCGCGGGATGAAGTATCTCTTTGGCCCGGTAAATTCACGCCGCCTCGGCGTTTCCCTCGGCGTCGACCTGATGCCCTACAAGACCTGCTCGCTCAACTGCGTCTACTGCGAGTGCGGCGGTACCACGTCGCTGACATCGGAATTGGCGGAATACGTGCCGACTGAGGACGTGATCGCCGAGCTTGACGGATATCTCGCCGGGTCCCCCCGCCTTGACGTGATCACCTTCTCCGGCTCCGGCGAGCCCACGCTCCATTCCGGCATCGGAAGGATCATCAGGCATATCCGGGAGCGGTATCCCCAATATAAAATCGCGGTCCTCACCAACGGCACGCTCCTCTGGAACCCCGCTGTGCGGAGTTCGATAGCCCCCGCTGACATCGTCGTTCCCTCGCTGGACGCCGTGAGCCCCGGTGCCTTCGAGAAGATCGGAAGGCCCGCCGGAGGCATCACGCCGGACAGGGTCGTCGACGGGCTCGTTGAATTCAGGAAGGAGTTCCCGGGGCGGCTGTTTCTCGAGATATTCATCGTGCCGGGCGTCAATGATACGCCGGAAGAGCTCGCGGGGCTCAGGGATGCCGCGCTCAAGATACGCCCTGACTCGGTCCAGGTCAACAGCCTTGACCGGCCCGGCGCCGAAGTCTGGGTTGAGCCGGCGGGGCGGAAGGAGCTGGAATCCTTGCGGGAGCTGTTCGCGCCCCTGAAGGTTGAGATAATCGGCCGCCCGGCAGAGCGGGTTTACGAGGACCGTCACGTGACCGACATGATGAAGGAAATCATATCCATACTCCGCCGGAGGCCCTCCACGCTGGACGACCTCCGGCTGGCCCTCGGGTCCGACCGTGAAACGCTCGGCAAGGTCCTGGAATCAATGATCGGCAAGGAGATGATTACTGCCGAGGAGCTGGACCGCGGGAAATTTTACCGTATCGTTTAGGCCAGGGGAATGAGGATCGTCGCGTACGTCTTCTGGGTGCCGTCCGTGGTGACGATGAAGTTCTTGTGGGATATGTTGATGTTCTTCAGCAGGATGACGACCATTGACAGGCCGAGGCCCATCCCTTCCGCTTCCGGGTCGGGGTTTTCCATGTAGAACTCGGCGATGTTATCGTACTTCGACGATACCTCGATACGCTCGCTTATCTTCTTCTGCTCCTTTTCCGTCAGCGGAACGTTGTTGATCACTTCAACGATGAGGTTGTTGCCGTGCACCTTCAGGTAGGTGCGCGTCGACAGCTTGTATTTTTTTGCCTTGAGGCCGTACTCCAGGAGCGCCTCGTCGTTCAGGATCCTCCGGATCTGCTTGACCACGTTGTTGGGATCGTCATCCAGCTTTATCTTTCCCTCGTTGATGAGGATCGTCTTGGCGTTGGCCTTGGTGGCGTTGGCTATCAGTTCCTTGAGGCACGATATTATGGGGGTGAACAGCTCTTCTTTCCGGAAGCGCTCCAGAATCTTGGCCAGGGCGAACTTGATTTTTTCCTCGGTGTCCTCGAGTCCCGAATAGGACAGGAAGACCAGGTCGCTCCGGTTCTTGAGGGCCGTGATGATCTCGGTCTGGTATGTCGTATCGATGTTTTTTTTCAGCATTTCCGGGTAACTCCGGCGCTAACGGGCTTCACTTCAAAAATCGGAGATGATCCGCATATTCTTGATGTAATTACCGTTAACCTTTCCATGAGAAAATAAATAATTGATTTTTTTCAAGCATAAATTACTCTTATCCGTGGGTAAGGCTTTATTTAAAGCATATTCGGGAAACCTGAAGTAATCGTATTTTTAACTCCCCCCGACCCCCTGAGGGGGCGTTAGTGCAAAGTAATGGAATGTTTTTTACATGCCCCCTGCGGGGGACAGGGGGGCTTGTGCGGGGCCTGTTTCACGAAAAAACCATGATTGACACGATAATTCCTTCCGTTTATTCCATAGCCACCGTGGCGGCGCTGGCAGCCGTTTTCGGTCTTTTCCTGTCCATTGCCATGCGCAAGCTTAAGGTCACCAGGGACCCCCTCGTCGAAAAGGTCACGGAGGCGCTCCCGGGGGCCAACTGCGCCGCCTGCGGCATGCCGGGGTGCTCCGCCTATGCCACCGCCATCGTGGAGAAGAAATTCGCCATCGACCTCTGCCCGGTTGGCGGGGCTGAGGCGGCGGGGAAGATAGCGGGGATCATGGGCCTGGACTATTCCGGATCGACGGCGGCCGTCACGGCGCGGGTCCGCTGCCGCGGCGGAAGGAGCGAAACCGCGGTGCGGTTTGAATACGGCGGGCCCAGGAATTGCGCCGCCGCCGACGGTCTCATGGGCGGCTTCAAGGTCTGCGAATACGGCTGTCTCGGCTTCGGCGACTGCGTGCGGTCCTGCCCCTTCGACGCCATGTACATGGACGACAACGGCCTTCCCGTGGTCAGGTTTGACCGGTGCACGGGATGCGGACTCTGCGTCAAAGCCTGCCCGCGTAACATCATCCACCTAGTCCCGAAGGGGAACGATATCCACATGATGTGCGTGAACGAGGAAAAGGCCCCGATAATGAAGAAGGGGTGCGGCGTCGGCTGCATCGCCTGCAAGCTGTGCGAGAAGGCGTGCCGCGAGGCGCTGTCAGAACAAAAGCCGGGCGTTGACCCGGCGACGATAGAGCTGGCCATCAGGGTCGACAGCTTCTTGGCGCGGATCAATTATGACCTCTGCATCCAGTGCTACCGGTGCGTGTACGTATGCCCGGTCCCGGTCATCCACCCCCTGGAAAAGTCGAAAAAACTCATTGAGGCGCCGGCGAAAAGCGGGAAGGCCAGGAAAGAAAATGAAAAGGTTGAGGCGTCACAATGAAAGACGTGTTTGACATGAGCGGCGTTGAGCGCGCCGCCGCCCTCCTGGTGGCCATGGGCCCCAAGGTCGCGTCGGAGATCATGAAGCATCTCGACGAGGCAAGCATCGAAAAAATCACCACGGAAATCGCGAAGATAGACCGTCTCACCCCCCAGGAACGTGAAGAGCTGATCGGCGAGTTCCTCATAGACCTCCGCAGGGAGAAGCGCCGTCTCAGGGGAGGGGAGGGGACTGCCCGCGAGATCCTCACCAAGACCTTCGGCGAAGGCAAGGCGGACCAGATACTGTCGAAGTTCACCAATATCGACGTGGACAAGGAGTTCGCCGACCTCAGCGAGATCGATGACCAGGCGCTGGTGTCGTTCCTCAAGGACGAACATCCCCAGACGATCGCGGTGGCCATGTCGTTCCTGGCCGCCGAAAAATCAGCCGCCATCATGAGCGCCCTCGACCGGGCCAAGGCCAAGGAGGTGGCGCTGCGCATGGCCCGCATGGACACGGTTATGCCGGAAGCGGTGGCGGGAATCGTGAAGACCATCAAGAAGAAGTACCAGGAATACCAGAAGAAGAACCAGGGCCTCACCGCGGGCGGCCTTGACACCCTCATCGGCATACTGCAGCACATGCCGGCGGACGACGAGAAGAAGATCATGGAAGACCTTGAGATCGCCATGCCCAACGTCTCCAGCCAGATCACCGAAAAGATCTTCACCTTTGATAACGTGGTGAACCTCACCAACCAGGAGATCCGCCTCCTCATCGACGCCATCGACGACGATGTCCTGATAGCCAAGTCACTCAAGGGCGCCGGCGACGAGGTGCGCTTCAAGTTCCTGAGGAACATGAGCCAGAACCGGGCGACCGATATCCTCAAGGACATGGAGCTCATGGGCGTTGTCCGGCTTTCCGACGTGGAGGACTGCCGCAAGAGGATCGAGGGGATCATGAAGACCCTGGACGACAATGGCGTGATCAACCTGCGGGGCGGGAATACCTTTGTGAAGTGAGTGAGCACGTAGGCGGGGTCACGTGACCCCGCCTACGTGCTCACCTGCTGTAAATGACTATCGTCCCGTCGCTTTCCACCCTCTTGTAGAGCCTTCTCACGGCGTGCTCGGAGTAGTTCCTGGTTTCCCCCGTGTACAGCGACATGATGGCGTTAACGTAGTCGATGGTCGCCTGGATCGGGGGCAGGGACATCCTCTTTTTCACCCTTCCGATGCCCGCGTGATAGGCCCCCAGGGCCAGGGGGATGTCGTTCCTGAAATAGTTCTGCAGCGACTTGAAGTGCCTGATGCCCGCGTCTATGTTTTTTTCCGGATCGAAGGGATTGGCGAGATTGTAATAGTCGGCGGTTTCCTTCATAAGCTGCATCAGCCCCATGGCCCCCGCCGGTGAAACCGCTTCCGGGTTGAAGTCCGATTCGACCCGGATTATGCACTTGATGAGCTTCGGGTCAACCCCGTGTTTCTCGGATAGCGTTTCGATAATCCCGTCAAATTTGCTGGAGATGTTGCGGTTCAACCGTTGGCCCCCGCCTCCTGATCGCTCGTTTTTATTGTAAAAATCTATGGACCCGTCGGGGTTGACCCGCTTGTAAATCCTTGCCCCGGCGTCTCCTGATGAAAGGGCAAAGATCAGAAAAGAAAGCAGGAGGACGTATGGAGCGATCATTCCGGGTGTCATGGTCATAGTCTGTAAGTGTTTTTCATGGGTTCGCAGTTACATGAATGTTGATCAACAAATATATGGATAAGGCCTATTTGTCCATAAGAAAAAAGGCCTCAATGTGGAGGCGGGGCCACGTGACCCCCCTTCACATTGAGGTTAAAGCGATTCCTACAGAAATATAGGACTTTTTCCTACAGGATATTCGGTTAATCACCAATTGACGATCAGGGGTACTTCAGTTACATTTTATACGTTATATTGCATGTTCCCGGAAATGGGCTCTTAAAATATCAACTGGAGCACGATAATGAGCGAATCAGCAATTAAGGAAGTATTCATCAGCGAGGCCAAGGAGATCATCGAAAAGCTCGAATCCGACCTGGTCCAGCTGGAAGAAAACGAAGGCGATCAGGAGATTGTAAACCGGATTTTCCGCTCCTTCCATACCCTGAAGGGCAGTTCTGGGATAGTGGGGATGACTTCCATTTATAATTTTTCGCACAAGCTGGAAAACCTTCTCGACCAGGTCCGCTCCGGGGAGATCGCCGTCGATAACAGGCTGATCGATCTCATCCTCGGCAGCATAGACTGGATACGGGACGAGCTCTTCACCGACAAGGCAGAGACGGAAGAGTCGAAGTCGGCCATGAACGCCCTGCAGCAGAGAATTCACGAATATACCGGTGAAGAAAAAGCCGTCGAGGCAGAAGAAGAAGAGGAGACCTCTGGGGCGAAGCCGAAGGCTGGCGTGTATAACTATTTCAGGATCAGGGCCCAGTTCATGGATGACGTGTTCGAGACCGGCATCGATCCCCTCATGATCATCGAGGACCTTCTTACCGTCGGGACCCTCCTCACCAAGAACGTGGACCGTGATCAGCTACCGGCCCTTGACGAGATGAACCCGGAACGCTGTTACCTGTCGTGGGACATGATAATCAAGACCCTTGAGCCGGTTGAAAAAATCAATGACGTTTTCATGTTCGTGAAAGACCGCAACAGAATCACCATCGAGGACGTGACCGCCAGCTTCTCGAAACGCGGGAGAGAGCTTCCCCAGGAAAAACGCATCGGGGAAATCCTACTGGAAAAAGGCATTATAAGCGAGGCGGAGCTTGACGCAGTTCTGCAGTACCATGATTCACATAAAACGAAAATAGGCGATATTATCGTGAAAAAGGGCCTTGCCTCGGAGAAGGACGTCAAGGACGCCCTCGAAGAGCAGGAAAAGCTTAAAAAGAAGATCGAGCTGAACACGGTGCGGGTCGACACCAACCGCCTGGACAACATCCTGAACCTCCTCGGGGAGATCGTCATCGGCCAGTCGGCACTGAACCGGATCGCCGACGAGCTTGACGATGAGAAGGACACGGGCTTCCAGCTGAAGAACGCCCTGTACGGCCTGGACCGCATAACACGCGAGTTCCAGGAGCAGATCATGTCGATCAGGATGATCCCCATCGGTCCCTCCTTCGAGCAGTTCCGCCGCTTCGTGCGCGACAGCGCCCATGAGCGCGGCAAGGACATCAAGCTGGTTATCGAGGGCGGTGACACCGAGCTGGATAAGACCGTCATTGAAAAGATCAGCGATCCCCTCAAGCATATGATCCGGAACGCCATTGATCACGGCATCGAGCTTCCTGAAGAGCGCGAGTCCGCCGGCAAGGCGGCCTCCGGCATGGTGACCCTGCGGGCGTACCACCAGGAAGGCAACGTTTACATCGAGGTGGCCGACGACGGCAGGGGCGTGAACCTTGCCAAGGTCCGGAGCCGCGCCATAGAAAAGGGCTTGCTGAAGGAAGACGAGGAGGCCTCCAAGGACAGGCTCCTGTCATATCTATTCCATCCGGGCTTCTCTACCGCTGACCGGGTGGACGACCTCTCGGGACGCGGCGTCGGCATGGATGTCGTGAAGACCAATATCGAGGAACTGCGCGGCACCGTGGAACTGCGGTCTGATGAAGGCAAGGGGACGACCATCCGCATCAAGCTGCCCCTCACCCTGGCAATCATCGACGGCATGCTGGTGAGCATCGGCAGGAACATTTACATCATACCGCTGCTCTCCATCGTTGAATCGATGCAGCCGAAAAAGGAGGACGTGAAAACGGTCGAGGGCAAGGGCGAGATGATTTCCTTCCGGGGCGAGTATGTTTCGCTGGCGCGGCTCTACGACCTGTTCGAGATCGATGCGCGGCACAAGAACCCGTGGGAAGGCCTGGTCATTGTCGTTGAATCGGGTAACACCCGCATCGGTCTCCTGGTGGACGACCTCCTGGGACAGCAGCAGATAGTCATCAAGAGCCTTGACAATTACATCACCCGGAGCCGTTCGATTTCTGGCGCCGCGATCCTCGGGGACGGCAAGGTGGCGCTTATCGTCGATATTCACGGCCTCGTGGAAGACATAGTGGACATCAATTCGGCAGGTTAAGGAGCGTTATATGATCAAGCTTGATTCCGACATCAACGTTAAAAAGATCAAAGAATTCCATTCGGCAATTCTGGATGAATTGAAGTCAAGCGATGAAGTGCTGATAGATTTCTCTGACGTGGAGCGGATTGATCTTTCCGTCGCCCAGCTTGTCATAGCTTCGGGCCGCGCGGCCAAGGCGGCGGGAAAGACCATAAAGCTGAAGTCCGTGCCCCGCTTTGTGAAATATCAGATGCAGATTTGCGGGATCAAAATATAGTTTTGTACTGGAGGATTCGATGGGCAAGTATATCATGGTTGTTGATGATTCTCCGACCATTCGGGTAAGCGTGGAATTCGCCTTGAAAGCGGTCGGAATCCCCGTTGAACAGGCGGAGAACGGGGCGGAAGCGCTCAAGAAGATCAAGGCACTGACGGAAAAGGGCGACGCCATTGCCATGGGAATTATTGATGTCAATATGCCGCAGATGGACGGGATAACGTTCATCAAGAACTTCAGGAAAGACGACAAGTTCACACCGCTCATCGTGCTCACGACGGAGTCCGAGGAGCATAAAATCCAGGAAGGTAAGGATGCCGGCGCATCGGGATGGATCGTGAAACCGTTTCAGCCGGCGGAACTGCTGGGGGTCGTCCAGCGATTTATCAGGTAGGAGACGGACATGAATACAACAGAACCAGTCGAAGCCCGGGACCTGGGACAGACCGGCGAAGACGAACAGTACGTGACCTTTTACATAAAGAACGAGATATACGGCGTTCCGGTCATGAAGGTTCAGGAGATCATCGGCATGACAAAGATCACGGCCATGCCCAACTCGCTTCCCTTCATGAAGGGGGTCATTGACCTGCGGGGGGCCGTCGTCCCGGTGATAGACCTGCGCCTGAAGTTTGAAATGGAGCAGGCGGAGTACAACAATTTTACCGTCATCATCATTGTCGAGGTCAAGGACCGCCTGGTGGGCATGATCGTCGATTCGGTCTCGGACGTGCTGAGCATCCCCGTGCACAGCATCCAGGAAACGCCCTCATTCAGCGCGAAGATCAACACCGAATACATGCAGGGGATCGGTCAGAAGGATGATACCCTGGTGATAATACTTGATGTTGACAGGATACTGACGACCGCTGAATTCGAGATCATCAATGAGGACCATGAAGAGGAATAGACCGATCCATTGATATATGCAGATTATGATAAAAAGTGAAAGCAATAAATTCAATAAAGACCTTTACATACTCTATCCGGGAGACTATTTCGCGACAAAAGACGACTGCATGATGGGCACCGTGGTGGGGACCTGCGTGGTGGTATGCATTTATGACCTGCCGAGGAAGATCGGCGGCATGGTGCTGTTCGTCGTCCCCGGGACCATGGGCACGGAGGGAATTGTGACGGATGAAATCGCGCGACGCGGCGTCCTCAGCATGGAATACCTGATGGGCGAGCTCGTCAAGCTGGGCGGCGACCGGCACTTCATCAGGGCGAAGATATTCGGCGCGGGATATTCCAATACCGGCATCAGCAACAGCGGCGCCATCGCGGATTCCAACATACGCTTCATACATGAATACTTTACCCTTGAGAAGATACATGTGGAGCGGAGCGATCTGGGCGGCGAGTTCAGAAGGAAAATTTATTTCGAACCCCGCAACGGGACGGTGTACCGGCAGATCCTGAAAAACAACGAGGACTCTTCGGAATTCATGAAAATGGAGAAGGAGTATATCGATAGTGAATTCAGGAGCAAAAAACAGACTGGGCGCGTCATCCTCTTTGAATGATAACCGTCGGGGCGCGATGAATTTTATAGAATTTGATGACGATGTGTTTGTTAAGTTCAAGGAGCTTATCTACCAGGAAGCGGGGATAAAGCTTACCGATCTGAAAAAAGCCCTCATTCAGGCGCGACTCTCCAAGCGACTCAGGTTCCTCGGCATACCGTCATACCGCGATTACTACGAGTACCTGATCGAAAACTACAACGAAGAAAAAATCGAGTTTATCAACGCAATTACCACGAACAAGACGGAATTCTTCCGGGAGGGCAGGCATTTTGAATTCATACGGGACACCTGCCTCCCTGAGTTCGAGAGCAGGGGCAAGAAGACGATAAAGATATGGAGCGCCGGGTGCTCGACCGGCGAAGAGGCCTATTCCATTGCCATCACCCTGCGGGAGTATTTCGACAAGGGGAAGTCTCCCGAGATAAAGATACTCGCCACTGATATTGACACCAACGTGCTTGAAAAGGCCTATAACGGCGTGTATACCTTCGAGCAGATCAAGGAGATTGACGTGCCCGTGCTGAAAAAATATTTTATGCGGGGCAGGGGGGATAACGAGGGATTCTTCAAGGTGAAGGATGAAATCCGCAACCTGATTGTTTTCAGGCGCCTCAACCTCCTTGACGACGCCTACCCGATGAAGGGAAAATTTGACATCATCTTCTGCAGAAATGTGATTATCTATTTTGACCGCCCGACACAGAGGGACCTGTTCGAGAAGTTTTACCGGTACCTTGACGATGAAGGGTACCTGTTCATCGGGCATTCTGAAAACCTGACCAGCGTATCCAACAGGTTTACGCTGCTCGGTCATACTATTTACCGGAAGTCAATCATTCAGTTATGAAGGGCGGAACCGGTTTCCTGAAAGGGGCAGTGATGTACATGTACATACGGAACAACACGAAATTCGGGAAGGACATCAAGATCATACATCCCGGCGAGTATTACGTTTCCGGCGAGAACGAGCTTATCGGCACGCTCCTCGGCTCATGCGTGGCTGTATGCCTCATTGACAGGGAGATGGGCGTGGCGGGCATGAATCATTTCATGCTCCCGGGAAGGATCACGGCCCGTGATATTTTTTCTGATAAAAAGGCGAAGTACGGGATAACCGCGATAAACAAATTGCTGTCAGCCATGTTCAAGTCCGGCAGCAAAAAGGAAAATATCATCGCAAAAATATTCGGCGGCGGCCACGTTCTGGACAGCATAAAGCCCTCTTCAACATCGATATCCGATGATAATGTCCGCCTTGCCAGGCTTATGATGGAGATGGAGGACATACCCATTACCGAAAACGACGTGGGAGGCATTTTTACCAGGAAGCTTCTCCTTGATGTAAAGAGCGGAAAGGTATACCTGAAGAAGTCGACGCGGAAGAGCATTATTGAGGAAATCGAGCGGCAGGAAGAGGAATACGCCAGGAGGAACTTCAGGGATGAATAAGATCAAGGTCATGATTGTCGATGATTCGGCGGTAATGAGGAAGTTCCTCACCGAATCCCTTTCGCGGTCGTCCCGGATAGAGGTGGTGGGCACCGCGCTGGACCCGTACATCGCCGCGGACAAGATCAACAAGCTTCGGCCTGATGTGCTGACGCTGGACATAGAGATGCCCCGCATGGACGGCATCACCTTCCTGAAAAAACTGATGATCGCATCGCCCATGCCGGTCATCATGGTCAGCTCCTTTACCGACAGCGGCGCCAAGGTTACGCTCCAGGCGCTGGAAAACGGGGCGGTCGATTTCATCCTTAAACCCTCGATCCAGGACGGCGCCGGCATGAAGGACTTTGCCGATGCGCTGACGGAGAAAATAATCATAGCCAGCAATTCGAAGATAAAACGAGGCCACCCGGCAAAAATAATTACCGAAAACCCGCCCGTATCATCGATCGTTGTCGACAAGAAGTATACCGCTGATGTAATCCTGTCCAAGAAGGACCCGGGCCAGATTAAGGCCCGGAGCGAAAAGGTCATAGCGATCGGCGCCTCCACGGGCGGGACCGAGGTGATAGACGAAATCCTGGTGAATCTTCCCGACAACCTCCCCGGCATTGTCATCACCCAGCACATGCCCGAGAAGTTCACCGAGGCCTTTGCCAACAGGGTGAACGAGAAGTGCTCGATCACGGTGCGGGAAGCAAAGGACAATGACCGCCTTTACAAGGGCATGGCGCTGATCGCCCCCGGCGGCAGGCACATGCTTCTGCGCGCCGACGCGAACGGCTACTGGGTGGAGATCAACGACGGCCCGCCGGTGAACCGGCACAAGCCGTCGGTGGACGTGCTTTTCCGCTCGGTGAGCCACGTGGCGGGCACGTCAGCCCTGGGAATTATCTGCACCGGGATGGGAAACGACGGGGCTGCGGGGCTCCTGGAGATGAAGCAGGCGGGAGCCGTTACCATTTCCCAGGACGAGGCATCCTGCGTCGTCTACGGCATGCCAAACGAGGCAAAAAAGATCGGCGCCGCTTCCATGGAACGGAACGTCAGGGGCATAATCGATTATATAAAGACATTCAATGATTAATTATTTGTGCGGCCCGTGGGTCTATACCGGGGGACGACAGGGCAAGTCATTCCCCGTTTTATATACCGTATACCTGTGCCACAATATAATCGCCGTTCTGAATGCTGACGGTCTGAACTGTACAAGGTGTGAGGGTTGGAACTGTACAGGTGCTAAGCGTTACATTCGTGTTGAATGTAATTGTCTTTATTTTGAGTGTGTCACTGGATGCTTCGTATGTTTTTGCGCAGGGAGGTGTCGAGTTGGTACTGCAGGCCGGCTCGGTGTAGAGCCCGGTGTCTTCCTCTACGACTGTAACATCGCTGCTGGATACAGACCCCCTGTATTCAGTCCCGTCAAGAACCAGGTATATCTTCCACTCGATGCCGGTATTTATCACCTTCATGACGATACGCAGCGTCTTGTTGGTGGCATTGAGGTTGTGGCTGTCATCCAGGGCGAAGCCGGATAATACAATGCTATTGTTGTAAGATACTCCATTTAACCATGATCCGTATATAACCCTGCATTGGCCGTCTCCATTTTGATTGCATGGCGCTGATGGATTTGATGGGTCAGGTTTACAATGTTCTGTTTTGGGATTACTTGTAGCTGGCGGTACAGCCGGTACATCCGGCCACTGCGCGGGCCACCGGGGTGTAACGTTCGATGAGCATGAAATTGGCCCTGATCCTGTTAAATTCGCGAAGCTATAGGCTTTATGTCCTGCTATGCCCTTCGGGCGGAACTCGCCGGGAGACCAGTAGCCCGGTATAATGGACTGGTCATCATCCGATGAACAGCCGATCGATAAAGCTATAAGTGCACATAGTACGCTGATTATTGCTGCTTTTTTTATCATCGTCGCGGTCCCTGCGTGTTTAAATCTATTAGAAGATAAAACCGGTCCTTTGTTTCATTTTTTATGGATGAAAACCGTATAAAATATGAAACAAATTAAATATAGGGCAACTATTTTGTCAACAATCAATACAATACAGCGGCGTTTTCATGACCTTCCGGGAACAACGGCCCCGGTCGTCAACATAACATCGCCCCGCGCGGGGCGGGGCGACGGGTTTGATCTGGTCTGCCTTATGATAGGGTCCCGTGGAGGGGTCTATTTCTTTTCGGCTTTCTTGTCCGCTTTCTTTTCTTCCTTGGGCTCTTCTTTTTTCTCCCCGGCCTTTTCAATTTTTGCCAGGTATTTCTTGAAGCCTTCCTTGTTCACGCCGGCCTCGCCGAGAAGTTCGAGGATGAACTCGTTGGATTTGATCTCAAGCTTTTCCATGAATACCTGCTGCTTGATCCAGTTGTCCACCTCTTCGTTAACCGGCACGCCCTTGAGGCGCTCCTTGTTCCTGTTGTAGAAATTGTTTTTTTCCTCGTCGGTGACCTTGATGTCGTCCTTGAGCTTCTGGCTCAGGTAGTAGGAGGACACGAACTGGAGGTTGGCAAGCTCGCTGATGGTTTCCAGGTCTTTCTTGTTCATGGAGTCGTCGCTGAACGCCTTGTTGTAGAGGAGCTTCCTGCTGATCAGGAAATCCATGAATTTTTTCTTGTTGAGCAGGTTGAGGGTGGGATGGTTTTCGATCTCGGGATTTGACGCCATCTTGTCCACTTCCTTCTTGTCCATGTTCAGCATCATCTTGGCGAACATATAGTAGTAATTATTGAACTGGTCGAGGGTAATTTTTTCGCCGCCGATTTTTACCATTACCTCATCGCCTTCTTTCTTGCAGCCGGAAACCAGCGTGACGGCGATAAAAAGCATGATCATTAAGGCCCATGTACACTTTTTCATTATCTTTTCCTTTATGAATGATAGTAATTTGGGAATGAGGCCCGCTGAAAAACAGGGGAGCCATAGTTGTTTCGACATTCTACAGATTGCAGAAGTTACCCATTACGCCAATTGTTGCAACAATTTTTTAAGCTCCGGAACCTTTTTTTCCGCTTTCATCGACCCGGGAACGAAGACAAGGATTTCCCGGTCGGCCTGATCAATGGATAGGCGCCGGTCCGCGGCCATGAGCTTGACGATTTTCTTCACGTCGACCTTCGCGGTCCCGGAGATCTTAATCCTGATGGAGCGGGAGTCCTCCATGATCTCGTCTATGGCCAGGAGGGAGGCCATGGCCCGGATCTGCTCGATTTCGATCAGTGTTTTCACTTCCTCCGGGTAGGGGCCGAAACGGTCGACCATCTCCCGTTCAACCTGCTCCACCTCCTCCGAGGAGTCGCACGACTCGAAGCGCTTGTAAAACTCTATCTTCTGCTTCTCGTCGCTTATGTATGAGTCGGGTATGAAGAAATCGGTCTTCAGGAAGATGGGGGTCCGGAACTGCGAGGAGACCGGTTCGCCCTTGAGCTGCTGGACCGCGTCCTCGAGCATCTGGAGGTAGAGCTCGAAGCCGACCTCGAAGATGTTGCCCGACTGCTCCACGCCCAGGATATTGCCGGCGCCCCTGATCTCCAGGTCCTTCATTGCGATCTTGAATCCGCTCCCCAGCTCCGAGTATTCCGAAATGACGCGGAGGCGCTTCATCGCCTCCTCCGTCAGGGGTCGGTGCTTCGGGTAGAAGAGGTATGCGTATGCCTTCCGGGTGGAGCGTCCCACGCGGCCCTTCAGCTGGTAGAGCTGGGAAAGGCCGAAGGCGTCGGCGCGGTTGATGATGATGGTGTTCACGTTGGGCATGTCCAGGCCCGACTCGATGATTGACGTGCTCACCAGGACGTCGTACTTGTGGTTCAGGAAGTCGATCATCACGTCCTCGAGCTCGTGCTCGTGCATCTGGCCGTGGGCCACGGCGCAGGTAGCCTCGGGCACCAGTTCGCGCAGCATGACCGCGTGGGCCTCGATGGTCTGCACCCGGTTGTGCACGTAGAAGACCTGGCCGCCGCGCTCGATCTCGTTCATGATAGCCATCCGCAGAATATCCGGGTTGTCCTCCATGACATAGGTCTCGATGGACTGCCGGTTTTCAGGCGGCGTGAGGATGATCGACAGGTCCCGGATGCCCGCCATGGCCATGTGAAGGGTGCGGGGGATCGGGGTCGCGGAAAGGGTCATCACGTCCACCAGGGTGCGGAATTTCTTCAGCTGCTCCTTGTGGCGAACTCCGAAGCGCTGTTCCTCGTCGATCACCAGGAGCCCCAGGTTCTTGATGACCATGTCCCTGGCCAGCATGGCGTGGGTGCCGATGACGATGTCGATCTTCCCCTCTTTCAGCTGGGCCTTTATCCTGCTGATCTCCCCGGCGGTGCGGAAGCGCGATATCATGTCTATCTCGATGGGGTAACCGGAAAAGCGCTTTTTGAAAGTGGTGAAATGCTGCATCGCCAGGACCGTGGTGGGGACCAGCACCGCCACCTGTCGGCCCGCCATGACCGCCTTGAAGGCGGCCCTGATGGCCACCTCCGTCTTGCCGAAGCCCACGTCGCCGCAGATGAGGCGGTCCATGGGGCGGGGGTTCTCCATGTCGTCCTTCACGTCCTCGATGGCGGTGATCTGGTCCGGCGTCTCCTCGTAATCGAACTGGGACTCGAACTCCTCCTGCCACAGGGTGTCCGGCGGGAACTGGAAGCCTTTCAGGGCCCGGCGGGCCGAATAGATCTTGATCAGCTCCGCCGCCACTTCCTCCACCGATTTCTGTACCCGCTCCTTGATCCGGTTCCATGCCGATTTTTTTCCCAGGCTGTCGATGCGCGGCTTCCGCCCCTCGACGCCGATATATTTCTGGATCATGGTGATCTGGTCCAGGGACACGTACAGCCTGTCGCCCTCGGCATACTCGATGAGGAGGAAGTCCCGCTCCACGCCGCCCGCGGCCATCCGCTCGATCTTCTGGAAAATGCCGATACCGTGGTTGATGTGGACGATGTAGTCCCCCGGCTTCAGGTCCAGGAATGAATCGATGGGCCGGGACGTCTTCTTCTTGAATTCGCGCTTTTTCCGGTAGCTCTTGCCGAAGATCTCGTGGTCCGTTATGACCAGGAGCCTGCTCGCGGCGATCTCGAACCCTTCCTTGAGGGGCGAGATGAGGATGTTCAGGGCCGAGTCAGTGAATTCCTCGAAGCTGCTGTCGGGCCTGAATTCTGCCAGCAGGTCGAAGAGCCGCCGCGCCTGGCCTTCGAAACCGGTGGTGACAACGACGCGCCAGCCCTGTTCGATCCTGGCGGCGATCTCCTCGCGCACCTGCTTGATCCTGCCGTGAAAATTGGGGATGCTCCTGAGCTGCCATTTCAGGGATTGCTGTGACGCGGTAAAGGCCTGCAGGGAGAGCGATTTCCCGCGTCCCCTGTCAAGCGCCCCCGGGTCGATCAGGTCATCCGGCGGCAGGCAGAGTGTCGCGGCGTGCTTTTTCGCGTACAGGTCGGCGAATGTTTTTTCAAGATGGTTTTTTCTGACGATGAGCTCCGCCGGCTCCAGGTAGATGACCAGGGCATCATCCCGGAGATAGGAAAGGAGCGTGTCAGCCGGTATCGCTATGGGGAAGAGGTCCTCCATGCCGCTTGCGTCGGCCAGGTTCCCTTCTTTCATCTGGGACAGGAACTGCTCCGGCAGGTCCAGGCCTTCATCACGGGCCCTGGTAAGGGCTTTGAAGAGCTTTTTCCGCTCTGCCTCGAAGAGGACCAGCTCTTTCCGCGGGTATATGGTGACCGCGCGGTGCTCCTGGCTCGAGATCTGGGTTGCAAGGTCGAATTCACGGATCGATTCCAGGGTGTCGCCGAAAAAGTCGAGGCGCAGGGGCGTATCATGGGACGGCGGGAATATGTCGATGATGCCGCCCTTGACGGCGAAATGGCCGAAGGACTCGACCCGCTTTTCCCGCGAGTATCCGTACACGGCGAGCATTTCCACGATGTCGTCGAAGGGATAATCCGATCCCGCCTCGAGGGTGACCCCCTTTTTTTCGAAGAACTCGCGGTGCGGGATTTTCCGCATGAGGGACTCCACCGTGGTCACCACCAGGGCCGGCTCGCCCCTGATTAAACGGTAGAGGGCGGTGATCCGCTCCCGCTCGGTCGCTTCCGGCGCCGATACGAATTCGTAGGGGAGGGTTTCCCAGGGCGGGAACAGGAAGAGGAGGTTCTCGTCCACCATGGCGCTCAGGTCAAGGTGCGCCTCGTGCATCTTCTGGTAGTTTTCGGCCACCACGATCACCTGGCGCGGCGTTTCGTGGAAGACCGACGCGGCTATGAGGGGGAACGAAGCCGGGGATATTCCCTCTACCAGGAGACCGTTTCCGTCCCCGCCGCTGTCCCTGTCATAGAGGGCATTGCGCAGTTCGCTGAATTCGTCCGAGTCCCTGAATATGTCGCATAAGGGCTTAAGGATCATTTCTCTGTGCACCTGATAATGTCAGGGGTACAGTTTTTCCATCGTGCGTATAATGCAAGGAATTTTTTTCATTGTCCCCGACGGGGGCGGAGGGATTCACACTTTTCTTTTGTCACCAAAAGAAAAGTGCCTGCCCGCTGTTTCAGCCTTCGGCTTCCCTGCGCTTCTCAACAGACGCGGGGGCTGCGGAACTCGCCTGCCTATGGCAGGCTCAGACAGTCCTCGCCCTTATACAGCGTCTGTCTGCGATGCTCGGCGAAACAGAGGGGCGGTTTTGCTCCTAACGGATATCCATAATCATAACTGTGGCATCTCACACCGCCGGGCCTCCTGCCCGGCGACTCAATAGTGTAAGTTTCAATAAACACCCGTGGCAAGGAGGCCACGGGTGGTGCGAGTCTGCAGGAGGCTGCATACGAGCGCCGAGCAGGATAAAGTATTTTTTTAATTGAACACAAGCCGGTCCCGGCGTCTGAGCGACCCGGAGGGGGCAGCGTGATGGCCACTGTTATTACGACGTCCTGTCGCCAGCGGCACACAGGCATCCTGCCTGCTCGGTGTCGGCCGGGGAGGCCTTCCCCCTCGCAATAACTAATAATGCTCCATGTTGTAGGTATATTCCTCGAGCTTCTTGAGGTCGTCGAGAAGCTCTTCAATTTCACGGATAGTGGTATTGATTGACACCATACCGTCCTTGAAGGACTGCTTTTCATGGGCGTTGATCCACCTGATGTCGTCCGGATTTTTTTCCTCCAGGAACGTTTTCAGGCCCTTCATGATCCGGTCAATATTCCTGTACAGGACGCGGAAGTTATCAAGCATCTCGGCGAGGTATATGAACCGCATCACCTTCCTGTTGCTGCTCGCCAGGGTCTCGATTATCTCCCGGCCCTTGTCGTCCATCTTGGCCTGGTAGTAGGTCAGCGACCGCGGATAGTTGATCAGCTCCTTCTGGTAATTGGTGAGATTTTCGAGGGTCTGGAGGCAGTCGATGTCGATGTTCCTGAATATGTCCTCCAGCTGCGAGTTTTCCGTCTTGTTCTCCTTCGAGATCAAGTTGGAGTTGCGGATGTTCATCATGATCCCTTTGAGACGCTCCTTGTGGGTCCGCGTCAGCTCCATCGTTTTTTCGATAAAGCCTTCCGGGTTGAAGAAATCCTCGGTGTATTCCTCATTATCTTCAAAATGGGGGGTCAGGGCGTCTTCCGCGCCGGCGGCCGATTCTCCGGCACCTCTTTTTTTCTGGATTATTTTCTGCTGGTAGCTGGCCGCGTTCTTTTCGTGGGTCCTGACGATTTTTATGACCTCGATCTTCCTGAGGGCCTTGTTGTACTTGAGGCCGTACATGACGCCGTGGGAATCAATGTAGCGGTTGTTGAGATCATAGACCGATATTTTCGCTGTGTCGATATCGGAAATGTCGTTGATGCGTATAATGACGTTTTTCATTTCAGGTTACAGCTCGTCGCTGATGATTTGAATGGGCTCCTTGAATTCGACCGCGATATAGGCGTCGCCGAAGGACGCGAATTTAGACATCTTTTGGGCCACCTCGGTGGGGTTGTTTTTCAGGAGACCGGTCCGGACTATGCGGCCGTGAACCGCCAGTTTCTGCTTCCTGGTCTTGAAATTAAGAAGGGTGGGGACCCCGGGGGAGACCCGGGCAGAGGTTATCAGAAGCGCGCCGCCCTGGCTGATGTCGCAGATAATTCCCTTATCCTTGCTGGGTACCGTTATTTCATAATCAATTTCGTCGGGATTTCCTTCATAGTAATTGAATTTTGTTTTCAGCTTGCACTGGTAACGGGGGAATCTTCGCTTTTCAACCATAGTATCCTCTGAAAAAGATTGTTTATTTATTATCCCCCCGGAAATCAACCTAAACCGAAGATTTCGGCGGGAGATCCAATAACGTTTCAGTTTTAAATTAATTCAATTGTCAGTATAATGTCAAGTCATGTTTTACCCGATGGCGCATTAAATTTTTATGCTAATATTTCATGAATTGTGCAATTGACAGGCTCCATGGCTGTCGGCATATGTGCAGACCCGATAAATGAATAAATGGTTACGGCGGACGCTTCAATAATTTTGTTCCCTACATGTTAATGGTGACGTGATCTAAAAAATTAACATCCGTGTAATAAAAATTATTTTTTTTAGGTTTACAACCGGTATCGCATTATGTCATATTATACATTTGGATGATTTCATTATTGACGCGCGGGACGGCGTCCGATGATGAAAATGCCCGGGACGCAGAAGAACCTTCAGAATGCGACCGGGATCAACCCCGATGATTATACTAAAGACTGGTACCCTATGAATATAAATACAAAATTCATTATCGTAACAGGGGGCGTGTGCTCCTCCCTCGGCAAGGGCATTTCAATCGCATCGCTGGGAATGCTCCTTGAAGGCCATGGATACAAGGTTTCGATTATCAAGATGGATCCTTACATCAATATCGATCCCGGGACCATGAGTCCCTTCCAGCACGGCGAGGTGTATGTAACCGAGGACGGGGCCGAAACCGACCTTGACCTGGGCTATTACGAGCGGTTCACCAGCGCGGAGTATACCAGGAAAAACTCGGTTTCAACCGGGCAGATATACAACACGGTCATCCAGCGGGAGCGGCGGGGCGATTACCTGGGACGGACGGTGCAGGTGATACCCCACATTACCGACGAGATCAAGAGCCGCATCTATAATGTCGCCGCGAGCTATGACCTTGATTTCGTCATGGTCGAGATAGGCGGGACCGTGGGGGACATCGAATCGATACCCTTCCTCGAGGCGGTACGCCAGATACGGCAGGAGCTCGGATCCAATCGGGTCCTCAACGTGCACCTGACGCTGGTGCCCACGCTGTCGGCTGCGGGGGAGCAGAAGACCAAGCCCACCCAGCATTCGGTAAAGGAGCTGATGGAGCTGGGGATAATCCCTGATATTCTCCTCTGCCGTTCAGCAAATCCCCTGACCACAGATTTAAAAAGCAAGATAGCCCTCTTCTGCAACGTGTCGGAACGAAACGTCATATCGGCCATTGACGTCCCCGGTTCCCTCTATGAGATCCCGTACATGTTCCATGACCAGGAATATGACAGCATCGTCCTCGAAAACTTTAAGATGGACGCGAAGCCGCTGAAGATCCCGGCGTGGGACAGCTTCCGCAAGTCCCTTAAAAACCCGGAAAAGGACGTCAGGATAGCCGTGGTGGGCAAGTATATCGCCCTCCAGGACTCGTACCGGTCGATATACGAGGCGATCCTTCATGGAGCTGTGGCCAACAAGGCTCGCCTGGACATTGTCCGCGTTGACTCCGAAGACCTGGAAAAGTCGCCTGAAGGCATCAATGATATCCTCGGCGGCGTCGACGGTATACTGGTGCCGGGCGGATTCGGCGACCGCGGCATCGAAGGGAAGGTCATGGCCATATCCTTTGCGCGGAAAAACAATACTCCCTTCTTCGGCATCTGCCTGGGCATGCAGTGCGCCGCCATAGAATTCGCCCGTAACGTCTGCGGTCTTAGCGGCGCAAATTCAAAGGAATTCGATCCCGCAACCCCGCACCCGATCATATCCCTCCTGGAGGACCAGGAGATCGTCCTTGGCATGGGGGGCACTATGCGCCTCGGGGCGTACCAGTGTACGCTGAAGGATGGGAGCAGGGTGAAAGAGATCTATGGGAAGGAGTCGGTCATGGAGAGGCACCGTCACCGCTACGAGTTCACGAACCGGTACCGCGAGACCTTTGAGAAATGCGGCATGGTCTTCGGCGGCATCCATGTTCCCGTAAACCTGGTGGAAACCATAGAATTGCCGGGCCACCCCTGGTTTGTCGGTACTCAGTTCCATCCTGAATTCAAATCCAAGCCTATCCATCCCCATCCTCTCTTCAGGGACTTCATAAGGGCTTCAATAGAGAACAGAAGCTCCAGGGGAAAATAGTATCTGATAGCGGCCCTTGCCCCTGTGGAACTATTTTTCCAGGCCATTTTCTGATATATCTGCATTTGGCCAGACGTTAAATATAATTTGTGTTTATTATAATATATACTGTATTAGTTTTTAATTATTATTGATAATTTCTTGGAATGAATTATTAAGAAAGCCTGTTTGGATTAATTTTTTTTTTTAACAATTTTGTAGCTTGGGTTGGTTTTTTATAGTATATTTATACGGTTGTAATAAATAATGTTTAAAAACATTATATTTTTTAACAACAACTTAAAAAACCGTCCGGACGGTATTTTATTTAAGCAAGTTAATATACTACAGTTTTTATAAAAGTTATGAAGAATAAGGGAAGCTTATCTTGAGGAGGTTTATAAGGCAATGAAGAAATTCATATCAGTTGTTATAAGTGCCTTGTTGTTGCTGGTGATAAATGCAGGCTGTTCACAAAAACAGCTTGGATCCTTTCAAGTGAATGACCAGGAGCCGCAATATAATCTCCTCAAGCTTTTTGACGGCTTTCCCGCTCTCCACAGCGCCATCGACACACTGGACTCCCAAAAGCTCAATGACAGTCTGGGGGACATGCTTGTTAACGGCTATGAAACACCTCAGTTTTTAAGGGACGCCGCTGACCTGGTGCAGGCGCCCTTCCTGGTTCCCATGATAGGGGAGCTTCACGGGCTGCTGGATATCATGATGGATACCGCTGATTATCATTATAAGGATTCCGGCAAGGCGGATAAAGGTTTCTATGACGGCACGGACGGTTCCATTGACCGCCTGGGCCAGTTCTACAGCGCCCTTGACCAGGTTGTCGACAATACGGAGTTGAGCAGGGATGTTCTGGCAATGGCCGGCCGCGTGGTGGATTACATGATAAATGAAAAGGACCCGGCCGATATAGAAGAGGACATGGGGAACATGATGAAGGTGCGGGTGTACCAGCACTGCATGTATGACGCCTCCGGGTATGCCGTGGACCTCCCTGCCGGCGATTATAATCTTCCGGCCGCCGGCATTGCCTCGGCTGATGTGTCATCTCTGAAAATCCCGATCGGCATGAAGGTGACGCTGTATGACGGCTCCGGCAATTCCGTGGAATTGACTTCCAACGACCGGTGTCTCACCGATAATCCCGTCGGGGCCACCGCGAATAATTGGAACGACCGGGCGACGCGCATCAAGATAGATTATGACATTTCCAAACTGGCCAAGCTCCTGGGGAAGGTGACCATGAGCTGCGATTATCCGATCTGGGTCAACAGCGGCAATGCGCCGCCGGCGAACAGGGACCTGGTCCTAACCGGCGACTATACCAGGAATACCGACCTGGGCAACGCTGTCGAAGGCCTGGTAATGCTATTATATGGCCTCAACCAGGTGGCTGCCACCGATGAGACGGCACGGGATACCATCGATGCCATGATGGAGACTGATCTCCCGGCGCTCCTGAATTCCAGCGGAAGCTATGATGCCGTTAAAACTGCGATTATCAACCTGGAAGACTATTTCGCGCCGGTCGAGTTCAGCACTAACACCTATAACACCAGCAGCGATTACCATAACGCATCGAATCCCTATGTGAATGCATCATTGAAGGAAGCGCTGCGTGACATGATGCCGACCCTCGCCAAACTTTTTATCCGCGATGATGACAGCAGCACGAATGATGACGCGGTAAGGATATTTCATGATCCGGCGAATAAAAGATCCCCGATAGAGGCCCTGGGGGATACGCTCTATCAACTCAAGGAAATAGGCATCGACTATTCACAGAGCGAAAACGCGCTGGAACCGTCCCTGAAGCGCATGGTCGACTATAACGCATTCGGACAGGAGAGGAACTCGGCCTCCTATAAGGTTTCTATGTTTGACCACCTTCTCTACACGATAGCGGCGGGCTACAATTTTGGTTTTCTGACCCGGGTTACCTCCGGGGCCAGCGGCGAACCGTATAACAACCAGCCTTCGTCGGGGATTAATACTTCATATCAGCATGGTGCCGCAACGAGGGGCATTATAACCATGAATGACAGCATGTATTCATTAACCACCGGCGGTCTTAATGTCAGGGCCACGGCGATTGGATGCGTCACAGCGATGAATGAATGGACCGATTCTTACAACCTGGCATTATCAGTACGGAGCACCCAGGGTCCCTATGTGTGGCGGTCCAACTCGTTCTTTACGCATAATGCGGCCAATAAAGCTGACTACCAGTTCTACATGGGGTACGATTATCCTACGCTGCTGCTGTTGCCTAAATCCTGTGCCGGCGATGCGGGATTACCCAACGGTGGGCAAAAGGCGATTACACCCACATCGAATGGTACGACGGTAAGCACGCCGTCCAGCGTTTCCCAGAATGATTACCGGACCTATTTCCCCAAGGTGGATGACGGTGTCGGAGAGCTTAATACTGACAGCTGGATGTTCGGCTGGATTGCCCGGGCATGCTGGGACGGTGCCGGGCCTTATTATTATGCCGATCCATCGGCGGGTACGCAAACGATAAATGGCCATACCGGTACCGCTTATTACAAGCCAAACGGGGAAATCTATGCCCTGGTTGATAAGTCACAATCTCCCTGGGTCTATTATTATCCGGCTACCGGCAACGATGTTGTCGATTCCGATCCCAGCGCCGATGGCCAACGGTCTAACCGATACAAGGATATCTGCCGGTCTGATTATTATATGGTCCAGAAAGGCCACACTCATTCCGATTATTGGGTCCTTGTTTACCATCTGGGCGCAAATCCGACCGCCTATTGCGTTCCTCCCATGCATCCGGGAGGAGACAGCTATGCTGATGCCGGCGGCAGGGGGAAATATTATCTGACCAGCAGCGGCAATTTCGACGCACAATATTTTCAGATTTATGAAAAGGTCCAGGAGTGGACGCAGGACGACGTGAGTGTCGGCGACGGCGACTACAGGGCCATAGGAAATGCCCATCGCGAATGCGCCAGCCAGGAAGAGGCAATGTTCCGGAACTACCAGTGGCTTATGCTGGAAAAGAAATTCATGTTTGTAATACCGATGAATCTTTTTGCCACGCTAAATTCTCTCGGTTATGATGTGTATGTTGACTCGGCCGCGTATATAATAATAGAAGCCAATGGGATGATAGGGCTGGCAAACGCCAAAGCCGGTCCGTCAAACGGCGTTTGGAATCTCAGGAACAGCGAGGGCACGGGATCGCATGCCTCATATCCTGCCGATCATAGAAATAGCCCTGACTATGGCGATTCAATGCGTCCCGGCGATTCAAGGATCATTGTTTTTGCCAATTATTTTACCCAGTCGATGACGGGGGTTACTTTAACAAACGGAACACTGACTCCGGATGTGTTGTATGGCCTGCTCGGCGACGGCCATGTATTGCCTGATATCGTGGGCGCTAATATCGCCCCTGTCGGGCGTCTGGGTTTTGTTGATCAGGCGTCTTATCAGGCTTCCAATTTCCCCGGGAACTTCACCACCACTGGTGCTCCATGGACGACGAGGAACAAACTTCTGCCAATATTCATCGCTCTTGCCGGAACCCTGAAGGATGGGACCTATTATGACCAGGGCACCAGCGGCGGATACAATTATAATTACTCCGGTAATCATAAATACCCGCTGGATAACCTCATGGAAGGTTTGATGATTCCATTAAGCAAACCGATGATGAGGTACTGGACCGACAATCAGGCGTTCGGCGGAGGAACGTCTGCGGGTCGCTGGGTGCCGCGGATGCAGGATGAGGACATAAACCTCAGTTCAGGCGGGACCTATGATGATCGTTTCTCATTCTTTATGCCTAACGTTTATACGGACGACCGCAACCCGGATTATCGCCCGCGAAGCGCCCTGCGCACGGTGATGTCGGTGCTGGCTGACGGCAGCACTTCAGACGGCCTTTCTGACGGTATACTTCCTCTCCTGTCGACAAGGACTCAAATGGTTTCGAGGATTCTCGCCCTGTTGCAGCAATTCGGCGACCCGGCCCATGATGCGCACCGCCCGTATGTATTCAAGGGACTGGAGCAACTGGTCACCGCGATGAAGGTTCGGAAGAGCGAAATCATCGGCACCGCGGGACGCACCACCCTTAGTTTCCCGGAATGGATGTTCAACACCTCCATGCGAGACGAAGACATTGATATGGAAGACCTGCTGGGATATGAGGGGCCATTCAAGACGGGGACGTCGTACGAGGCTCACGACGCCCAATGGGATGACTTCCAGGATACGTATAATATGCTTGCCAGCTTCGTCGGCGGTTCCCGCGACATCACTCCGAACCTGGTGAACATTGTCAACGCTGTCCTGGCCCAGTCCCTTACCGAAGAGCAGGTCCACGGTCTCCTGTACACGGCGGGAAAGATCTTCGCCAGGCACGACAGCACCGGCTGGCACTATCAGGGGTACGACCATGGCGCGGGGAACCCGGATACCTACGACCAGCTGATCGACATGCTGGCCTACCTGCCCCAGGTGCATGATATAATGAAAACACCCGGCGGCACGGGGGAGAAATACGTCCGGTTGCTGAAAAATGTCGATATTCTGCTCAAGGACAACGAAAGCCTCCTGAATTATGCGGTGTCGACCATGACAACGCCGTATTCAATGGAGTACATAGTCGAGGACCTGGACCGTTTTCTGGGCTGGAGCATAATCAGCGATCCCAATTCTCCGCTCTGGGATGACCTGGTCCTGATGCTGGAGGCCATGGCGGATATGAATGATCCGAGGATTGATATCAGCACTATCATCAAGAATCTCGGTTTCCAGTCTAACTAGTTTAAATGAATATATGCATATTCTTGCAGAACACCCGCCGAAAGGCGGGTGTTCTGTTGATGCATGTCGGCCGATCCTCTTTTTTTTATATTGCCGGGAATTTCGTATTGCTCTAAAACCGGCGGATACTTCATCGCTGTGAATGATGGTTAATCCGCCTCCCTTGAACCCGGTACTGCCTGCCCAAATAATTTTCTTGACTCCGGGTTGTTTCATGAGTAACTATAATATGCGGCTATCATCAATCACAATTCATGGAGGAATTGAATGAGACGGTATATAAAGAAGGTGCTCGCGCCGGTTGACGGCTCGGAAAATTCAAAAAAGGCGCTGGAGCTGGCGATAGTTATCGCCAAGGAGTCCCACGCCAAGCTGACGGTCCTTGAGGTGGTTGAGGAATTCGGCCCGCTGCCCGGTTTCTACGGCGCCGCTCCGGAAGGGGTTGACCGCGTCAAATGGCTCTCGGAACAGCGTTTTGAGGAGATCCATCCCATGCTTGACCATGAAAACGTGGACTGGGAGCGGATCGTGGTGGAGGGATATCCGGCGGATAAGATCTGCGAGATTGCCGAAAAGGGCGGCTACGACATGATAGTCATGGGAAGCAAGGGCCGGTCGGCTGTTGCGCGGTTTCTGGTCGGATCTATATCCGACCGTGTGGTGCATCACGCCCATTGCACCGTTTGCATTGTCAAATAACACATTATTATATCTGTTTCTATTTGACAGAACGCCATCAAGATGCATCACTGCCTGACAAGAGATTGTCAATCGCCATGCACAGGCTGCAACAAGAAGAACAATACTGTCTTTTTTGTAACATTTTTCCGCGGCAGAATCTATTAATATGGATTTCAGAAAAAACTGTGGATATCTTCGGCAATTTTTTATATAATTCGGAGCATCACGTATTCATGATAAGTCTGTCATTATTTTTAAAATCGCTATTGATTTTATTATGTTTTATATATATTTTAATTATATGGACTTTACGCTTGAGTACGCTCAGCGGTGATTGATAACATGACCATTTCTCTCCAGACAGGATTGAAGCAATCACAGAAGCTGGTAATGACCCGGTCCCTGCAGCAGGCTATTGAGCTGTTACAGCTTTCCACAGTTGAACTCTACGACAGAATATCCAAAGAACTTGTTGAGAACCCTGTCCTGGAAGAGGAGGGCAATGACCTCCCTCTCCAGGCTGCGGCCAAACCTGATGTTGAAACCGGCGTCACCAGGAACCTGAGCGGTGATGAGTCCCTTATAACCAGGGGGGAGGAACAGAGGATCAACTATGAGGACGCCAGCGATACCGGCTATTCCGACGATGAAGACAAGCGAAGGAGCTACCTGGAGAATATTACCGCCCAGCAGGAATCCCTTTCCGAACACCTGCTCTGGCAGGCCCGACTCACGGCAAAGGACGAAAGGGAACTGGACATCTACCAGACCATAATAACGTCTCTCAATGAAAACGGTTTTCTTGACGAGGACCCGGCCGAGCTGTTGAAAGATACCTGTTCGGCCGGAGAAACAGAGCGCGTCCTTAACGCCATCCGGCTCTTTGACCCGGTGGGGTGCGCGGTGCGGGACGTGCGCGAGAGCCTGCTGGTGCAGTGCGGTCATTTCTATCCGTCGGACGATGTGCCGCGCAGGATCGTTGCCGACTGTTTCGAACATTTTGAAAAGCTGGATTACAAGAAAATTGCCGGCACCCTCGGCCTGCCGGAGAGCGAAGTGCTGGAAAAGAGCAGGATGATCCAGAACCTCGACCCGTATCCCGGCCGCCAGTATTCAAACAGGACGGTCCGCTATATCGTGCCTGATATCGATGTCAGGCTTGTGGACGGGGAGATCATCGTGAGCCTCAATGACGACTGGGTGCCCGGCCTGCGGATCAATTCCTATTATATTTCACTCCTGAAGAAAAAAAACATTGAAAAAAAATTGCGGGATTATATTCAGGATAAGATGCAATCGGCCCGTTACCTTGTTAAAAACATATCGAACAGGAGAACCACGATACTCAGGGTTGTCGATTCCATCATGAAGCGCCAGCGTGAATTCCTTGAGCGCGGCCCCGGCCACCTTCATCCGCTGACGCACAGCGAGGTTGCGAAGGAGCTCAATCTTCATGAGTCGACGGTTAGCCGCGCCACCAGCAACAAGTATGTTCAGACCAGCTGGGGCGTTTTCGACCTTAAGTATTTTTTCGTCTCCCGGCTCAAGGCCGGGGGCGCGGGCGAAGAGGCTTCATCCGATGAAGCCATGAACCTGATACGGGACATTGTCGACCGTGAAAACGCAGAGCGTCCCTACAGCGACGAGGAAATCGTGAAAATACTCGGTAAGGCGGGCATGCATGTGGCCCGCCGGACCGTTGCGAAATACCGGGGGATTTTGAGTATCCCGACGTCCGGTAGAAGAAAAAAAATCAATAAAATCAAATCAGAGGAGCATACATGAACATCACAGTAACAGGAAGGCATCTGAGTATTTCAGACAGCCTGCGTGACTATGCGGAAAAAAAGATAAAAAAGCTGGACCGGCATTTCAATCAGCTGATTGACGCGCACGTCATTCTGGCGGTTGAGAAACTGGACCATATTTCCGAGGTCGTGCTGAACGGCGATGGCGTCCAGTTCCACGGCAAGGAAAAAGCGGCCGATCTCTTCTCCGCTATTGACCTCCTTTTCGAAAAAATGGAGAAACAGGTCCGCCGTTACAAGGAAAAGCACCAGATGCATAAGGGCCCGGAAAAAGGCGAGGGCGCTTCGATAGATTTTACCAGCAATGGCGGTAAGCAGGTCGTCCTCCGCCAGGTAAGCAACAAACCCGTTGATAATGTCGAGGCCCTGCTTCAGATGAAGATCGATAAGAAAGACTATATCCTGTTCAAGAAGGGCGACAGCAAGATAGAGGCCGACACGGCTTCATCGAACAGGAATTATGCGGTCATTTACCGCGGCGCGAACGGGTTGAAAATGATCGAGGTGCCCGCCGAAAAAACCGAGGGTGGCAGCCATCCGGGCCATTTCGTCGCCTATACCCTAGACATATTCGACGATTCCCCGGCGAACCCGAGGATTGAATTTAAAAAGCTCAATTCGTGCGACATGATGAAGCTCACGCTCCACGAGGCGATACAGGAAATTGAAAAGTCCAGGCAGCAGTTCCTGCCCTTTTTCAACGTAGAATCAGAGTTCATAAACATCATCAGCAAGAACGGCAACAAGTATGAAGTGATGGTGCCGGCATTCTAGTCAAGCCCGCCATGACGGACCGCAGGCAGGCGCCCCGGGGGCGCCGACCTGCTTGCAGGGGCGATGATGCCGATTGACCCATTGCGCTGTAGCTGTACACGGGGTACATGGAAAATAAGATACTGGTAAAAAACTTTCTCGAGGACACCGGCGTTATAGACCTGCAGATACGCCTGGTGGCCGGCGAATCCGGGCTTGCCAGGGAGATCCGCATCGGCGATATCAACCGGCCGGGACTCACCCTGGCCGGCTTTTATGATTTTTTCGCCTATGACCGGATCCAGATATTCGGCCTGGGCGAAAGCGCCTACCTCCGCCAGCTCTCCGATGACGACAAGCGGGACGTCCTGACAAAATTCTTCTCCTACGACGTGCTCTGCTGCGTATTCACCCATGACGAGGAGCCTGACAGCCTGTTCCTGGAGTTTGCTGACCGGAAAGGGGTCCCGGTGCTCGTTACCCGTAAGGACACGACAAAATTCATCAGCTCCCTCATATATCTGCTGAACGAGGCCTTCGCCCCGACCATAACCATGCACGGCACCTTCGTGGACGTGTACGGCATCGGCGTGCTGCTGATCGGCAAGAGCGGGGTGGGGAAAAGCGAATGCGCCCTGGAGCTCGTCGAGCGGGGACACCGCTTTATCGCCGACGACGTCGTGGTGATCAAAAGGGTCGATGAATCGATACTGATGGGGGGCGGGTCGCCCCTGCTCAAACACCACATGGAGATCAGGGGCCTCGGAATAATCAACGTTAAGGACATATTCGGCATACGATCCGTGCGGGACCGGAAGCGCGTCGAGCTCGTGGTCATACTCGAGGAGTGGGTCCAGAACAAGGAATATGACCGACTGGGTCTGGAGGAACAGACCTATTCGATACTCGACATTGACGTGGCGAGCATCATGGTGCCGGTCCGGCCCGGTCGGAACATCCCCATCATCGTTGAGACCGCGGCGCTGAACCAGCGGCTGAAAAAGCTGGGTATTTTCACTGCCCGCGAACTGGACCGCAATATTCAGGAAAACCTCATGAGGGGGAAAAAGATCAAATGACCGAGCGTGAAGTTGTGGTGAAAAGCGACGCCGGCGTGCACGCGCGGCCGGCCATGATGATCGTAAAAGAGGCGATGAAATACCCCTGCGAGGTGAAGCTTATCAAGGATGACGTGGAGGCCGATTGCAAATCTATCATGTCCGTTCTGGGACTGGCAATAGTATCGGGATCGAGGCTTGTCGTGCGGGCCATCGGCGAAGGCGAAGCGAAGGTCGTTGAAACGATTGTCACGATGATAGAGAATAATTTCAGGTCCCATGAAGAATCTGCTCAAAAAAATTAATCTCTTCCCGGACGATACCCGCGTGCAGGACGTCCTGTTCCTGGTGGGTATCTTTGTCTTCATATCAATCCTCATCATCGGGCTCTTCCCCGGAAAGAACATTAAAATTGGCAAGAGCCAGGAATTCTTCATATTCGCGGCCATGACGGTGCCCGTGGTCGCCGCCCTATACTTCATCATCATGTCGCTGCGCCGGAACCTCTACACCGGCATGCAGGGCCCAAGGTCGAGCTTCCAGGGCAAGATGGCGATAGCCTTCGTGTTTGTCGCGGTGCTCCCGTCCCTGCCCCTGGTGTTCACGTCGAACTATCTTCTGAACCAGACACTGTCGAGCCTTATCCTCGACAAGACTTCCACCGCCCTGAACGAGGCGGTGACCATGTCAAACGATCCGGTGGTCCAGATGATGGAGGACATGCGGGGCGAGCTCCAGGCGGCGAAGTACCAGATGGACAACGGCACGCTTTCCATCGCGACGCAGGACAGCAGGTTCTATGTCCGGAACCTGTATGCCATGAAGGGCATGACCGCATACAGCTTCAACCTCTACGTGGGGCAGGATGCCAACGTGCTCTGGCTCCTCGATATGATGCCCGACGATGTCCAGGCGGCGGTGGGCGACTTCTACGCCGTCTCCGACCTGAAGGCCGAGACCAGGATCGACAAGCTGTCGATTCAGAAACGGGATTACCTTGCCGGGGCCCTGAGGTACAATAACTATCTCCTCGTGCTCTGCAAGATTATCCCGGAGGATATCGCCAAGAGGACCGTTCTTTTTGCGCAGTCCCTGAACGATCATCGGCGCCTGGCGAACATCATCAACGACCTTAAAAGCGACAGCGGGCTTTACCTCTTCGGGATAACCCTCTTCATCATACTGGTTTCAGTCCTCATGAGCCTGTACCTGTCAAAGAACATTACCAGGCCGATCCTGGAGCTGTCCGAAGCCGTGCGGGACGTTTCCGGCGGAAATTTTGATGTTTCCCTGTACCGGGACTCCGATGATGAGCTCGGGATCCTTTTCAAGTCGTTCAACCGCATGGTCTACGAGTTGAACCGGAACCGTAAGATCGTGTACCAGAAGCAGCGCCTCGAAGCGTGGAGGGAGATGGCCCGGCAGGTGGTCCATGAGATCAAGAACCCCCTGACGCCTATCCAGCTTTCGGCCGAACGGATCCGCAAGAGGTATATCGAGAACCATCCCGACATAAAGAACATTATCATGGCCGGGACCGAAACCATCGTCGAGGAAGTGGGCGTGCTGAAGAACATCCTGAACGAGTTCACCGAGTTTGCCCGTCTTCCGGAGATGAAGCCGGTAAAAACGGACATCAACGCCCTGATAGAAGGCTGCGTGAATTTTTTTTCGGGACATGAGCAGGTCGGCTTCCATACTGAAATAGATAGCAGAATTCCGGAAATCTATATTGACAAGAATCTCATGAAGCAGACACTGAACAATCTGATACAGAACGCCATCGATGCGGTCGGGAAAACCGGCAATATTTACATAACGTCCAGGCTGGTGGCCGGCGAGGGCATCGATCTGGCGCGGATTACGATCCGCGATGACGGCATCGGCATCATGGAGCGCGACAGGGAGAAGATCTTCAACCCGGGATTTTCCACCAAGTCGACGGGCACGGGCCTGGGGCTTGCCATCGTGGAGAAGATCATCATGGAGCACAAAGGGGAGATATCCTGCAATTCTGAATACGGCAAGGGCACTGAATTCGTTATTGACCTGCCCATTATAAGTGAAGGGACATGACCTATGGCTAAAATACTGATTGTTGACGACGAAATAAACATCATCAAGACGATGAGCTCGATACTACAGGATGAGGACCATATCGTCTATTCGGCCAAAACCGGCCAGGAAGCGGTGGATTTCCTCCGGGCAAACGATGTCGACCTCGCCATCCTCGACGTGTGGCTTCCGGATGTGGACGGGATTGACCTGCTGGAGCGGATAAAGGCGGTGAACCAGGAAATGGCGGTGATCATGATTTCCGGGCACGGTTCAATCGATATAGCCGTCAAGTCGACAAAGCTGGGAGCTTATGACTTCATCCAGAAGCCCCTTGCCATGGAGCGGGTCCTCACCTCGGTAAACAACGCCCTTGAACACATGCGGCTCCTGAAGGAGAACATCAAGCTCAGGAAGGAATTCCATCTTGACGACGAGATGATCGGCAATTCGCCGAAGATTGAGGAGATACGCGAGATAATAGATACAGCCGCCAAGACCAACGCGCGAGTCTTCATCACCGGCGACAGCGGGACCGGCAAGGAGCTGGTGGCCCGCGCCATCTATCATCGCTCCAGGAGGTCTGACAAGCCCTTCGTGAAAGTCAATTGCGCGGCCATACCCAACGAGCTTATCGAAAGCGAGCTCTTCGGCCATGAGAAGGGGGCCTTTACCGGCGCCATAAACAGGCGCATGGGCAAGTTCGAGGTCGCTAACAAGGGGACCATGTTCCTCGACGAGGTCTGCGACATGAGCGCCTCTGCCCAGGCCAAGGTCCTCCGCGTGCTGCAGGAGAACCAGTTCGAGCGCGTCGGCGGCAATGAGACCATTACCGTGGACGTGCGGGTCATCGCGGCGACCAATGTGGACGTGAAGAAGGCGGTCGAGGAGGGTTCGTTCCGGGAGGACCTGTATTACCGGCTGAACGTGATACCCATCAACGTGCCGACCCTGGCGGAGCGGATGGAGGACTTCCCCCTCCTGGTGGAATATTTTTTACAAAGGTTTTCCGAGGAGCACGGCATAGGGCTCAAGCAGATTGACGAGGCCGGCATGAAGGAGCTCATGAAGCACAGCTGGCCGGGCAACGTGCGGGAGCTCAAGAATGTCATCGAGCGTCTCAGTATCATGGTGCCGGGGGAGGAAATAGGTAAGGAAGATATACAGAAGCATCTTGAAGCGTATGATTATGACGATTTCGTCACCAAGGACCTCTCGTCGCTCAAGAAGGCACGGGAGGAATTCGAAAAGGATTTCATCGTCAAGGTGCTGAAAAAAAACGACAAGAACGTCACCGGCGCCGCCAAGGAGCTCGGGATCGAGCGGACCAACCTTCACCGGAAGATAAAGCAGTACAATATCAATATTGATAAGATCTGACGCCTCCCGGCCTGCAGGATGTAACACATGGATGCCAGGGACATTTACCGCGATCTGTCGTTGATAGTGAAAAAGAGCCGTTACCGCGACCGGATGCTCTTATACCGCGGCGAGGAGGAACTTGACCGCCTTTCCGGATGGGTGTGCCGGGCGGAGCGCGCCGTTGACGAGGTCCGCTCTGACGACCTGAAGAGGCTCGTCGAATTGTGCAACCGCTGTGCCAGTGTCGAAGAACGAAAATTCGGCATCGGGACCGGCTCGAACCGGGTCATGATAATCCTTAATTCACCGCTGCTCGTCAATGTGGTTGAAAAAAAAGTCCTGAAGAAGGATTCGGTTGAACTTCTGAAAAAAATCATCCAGGCCGCGCATCTTTCCTTCAACGAATGCTACATCACGAATCTCGTTAAATGCGAAATCAGCGACTCATTGATGAAACCGAGCCAGATTGTCAAAAACTGCGAAGATATCATCAATCGGGAAATTGAGATAATGAAACCGCGCATAGCCATCGTGTTCGGCGACATTATTCCACTTCAAAAGACAATAAAGGATAGCGTGGATATCACCTGGTTTAACATAGAGCACCCCATTACACTCCTGAAAAATCCCGACCTCAAGCGTCCTGCCTGGAATACGCTTAAACTTATCATGGAAAAAATGAAGGAATTGAATTTGCAGTAGTCAGAGGTTTGGCTGAAAGGATTGTTTTTTGTTTTTACTCTGACACCTGCGAGCCGGAATAGATAAATAATAAATATTTTCCGGCGTTATATTTTAATTTGTCAGAAATCGAAGGAATATCCTGCGCCAAGACTTATTGATATCTGCTCACTCTTTGTTTTGTATTGGATAGTTGCAGACCAACCGGGGATATTATTAGTGCCTGAGTCAAGAAATGGATTGTAGTAGGATTGATTTTGCTCTCCTTTCGTTGTAAGGTAAATGTACTCTAATTTTGCAGTTATGAAGATCCTATTATTAAAAATGTAATATATTCTCAGGGCGGGCATAAAGGCAGTGCCGGTGCTTTCACCTTTTGATGTTTTTCCGCGCAGTAAATGATCATCAATATCCTTTGCCTTTATGTAAGGCGAAAATCGTATTGCCGCTGCGATTTCAAGTGCGCCCCCTCCCAGAGGCACCTTGACCAGCGGTGTGACCTGCAACGTTAAAAAGTAGTATTGCATTGTATAAGAAATAGCTTTTCCGAGCAATTTTATATAGGAAGGATTTCCAATGTAAATTGGGGAAGAAGTATCGTAAATGCTAATCTGTTCAAGATTGCTGCAACTGTAATTCATATACTGGTGCATGAATCCGATTCCCGCTTTCAATGAAAAAATTGAAACGGTGAAAAGCCTGGCAATCAGGTCAATTTCGTTGAATACTGCCTTGATTCTGGCATCGCTTTCTGAATAGATCGTTTTAATTTTTGGATAGGGAACCCAATCAGAGTCTTTCATCTTTCCAGCACGGGTGTTAATGCTTGAATGAATGCTATAATGAATCGTCAACCGGTCAATAAAACTCAGATTAAGATTAAGATAAAACATGTACATGTCAAGGGGGAACTTTAATTCACTGAGGGGAAAGTGATAATAGCTGATTCCCTGGCGTGAAAGCGTTTTACCGCCAATCTGATACAGGGTATAAAAAAAATAACGTTCAAAGCCGTTTTCTAAGTCAAATTGGCCGATTTTTTTTATTGCAAGTTCATTATGGGGACTGTTAATAATTGCCTTGAGGTCCTGGTTCTCTTTCACATTTTCATCAGCGTAAACAGATGCGCCTGCAGTAATAATAAAAGAGATTGCAATAGTAAATAACAGCGAGCTATTGACTGATTTTTTTTGATAAAATTGCTTTAACAGCACCGCCATCAGCCTTACCTTTGAGCTCTTTCATTAATTCACCCATTACCTTGCCGATTTCTTTTTGTGTGATTGTGCCAAGTGCTGCTATCTTGTCGGATATATACTTTTCAATTTCCTCTTCAGTCATTTGTTGGGGCAAGTATTCTTCAACAACTGCTAGCTGGCGGGTTTCATTGTCAACAAGGTCCTGACGGTTCCCTTTTTGAAATTCTTTAATGGATTCTCTGCGGCGCTTGGCTGAACGGCTTACAACTTCGATCAGTTGCTCGTCAGTAAGATCTTTACCGGTTTTCCCTTTTTCATAGGCAATGTCTGACTTCAACATTTTTAAAGTTTCAGTTCTGACTATGTCACCATTTTTCATGGCTGATTTTAGATCGGTATCAATCTTTTCAAGAAGGTTCATAGGTTTCTCCTTGCGAGTTAGTATTTATTCTTTTCTAGGTCATTGTATTCTGTCAATTATTTATTTTTTTGATTTATTATTGCTTATTTACTGTTGCTCTGACCCCATAATTTTTTTTCAATATTTCCCAATCTGTTCGTTTACCCGTAAAACACCTAAAAAATGAGGAAACAACCATGTCCCGACCATTGCGAATCTGCC